>Ga0187827_10002494_pt1 | contig 25061 bp, 21 predicted proteins | sample ETNtaG_39_FD_167969 | JGI IMG/M metagenome (GOLD analysis project Ga0187827, IMG submission 167969) | Marine microbial and viral communities from oxygen minimum zone, Eastern Pacific Ocean - ETNP2014_SV_150_PacBio MetaG (Illumina Assembly) | ecosystem: Environmental > Aquatic > Marine > Hypoxic... | reverse complement strand
GGGGTTTTTGGTAAGGCTTGAGATGCAGACGCAGGCCTGCCGACTCCAAGGGTTCAGGGACCTTGAAGCTCCAGTTCCATTTCTCATACACGCCGGGGTCAGGATCCTGCCATATCTTGAGGATAACGTCGATCGTGTCCCGAAACATTTTCCGATTCTCTTCCGTGGAAGGATCGTAGCCAAATACCTCACAGTCGCCCACGTAGGCCCCGGCGCCTATGCCCCAAAGGAGCCGTCCATGCGCCATGTGGTCGAGCTGGGCAACGCGGTGAGCAAGCATGAATGGCTCATGATTGGGCAGGCAGTTGACGCCTGTGCCTAACATGATGTTGTTGGTCCGCGCAATCAGGTTTGCAATGAACAGGTCTGGATTCGGAATATTCTCCCACTCGCTGGTGAAATGCTCTCCGATCCAAGCCTCCTTGTAACCCCATTCGTCCAGCGCTACGATCTGATCCAGGTCATCATCAAAGGTCTTGGTGATATCACTTCCGGGTGGATGTAGCGGCATGGTGAAGAAGCCGATTTCCATTAGAGAACCTCCTAGTGTGACGACTCACGCCTAAAATACGGATTCAAGAGCCTACATATTCCTACGCCCGGGTTGGGTGTATTGGAAAGGTGCGAATCAACCAAGACGGACCGTAAACGCCAAAGACATTGCCGTCCAGCGGGAATACTACGGTCGGATCGTGCCCGGCACTGGGTCAACTGACGAGTGGAATAGCTTCATCGAGACCGAAACGGCCCCCTAAAACCCTTGTCGGGCCTGTCCGGTCATGATGTGAAGGCTGTGCGGCCAGCATTCGCACATCGCGAGTTTGGTGGCGCGCCAGTCCCATTCACCCATTTCGGGCATCATCGCTGCGAATAGGCCTGCCAACTCGGAATAAAGGACTCCGGGTATCAGCAAGATCGGCCTGATCGGCGGGACATGTATCCATAGCCAGCTCGTGGCGATCATCGGTCCGAGGAAGATCATCCAGATCAGGGACAGCGGTATCAACAGCATTCCGAACGTCACGACCACCAGCAATCCCAAAATGAACGTGGTGATGGGAACGATGAGGACGAAGGGGAGCAAGAACGCTCCCAATACCGTGTGCATGATGGCGGCGGCGCGGCTGAACCAATCGTAGGGTCCAGCCGATCTGGCGCCGGCTACCAACGCAGTTCGCATCGCGTTGATATTCGAGTTCATGCTCATCCTCCCGATTCCCTAACATTGACTCGTAATGTCAATTCCCTCGAAGGCCTCGTCATATCAATGAACGTATCAACCAGGTGGCCGCGCCCAACGCTGCCAATACCGTGGCGATTGGGAGCCACGTGGCGAATGCGGCGAACGACATTTCCCGCCGCCGGTTGCGGGTTCGCTGGGTGCCTATGACGAGGCCACTTATTAATGCGGGAATTGAGCCTATGCCCGCTCCCACCATCAATGACCACAAGATAGAAAGGCCGAGTGCCGCGCCCCACACTGCACCGACGCCAGCGAATGCACCGCCAATCCTCGGATTCCCTTCAATACCCGACTAGGCACCCTCTGGAACGCGTCCTATCGGCCGTACCAGTCCCGAACTGCCTTCGCCAGCATGTCGAACGGGTCATCGGCCTGTGAGCAGTGGCAGCAGAGCCGTACCGTGCCGTTATGTACGGAGCACGCCAGCGACCCTCGCACCTGATCTGCGGGCTGTACCCGTCCATCACCGACACGACCGTCGCCTTGCGCTTCCCTCACATGCTGATCATTTACGCTGTCCTCGAACATGACGTGAGCCTGGAGGACGTGGTTCGCTCGCAGAGGGTCGTTGCGCCTTCGGGAACCGTCGTCTGGCGGCTACCGGACACACGCGAGCTAGCGGTGCTGTGGCAGGTGACGGATTACCGGAGTTGAGACGGAAGTGCACCCGGGTGATGCCTGGAGGCGAAACGACCCCTCCGCAGTGTGGAGAGGGCAATATTGGGTATTGGTGTTACAGTTCCGAATAGACGGGAACTCGGTCCGAACTCCGCTAGGAGACAACATGCCCAACTTCATTATGAACATCGCTAGGATCACTAAACCAGGTCAAGAGGGTGCTCTTATCGCTTCCGCGATTGAAACCCTCAATGGCGCTAATGCTCCAGGCAACGTTTCTTTCGATACCTCCATCCCTGTTGTGTTTAACCCCACCGTGACGAGTGCATTGCTATTCGACTCGCTTTCGGATTTTGAAAAAGTCCAAGACGAAGTTATTAGCAATCCAGAACGCGCTGCACAGTACGCTTCGACTAATGCTCTTGCCGCGAAAGTCACCACGACCCTTTACAGGATTATTGAACCTGTTGAGTATGGCCCAGATGACCAAGGTGGTATGCCGAAATATATGAGCCGTAGGCTTCTATTGGCCAAAAGGGGAGAGGCGTCTAACGTTCTTGATGTGGTACGTGAAGTGCGTAGTAATCTTCCCGGCAGAAAGCCCATGATCAATATGGCGGTTCTCGGCAATCCTGACGTGGTACGAGTGGTTGGTTTGTACCGTTCCCTTGAAGAGCTTGAAATGGAGCAAGCGAGAATGAGGGAAAATGAAGAATACAAGGCGGCACTTGGCCCACTTGCCGGACTCACCACGATGGTCCGCCAAACGCTAGCCAGAGTCGTTCATTCGAAGCAGTAAGTCGTAGGTGGTTTAGTTAACGGGGTTGACCTGGCCCCTTGCCGCAACGGCCCCTCCCCGCCTCTAGGCTGATGCCCAGGAACCAAACACCGGGTACTGGCTCGCAATAATCTCGATGTAAGCCGGCTGGTCATCGGCGTTAGCGGCGAAAGCCCTCTTCATGGCAGGTATGACCTCGCCAGGCTCGTAGACGCGCTCTGTTGACCAGCCAATTTCCTTGATGGCGTTTGTCATATGGATGTCATCCGGGCCCAGCACGTCATACGTGTAAGGATCATGGCCTTCGCCCCAGAAACCGGGACCGTAGCCTGAGAATCCGCCGTTGTTGATGTGAACCACAGTGACTCCAAGTCGGAGTCGCGTCAGCACCTCGAAGTTGCCGAGCATGTACGCCAATGCGGCATCACCGACGACGGCCACCGACTGCCGGTCCGGGTAGGCAAGTTTGGCGCCGACCGCGGCCGGGAAGCTGAATCCCAGAGACGAGACGTTGCCCCAGCCGAGAAAGCCCCGGGGAGTGAGCGTCTCGAACGCCGTCGAAAGCTGGTCACGAGTGTTACCAGATTCGTGCGTTACGAAAGAGTTTTCACGATCCAGAGCCTCCATCAGAGAGCTGTATACGCGATACGGATTGATCGGCTTTTCGTCCGACGCCATCGCCTCGCGGTACACGGCCATCCCGGAGTCTTTCGCCGTCTTGACCGCGGCGGCTACGTCCCCGTTACTCTCGATCGGTTCGCTGTCGAGTTCGGCTATGAGCGACTTCAAAGTCGACTTAGCGTCACCGATTACGGCGTTCGCAGTCGGGTAGATCCTGTTTACGTCGAACTCACTGATGTTGCACTGGATGATCTTTTTGTTCACACCATCGGGGATTCCGTGGCCGAATCGTCCCGGCGAGATACTGGCGCCGACCGCAAATATCAGGTCTGCGTCCTCGATGTACTTGACGACATGGTCGCCTCTCGTGCCGACGGACAGCGGGTGATTCTCCGGGAACACTCCCTTTGCTTTTAGCGTGGTTACTACCGGCAGGTTCGCCTTTTCGGCAAACTCCCGAAGCTCGGCCGCTGCGTCCGAGTAGAGAACGCCTTCTCCGGCGAACAAAATGGGACGCTTTGCTGATCGAAGCTCATTCGCTGCGCTGGCTACGTCCTCCGGGTCCGGAAGTGTTTTCCAGCCCTTAGGCGACGTGTAAGGGTCTATCGTTTCGTCGTACGTCGCGTGTGAATCTGCAACACCCAGCACCACCGGCCCCGGCCTTCCGGAGCGAAGCATAGTGTAAGCCCGACGCATCATTTCAGGCACACGTTCTGGCTTGTCGATGTACCCGTACCACTTGGAGACCCCGCGCAGCGCGGCCGCCTGGTCGTACCGAGTACTGTCTCCCGCGCCCGGGGCGACCGCATCCACGATGCACAACACGGGAGAACCATCCTCGTACGCCTGGGCGACCCCTGAATAAGCAACCTGCGCACCTGCGGCATTGATACCTCCCGAGAACGTGCAAACGCCGATTCGCTGGCCGTTTGTCACCCGGGAGTATCCATCGGCAACCGCCACCGCGTAACGGTCATCTCGCATCATCAAAAGCCTTAGGCCTTCTCGCCCGAACGAGTTGTTGACGCTGCTGACCGGGAAGGTCGACACCCACGGGACGTTCTCCTGTTTGAGGATCCGCGCTATTCCGGTTGCTACATCGATGGTCAATTCGTCACCTGTCTTTCGATTGTTCGTCCCGGAAGTTGTACGGGATCCGCGCATTTCGATCAAGATGCGCAGGGTTGCCCGGCAAGCTAACATCGGCGGGCCTGTTTTGCTACACGCGCCTTCCCGGACACAAATCTGATAGAAATCGACCGGAGGATATCGATGAGCGATGAATCGAATGGACCGGCTCCCGGCGAGGACATCGTCCGGTGGGTGTACTCGTCAACAAGCCCGGCACAGTTGGCGGCGCGGTATGACTACTGGGCGGCAAACTACGAGCTCGATACCGAGCGGGACTACGGACGGAACGATCCGCAGATGACCCTGCCGCTCGTCCAGAAGTTCGTACCTGCGGGCGCACGAATCCTGGACGCCGGTGTCGGGACTGGACTGGTAGGCCAATTGATGGCCGGGGCCGGCTACGACGATCTGATCGGCATCGATATCTCCACCGAGATGATGGCCGAAGCCGAGGCCAAAGGCGTCTATCGCGATCTGAAGCGCATGGTACTCGGCGAGACGCTGGAGTTTGAAACCGATTCGTTTGACGCCGTCACATGCGTAGGTGTGCTGACCTTCGGACACGCACCGGCGTCCTCGTTAAGAGAGTTTGTCCGGGTGACCAGGCCCGGCGGATACGTGATTTACACCGTGCGCCCAGATGTCCGTGAGCAGGGCGGTTTTATCGAACTGGAGGACGAACTCACCGAGGCGGGGCTGTGGAAGTTGGCGGAGGTGACGGACGAATTTCCGTCACTGCCCAAGGGACTCCCGGAATCGATGCTTCGGGTCTGGGCCTTCGAGGTGATGGGGTAAGACGTTAAGCGGTGTGGTGGACTGGTATCCGCTTGATCCTGCGCGAACGATTGATGGCCCGCTTGCGGCGTGACGCCGAAACTGCGCTCTGAGGTTCTCGAACGGCCGGATTGCGCGCTTGACACAAGAACGGATTGCGATCCGCTCTTGCACCCCTCACCTTCTCCCGCCCCGTTCATCAAGACGGCGTGGATCGATCATGGGGCGACTCTCCGTTATGTGTTGTGGTTCACCGCGCCAGCAAACCTTCGATCAGCCCGGCCACGTGACCCGGTTGCTCGTCCACCACCATGTGGGCGGCGTTCGGGACGACGTGCACGGCGGTGTTTGGCATCTTTGCTGCGAATCGTTCTGCGTACCCCGGTGGCACTATACCGTCGGACTGTCCCCAGATGATCTGGGCCGGCTGCGTCACGCGGTGGAGGCGTTTCGACAGGCCCCGGTTTGGGATTGGCCACAGGTACTTCGCCGCCGTTGACATCGACTTGGCGCGCTCGACCAGGAAGTTGAGCGTCGCCTGTCCTTCTTCGGTTGAAGGGTCCACCTCAGTCATGCGCGCCTGGGGCGCGGTCGCGAGCGCCGCGGCAGGCTCCGATTTCACATCGGCATACATGGCCGTGGCGAGCTCGGGAAGAGAGATCGAAAACAGGTCCGGGATGGGATCAGAGTCGTTCCACAGGCCGAACGGAGCCGCAAGCGCAACGTGGCTGAAACGAGCGGGTTGCATGGCCGCCAGTTCCGCCGCAAACATGCCGCCTAGGGAGTGACCGACTATCGGCAGGTTATCGAGCCCCAGCTCATCCAGGAGGTCCAGGTAGAAGTAGTTCAGGTCATGGATGTCCAGGAGCTGCTCCGTGCCGGTGGAACCACCAAACCCGGGAGTGCGGGGGGCGATTACCCTGTGCCCCTCAGCCAGCTGGTCCAGAAATAGTGTCCACTCGAGCCCGGCGATGCCGTGCAGGTAGAGAAGCGGGTTGCCTGAGCCGCCTTCCAGGACGTCCACCTGGAAATTACCGTTCCGGACTGACACCGATTTTTCGTTCATCTACTTCCTCTTGTTGGAATTGTGCTGTTGGTGAAATGTTCGATAGATGTGGTTGCGGTTACCCCGACTTCGTCGGACACCCCTTTACCCCGGCCCTTTGCCGTGGAGGGGAGAGGGAGGCAATGTTCAATCGACCTCTGCCGTGGCAGGAATTCCGGGACCGCATTGCTGAAAAACCATCTCGGGGCGAAGAAGTCGACCCAGAGGTGGAGATGCCCACCCTGAGGCTCTCGAAGCGTACGAATTCCGGGATCGGCCTTAGTCCGCCGGGGTTGGAGTTGCTGCGCTTCCTTCACGGACGATGGCGTTCTGCGGCCACCAGTGGTCTTCGTACTCGGACCACATGTCGCGAAGTTTGGGGATTACTTCCTGTGCCGTTCGCCGGATGTTCTCTTTGGCGAGCTCGTGCGGGATGGAGCCGAACTGGTTGAGGATCATCAGGTGGCCGATGTGGAGGTCCCTGGCGACACTTCGAAGTTGCTCTGTCACCTGTTCCGGCGTACCGGCCACAACGTTGCCAGCCTCACGCAGCTCGTCGAACGTGGCCTCTTTATTACTGGCCCTTCCGAAGGTAGTCGTCTGCGCCAGAAGTCCGGCCTTGATCGTGTCGACCGTTCGGTATCCCGGCGGGTCCGAAAAGCCCGGGTAGACGTGCAGCATCTTGTTGAAGAAGTACTCGGTGTGCGCTGCGTACTTCTCGTGGAGCTCATCTTCGTTGTCTGCGATGCAAACGAGCTGAAGGAAACCGGCGTGGTACGGATTGTCCACGCCGGCGGCGTTGGCGACCTTCCAGAAACCGTCCATCACCTGCTTGCCGCGCTTGAAGCCGCTGTATGACAGGTAGGCGTACAGGTGGCCCTTATCGATGCAATGGTTCCAGGTCTCGATGGAACCTGCGCCGGGAACCCACACAGGGGGGCACGGGTCCTGCATCGGGCGCGGCCAGATGTTCACGTATCGAAGCTGGGTGTACTTGCCGTCGAAGGAGAACATCTCCTTCTCTTCCCAGGCCCTGAGGATCAATTCTTCGGCCTCGGCGTACTTATCACGCAGCAGTGCCGGGTTGGCGCCGTATCCGTACGCCGTGTCCATCGCTGAGCCGACCGGGAATCCGGCGACGAGCCTGCCGCCGCTGATGCAGTCCAGCATCGCCATCTCCTCCGCCACACGGATCGGCGGGTCGTACAGGGCGATGGAGTTGCCCATCACGATGATGGCCACGTCCTCCGTCTCCCGGGACATGGCAGCGGCCATGATATTGGGGGAGGGCATCAGGCCGTAAGCGTTCTGATGGTGCTCGTTAACGCAGATGCCGTCATAACCCATCTCCGCTCCGTACATGAGTTCATCAAGCGTCTCGTTGTAGGTACGGCTGGCGATTTCGGCGTCGAAAAGATGCGACGGTACGTCTACCCATACGCTCCGGTTCTTCTCACGGAAATCCTCCGGGAGGTCACGGTAAGGGCAGAGATGGAACATCTCGATCTTCATAAGTCAGTCCTCAATGCGGCAGCTAAGTGCGAACTGGAGTGTTTGTCGTTCATCGTTCAGGCTGATAGGGATGCTTTGAGCCTGGTTGTGGCTTCGACTAGGGCGTCTCGTGAGCGGTCGAATATCCCGACCTGCCCGTTGAAGCCATGGATCATGCCTTCGTAACAGTTGTAGGTGACATCGTTACCGACGGCCTTGAGCGCTTCGGCGTAAGCCTCAGCCTCGTCGGCCAACGGGTCGTACTCAGCGGCGATGATGGTCGTTGCGGGCAGTCCGGCAAGACTTTCGGCGCGGATGGGTGACGCATACGGGTGAGACCCGTCGCCGTTCGGTCCGATGTAGTGGTCCCAGAACCAGATCATCGAGTCACGGGTGAGCATGTAGCCATCGGCATTAGCCGAGTAAGACGCTGTGCTGAAGTCGTGGTCGATCACCGGGCAGAAAAGGACCTGGTGGGAGATGACCGGGCCGTTGCGGTCACGCGCCATCAGGCAGACGGCTGCGGAAAGGTTGCCCCCGGCCGAGGTTCCGGCCACACCGATTCGGGATGGATCCACGCCCAGTTCTGCGGCGTTGCTGTGCGCCCAGAGCAGCCCGGCGTAACAGTCCTCAACTGGCTCGGGGAATCGAACGTCCGGGGACAACCGGTAGTCGATGGATACGATCACTGAGTTGGTGGCGTTCGCGATCACCCGGCATGCAGGGTCTTCGTTATCCAGGTCACCAATGACCCAGCCGCCGCCATGGAACCACATGATCAACGAGTGGTTGTCGCCTTCAGACGGCGTGTAGATGCGTACCGGAAGGTCGCCACCGGGACCCGGGACCTCCGTGTCTCGGATGCTGGCAACGTCCTCAAGCTCACGCGGGGCGTTCGCTGTCCGCTCTTTGGCCGCGGCACGCGCGGCTTCCGGTGTCTGCGTGTTCAAAGCCGGTAGATTTAGTTCTTCGGCCATTTTGAGGGCCGACGCGACCTGTGGATGTAGAGCCAATAGAAGACCTCCCGCTACCGGTTCAAGTTGCCGCATTGTACGAGCGATCACGAGTGCGCGCACCCTCAAGATGTTTTTGGGCGCGATTACACGGCGGGTGCAGACCTGCGACACTCTCGTTTTACACGGAATTCGCATCTACTTTCACGAGGCACGGAGATTTCAAATGCAGACCGCACCATTCAGGCTGGACGGCAAGAACGCACTTGTGACCGGCGCGGCGCAGGGCATCGGCCGCGCTGTGGCGCTGGCGCTTGCTTCGGCCGGGGCGACCGTCTCGGTCACCGACGTTCCGTCGAAGGAATCCCAGATCGTTTCTGTGTGTGAAGAGGTAAGAGCCAGGGGCGGCACGGCGTTCGGATACGGGTTCGATGTGACACACACGGCCGTTATCGCCGAGGTGTTCGAGAAGGCAGCCGCGGATATGGGCGGATTCGACGTCTTGGTGAACAACGCCGGGGTTGCGGCGCGCGGGCCGGCGATCGAGCAAACAGAGGAGCAGTGGGACCGGGTGCTGAGCATTAACCTGAAGGGGATGTTTTTCTGCGCCCAGGCTGCAGCCCGATACATGAAGGACCACGGTGGTGGGCGGATTATCAACACTGGCTCGCAGGTCGCTGAATCGGCGCGCGTGTGGAACGCGGCTTACACGGCAAGCAAGGGTGGGGTCGTTGCGATGACACGCGGGCTGGCCGTGGAGTGGGTGCAGTACGGCATCAACGTGAACGCCGTCGGCCCGGGACCGGTGGAGACCGAGCTGGTGTCCGACACGCCGGACCACATCGAGGCGCAGGTGGCGCACCGGTCGCCGATAGGACGCCGGCTCGATCCCGAGGACATAGCGGGTGCTTTCGTGTACCTTGCGAGCCCCGCGGCTTCTGGAGTAGTGGGGCATCACCTGCTGGTGGATGGAGGGTGGGTGGCGGGGTAGCGCCGCGTCGTTCGCTGGATGGCGCGCTGGTGGATTGTCCTTCTGCCGAAGGACCCTCTCTCCCAACCCTGTCCCGACTGGGAGAGGGGGCACTCGGGGTGACTCTGCAATTGTTAGGAGACGGTCCGCCGGGAACATATGATGCCGGGTGCATTGTGTCTGAATTCTCAAACCGCCAGGAGGCGATGGACGTGGATTTCGTTGATATTGATGGCGTGAAACTCGCCTACCAGGAGACCGGTTCCGGCTACCCGCTCGTGTTCGCTCATGAGTTCGCCGGGAGCATGGAGAGCTGGGATCAGCAGGTGAACTACTTCGCCCGCAAATACCGGGTGATCGTTTACAACGCACGCGGTTACACGCCGTCGGACGTTCCTGCGTCGGCGGATGTTTACGGCCACGAGCAGCAGGTGGCCGATCTCAAAGGCCTGCTGGATCACCTGGGGATCGAGAAGGCGCACATCGGTGGGCTTTCGATGGGCGCTTACACGACGATCGGGTTTGGCCTCACGCACCCGGAGATGGCCGCATCGCTGATAGTGGCCGGCGCGGGCAGCGGTTCCGATGACGTTGAGAAATTCCACGCCAATTCGGCTAACTACGCGGACCAGATGGATGCCGAAGGCATGGCGGCGCTGCGAACCTATTCGACCGGTGATACGCGAGCGCGCTTCAAGCACAAGGACCCGGCTGGATACGCCCGGTTCGAGAAACTGTTCATGTCGCACTCGTCAAAGGGTTCCGCCAACACATTCCGCGGGTTCCAGGGGAGACGGCCGTCTATCTATACACGCGAGGCGGAGTTGCGCGAGTTGCGTGTGCCGATGTGTGTGATCAACGGCGACGAGGATGAGCCCTGTCTTGAGCCGGGTTTGTTCTTGAAACGGACCGTCCCGACGGCCGGGATGGCTGTGGTCCCGCAGACTGGACACGCCGTCAATATCGAGGAGCCGATGGCTTTCAACCAGCTTGTGGCCGAGTTCCTGTCGCTGGTTGAGCTCGGGACCTGGCGTTCACGTGACTACGGGAGCGGCGACGCCTGGTAGTCGGCCGGTGAAGACAGTGTGCAGGCTGTCTCACTGAGTTCAGAGTCCAGGTCTAACCGGTGGCTCGATCCATAAAATCGGCCAGTGCGGAATTGACCTCGCCCGCCGCTTCCATCATGGGCATGTGTCCCGCCCTGGGGATGATGGTCGTCCTAACCGAACCCGCGAGTCCCGCGGCGTGAGAGACAGGGATGATACCGTCTGCTTGACCCCAGATGACCTGGATGGGTGCGGCGATCTCATGTAAACGATTCCGGTAGCCGGGCGCCTGCAGCCCGTCGGTCACCAGGCCGGTGGCGGTCTGGCGCAGCGCCTCGGTCACGCCGTCGATGCGCTTGAACTTGAGTACGTCGTCCACCAATCGCCGGGTGACGAGCGCCGGATCTGCGAATAGCTTCCCGAGCTCGTCACGCAGGGCGCCCCGGCGTTCGGCGGCCACAAAACCATCGATGAATCCGGTGTTTATCTCCGGCCCCAACCCGGCGCTTGCGATGAGCGATATCGACGTCACGCGTCCGGGTTCCGCCAGTGCGATGTGTGTTGCCACCGCGCCGCCAAATGAATGCCCGACGAGGTGCGCTGCATGGATGTCCATAGCGTCCATGAATCCGATCACGGCGGCGGCAAACGCTCCGATCGAACCGTCGCCCACGTCCCTGGACGATTCGCCATGGCCCGGCAGGTCCAGTGCGTACACGCTGTGGCCGGCGGATAGCGGTTCGATGTTGAAGAGCCAGTTGTTGAGATCGCCGCCAAAACCGTGTAGCAGGAGGGCGGGCGGGTTCTCCGATATTGGGGATTCGTTGTCTCCAAGCTTGAGATAGCGCAACGAACGCTCTCCCACCACCACTCGCTGAGTGGACGGTCCGGCGGCACTTATCGCTGTTTCATCGGGCACAAAGGCAACGGCAAATTTTTCAACGACGCGGTCGATTTGCTCAGATGGAATGCCCGCCCCGGCGATTACGCCCAGCAACCCGCCAACAGAAACGGTGTCGCCTTCATTCGCGATACACCGCTGAAGCACACCCGCTGAAGAAGCCTCAACGGCGCTGGCGATCTTCTCGGTCTCAACCTCAACCAGCTCATCACCCTGTGCTACTTCATCGCCCTCTTCGCGAAGCCATTTGACGACCGTCCCGGAGGTCATCGTGAGGCCCCACTTGGGCATGGTCAGGCGGTGGATATCCTGATCACTCATTCTGGGTCGCTCATCGGGAGTAACCTGCCACCCGACGAACAGCTGTTTCGATCTTCGTCGCGTCCGGCACGTACAGGTCTTCCAGCGAACCGGCGAAGGGGACCGGGGTGTGGGGAGGCGTGACCATTTCGATCGGCGCTTCAAGCGCACCAAACGCCTGCTGCGCTATCAGCGCCGAAATGTCGGTAGCCATGTTGCAGCGTGGGGAAGCCTCATCTACGATCACCGCCCGGCCAGTGTTCTCCACACTCTCCAGGATCGTTTCGTCGTCCAGCGGCGACGTGGTGCGAGGATCGATCACCTCACACTCGATGCCGTCCGCCGCAAGCGCCTCGGCCGCTTCCAGCGAGCGGTTGACCATGAGGCCAAGGGCGATGATCGTGACGTCGCCACCCTCACGCACCACATTCGCCTCGCCGAAGGGGATGGTGTACGACTCCTCCGGCACCCCGCCCTCGCTCTGGTACAGCGACTTGTGCTCGAAGCACACCACCGGGTCGTTGTCACGGATCGCCTGGATGAGCAGCCCCTTGGCATCGTAGGGGTTGGACGGCACGATGACCTTGAGGCCCGGCACGTGGGTGAAGATCGAGTACGGGGACTGGGAGTGCTGGGCGGCGGCCCGGATGCCTGCGCCGTACATGGTGCGGATCACGACGGGCGTCTCCGCCTTGCCGCCGAACATGTAACGGAACTTGGCCGCCTGGTTGTAGATCTGGTCGAAACAGACCCCCATGAAATCGCTGAACATCAGCTCTGCGACCGGGCGCAACCCGCTCGCCGCTGCGCCTACGGCTGCGCCGATAAAGGCCGACTCCGTGATCGGCGTGTCCATGACGCGATCGCCGTATTTCGTGTAGAGGCCCTTCGTGATCCCGAGCGGACCGCCCCATGCGTCCATCTCGCCGTCCGCGCCCGATCCGCCCACGATGTCCTCGCCCATGAGGATCACCGACGGGTCATTTGCCATCTCCTGATCGAGCGCCTCATTGATCGCCTGCTGGTACGTGATCGTCCTGGCCATGCTGTTATCTCCGGTTGCCTGGATTGGCGGTGTTTAGTAAGAGACGTAAACGTCTGTGAGGAGGTCGTCCGCGCCCGGACGTGGGGCGGAGCGGGCCTCGGCGACGGCGGAGTCGATCAACCCCAGGACGTCTCTATCTATGCCTTCGAGATCGGCCAGGGCGATGTCGCCGGAAGTCGTCACGGCCGCTGTGAAGATGTCTATGCAATCGCGATTGGCGCGCAGGTCTTCGACCTCATCTGGGCCGCGATAGGTCTGTGCGTCGCCCTCGAAGTGACCGAAGTACCGGTTGACCCGGGCCTCGATAAACGAGGGACCCTCCCCGTCACGCGCTCGCTTGATCGCCTCTCCGGCCGCCTCGTATACGGCGAAGAAATCGTGGCCGTCTACCGAGACCGCGGGCATGCCGAATCCGGCGGCCCGGTCTGCGATGCTGTCGGCCCCGACCGAGTATTTGGAAGAAGTCGCCTCAGCGTATCCGTTGTTCTCGGCGACGAACACGGCGGGCAGATTCCAGACGGTGGCCAGGTTGAGACTTTCAAATGTTGTGCCCTGATTCGATGCGCCGTCGCCGACAAACGCCACGGCGACGTTGCGGGTGCCTTTCACCTTGGCGGCGAGTGCCGCGCCGCAGATTAGCGGTGGCCCCCCACCGACGATGCCGTTTGCGCCCATCATGCCCTCGTCCAGATCGGCGATGTGCATGGAGCCGCCTTTGCCGTGGCAGACGCCGGTGATCCGCCCGTAAATCTCGGCCATCATGCCGCGCACGTCGACGCCCTTGGCGATGCAGTGGCCGTGGCCGCGGTGGGTCGAGGCGATCCGGTCATCACGTGTCAGGTTGGCCATCACGCCGGCGGCGGAAGCCTCCTCCCCGGCGTATAGGTGGACGAAGCCCTCGATCTCGCCGGTGGCGAACTCGTCGTGTATCCGTTCTTCGAACACCCGGATCGTCTTCATGACGCGATAGATGTGAAGCAGTTCTTCTCTGTCCAGGGCCATACCAATTCTCCTATGCCGCGTGGCCGTCCGACGCGCGAAGTGCGCCTGTCCGGTCACGCCAGGTTGGATCGCTGCGGCCGCGTGGGCGGATGATACAGCGACGGCGGGCCGGGACGGAGAGCGCTGCGAAGTTCCTGGGCATCGCTAATCGACGGGTGTCGTACTGCCCTCGTGCGGGTGTTCGGCGGTATCTGGGACGGATTGTGGTTGATCGGAGAGCCCGCGCGGAGTACGCACCGGGGGTTTCAATCGCAAGAACACCAACGCCGCCGCGAGCATCAACACACCGCCGGAGACAAGCACCGGCGTGTAGGTGCCGGTCCAGTCGAATATGAAACCGGCGGCGACCGGGCCGACCATGAGGACGCTGTTGTAAAGCGGTGCCATCATGCCCCGTATCGTGGCGAAACTCTTGCGGCCGAAAAGGTCTCCGACGAGCGCCCAGTTGAGGGAGCTCCCGGCCTCTGAACCGGTGAAGAGCAAAAGGGCGAGGAAGAGCGGGACCGTGCCTTCCATGAACACGACCAGGAAGAGGCTGCCGGCCGACATCGCGTATCCAAGAGACAGGATCTTGATCCGGCCGATCCGGTCCCCGTAATAACCGGCTAGCAGAATGAGGGGTGCGGCCACCAGCGCCAGCAAACCGACCATGTTCGCCGCCGTCTGTCTGTCGACGTCCTTCCAGTCCAGGATGGCAATTATGTGAACGAAGATGGTGCCGTGGGCGGCTATGCGAAGCGTGGTGCCGGCCGACAGCACCCAGAACGCCTGCGTCCGCAGCGCCTCTCTGGTCGTCCAACTGTCGTAGGTGGCGATGGGGGATGTCTGGCCTCCGGAAGCACTTGCCCGGCCGTCTGCTGGCGCGTCCGGGTCGCCGTCCGGATTCATGCCGTAAGCCTCGGGTGACCGACGGAACGCCAGGGCCATCGGCGCTACGAAGAACAGCATCATCAGTCCGATGCCCACGGAAGCGGCCTGCCAGCCGTACTTCAGCACGAATATCGAAAGGATAGGCACCATCGCCGCACCGCCCAGCCTGAATGCGGCGGCGTTGATGGACATGGCCATGCCGCGTTTGCGTATGAACCACGAGTTGATACCGGCAGTGGTCGCCTGCATGAAGCTGGTGGAGGCGCCTATCGAGATCACTAAGATGTAGATCATGAGAAAGGCGATGAAGTTGTCGGCCTGCGAAAGGAGCAGGTAGCCGATTCCGACCACTATCGTCCCGGCGAGCATCAATGGCCGGACGCCGTATCGGTCTATCGCCCAACCGGAGATGGGGCCGATCACGCCGTTTTCGGCGCGGGCCAGTCCGAAGGCCAGGGCGGTTGCGCCCAGACCGAGTCCCAGGCTCTCGCTCACCGGCAGAAAGAGGACGGTAAATCCCTGCCACTGGAGCGCGCCGCCGGTGCCGTTGGTAAGGGCCGCCGCGCCCACGATCCACCAGCCGTAGAAGATCTTTCCGCGTTTCGGAGTGCCCGGTTCGGATTCGAATCGATTTCTACTGAAGAGTTTGATCGTCAGATTCCAAACATGTTGTCGGGCTTGAATGTTTCAGGCAGAGGGACCGAAGGGCAGTATACGAGGGGTGCACGGCGATACGCGTGAAACGGCGGCGGCCCAAAGGCGGCACCGTTTCACGATTGGATTCCAGGATAGCCAGTAGGGCTTAATTCCCCGACGGGCTGCCTTCTGCGACTGGTGTTGCGGCCTCGGTGTTCTCTTCGATGCTGATCACTGGTTGCCAGTCCGAAGCGACTGGCGGTTTGCGTGGTCGTCGCGTCGGAAAATTGGAAAGTAAGGACAACGGCAGCACGCCCCAGCTCGATGCGGGCTCCGCCCCTTAGTGGGACGGGTTTGGCGTCCATCGATGCCAGAGACCGTCATGCCAGTCGCCTCTGAAGTGGCTGTACGAACATAATCCTTGGGACCGCTTCAGGGGATAGCCTGCCTGCCTACCCGGCGAACTTCCAGACTTCGGCCGGCGTGCCGCCTTCCGGCAGGCCGAGTGGGAGCTTGACGTCGATGATGTAAGGGCGCTTCTCGTTCATGACGATATCCAGCCCCCGGGCGATGGCCTCGGCGACCTTCGACTCGTCATCGACTGTGACACCGTCCATGCCAAAACCACTGGCGATGACGACGGGATCTATCCCTTCAAGCGCCACGCTGGCGTACTCGCCGGTGTCGGACATCACCTCGCCCGCCGCCCCAAACGCCCCGGCAACGATGCCGTACGCGCCGTTGTTGGGGATCACGTAGAGCACCGGGATGTTGTGATGCACCGCCGTCCACAGGCCCGAGTCGTGATAGAAGGTTGAACCATCGCCGACCAACCCGACAACAGGCGTGTCTGGCGCTCCGAGTTTTGCGCCAATAGCGCCGCCGATTCCGTATCCTTCTGATCCACCGGCGGGTCGGATGTAGATATTGTTTCCGCCGCCGTCTTTTGCCGGAATGCAGTCAAACGGCGCAGCGAACTGCTCCGTCGTGATGATGCCCCCTCCGATTCGTTCCAGCTCCGAGTCCAGCGCCTCCAGGAGGACGAGCGGACGAACCTGGCCCGACTTTTTCGGAGCCCAGCCGGTCGTGGCACGGCGTTGATCGCGGAGGGCGGATGCCTGTGCACGGGCCCTGGCGCGACGGGCGTCGTATTTGGACGCCGGAGCGCCTCTTGACGCGACCTGTTGCAATCGTTCCAGAGTTCGAGACTCGTCTGCCAGCACTTCAAGCGCCAGTCCGGGAAGGTTCTGGAAGTTCGCAACACCGGAACCGACCGACATGATGCGGTTTGCGCTCGCAAACGCATTGAAGTCTTCCGGTTTTCCGTTCCCCTGGTGTCGTATTCCGAAGCAGAAGATTTGATCCGGCTTGACGGTCTGGGTTGCGAGATCGATCCGCCCGCAGTGCTGCGGGTGTGTGATGGGGACACCACGAGCGTCGTCGAAACCGGTCGCAACGGTTGCACCGTAATGCTCAGCGATGGCGATGGCCCGGTCTTCGGCACCGCTCTTCCAGATGCCGTCGCCCACGTAGATCATTGGCCGTTCTGCTTCGTCCAGCGCAGCGGCGATCGCCTCCACGTCGTCATCGGACGGGTACCCGGCTCGGAGTTCAGGGATTTCGCCCTCGATGATGTTCGTCGTCACGAGGTCGTCTTCAAGCATGTGGTCGTACATGGCGAGATGGACCGGTCCGTACGGCGGTGTTTTGGCAACACGGATGGCTCGCTCAAACGCCTGCGGCAAACCTTTCGAATCAATCACGGCCCAGCTCGCTTTCACGAACGGCGCTGCGATGGAGGTGGGGCCGAAGGTATGACCAAGATCCAGCGAGACGCGGTCGGCGAAACTGCCGGTGTCGCCGGCGAAGGTGATGACCACGACGGGAAGCTGGGCCGCCCAGACGTTGATGAGCTGGCCGAGGCACTGTGCCAATCCCGCCCCGAGGTGGACGACCATCACGGCGGGGTCGCCCTTGACCTGGCTGTAGCCCCCGGCGGCGGCGGTGACGATTCCCTCGTGGAGTGAGAGGACGCCCTGGATATCCGGGTTGGCGTGGAGAGAGTCGAAGAATCGGGCCTCCCGGGATCCGGAGTTGTAGAAGACGTACTTGACGCCGGATGCAACGAGTTGCTCAACCATCACGCGTGAAGCGTTGGCGGTGATTGGACGTGTGGCCATTGGTTTGTGTCTCCGTCTCAGTGGTGGGAGCCAGGCATATCCGCACTAGCCGGATTGAGCGGAAAAGATCCTGGAAATGGAAGCCCCACGGGGCCTTGCGGGATGATACAGCGCGGATGGCAGCCGCGGAGCTGGATTCGTGGTTCGAAGTGTTGAAGACGTCGGATTTGCTCCTGTCCGGATGGCGGAGCGCCACCGACGAGGGCTACTATCCGCTCCGTGGATTGCTGGATGACGTGGCGTACCCCGATGGACAGAACTTTGCTACAAACCGTGGACGGATGTACGGGTGGTCTACTGAACGGTGCCTGTGTACCCGGCGTTCGCGATCGGGTCGCTCATAAGAACTGGCGGCCCAGGGGGATGGAGATCGACACCATGACCGGCAACAAGAGGAGGACGATATGACACGAATCGCTGAGTTGGCCGAATCGATCAGTACGCTGCTCAAAAATCGGGGAGAGACGGTTGGCGTCTCTGAATCGTCCTCCGGCGGGATGGTGTCGGCGGCTTTGCTGGCGGTTCCGGGCGCTTCCGCTTACTTCATGGGCGGCATGGTGATCTACACCGGCGCTGCTCGGGATGCGTTCGCCGAGATCGACCTTGACGACCATCCCGGCGTTCGCTCCAGCAGCGAGCCGTTTGCTTTGCTGTGCGCTCAGGCGGTGCGTCGGCGTCTGGACACGACGTGGGGGCTGGCAGAGACCGGCGCAGCCGGACCGACCGGCAATCGTTACGGTGACGACGCCGGCCACACCTGCATCGCGGTGACCGGCCCGGCGGAACATGCCGAGACGCTGGAAACCGGGCTGTCAGATCGGGCGGAGAACATGGAATTGTTCACCGAGAAGACACTGGAGGTTTTCGAGCGGATATTGCGGGCCTCCGGTTAGCTCAGCGCCGCCGTGACCCCGCCATCGATCACCAACTCTGTGCCGGTGATGAACGATGCGTCGTCGGAGCAGAGGAACAGGATTCCCGCGGCGATCTCTTCCGGCTCTCCCCAGCGGCGTAACGGGGTTCTGTTGATGCGGGTTGTGCTGGCGTCCGTGTCGTTGAACAATTCATCCGTGAAGGGTGTGTGCGTCCAGCCGGGTAGTACGGAGTTCACGCGTATGCCCATGGGCGCGAACTGGACGGCGGCTGACCCCCCAAAGGCGATTATTGCGGCACGGGAGGACGAGTAGGCCGCGCCGTATTGACTACCGTATCGAGCGGCCATAGATGCGACGTTGACGACTGCGCCGCCGCCGCCCGCCTCCATCGCCGGGGCCGCCGTTCTAGCGCCCAGGAACATGCCTCGGCTCGATACGTCGATCACCTTCTGCCATGTGTCGATGTCTGTGTCGATGATCGATCCTCGATCAGACGTTCCCGGGACGTTGATCAGGATGTCCAACCGGCCGTGAAGCGAGACCGTTTCCGCCACAGCGGCTTTCCAGTCTTTTTCTCGAGTCACATCTAGGTGGATGTAAGACGCGTTCAAACCGGCGTCGCGCATCTGGGCGACGGCGCGCTCGCCCCGCTCATCGGCGATGTCGGCGATCACTACTCGCCCGCCCTCGCGCAGCAGCCGCCAGGCGGCGCGTCCGCCGAAACCCATGAGCTCGCCCTCGACCGCGCTGGCGGCCCCGGTGATTAGAGCGACCTTGCCGTCAAATCGTGACATGTGTTTTATCCTTATTGGAGTCTCAGTGCTTGTCCTGGGATGAGCGCACGCTATCTCAGGTTAGAGCGTGGTAATCGAAAACATCCCACGAAAAGCGGGACTCCGTCACCCCGGCCTTCTCCCACAAGGGGAGAGGGGTAATTCCCATTTCTCGGACGGAGAAGGTCGGGATAAGCAAGAACGCCATCACACTCTTTGGTCCCAACAGGGTCTCCGTCCAGAACACTATCCAAATAGCCGCCCGGCAAGGCCTACCAGATGCGGTGTTGGTTTGGGGCGAAGCTAGCCTCGAAAAAGTCGGCTGCGTACTCGCCGGGGGCTATCGCTGCGTCCATAGCGTTGAAATCCTCTGGCCCTAGCTCGACCTCGATAGCGCCCAGATTATCCTCGAACTGCTCCAGCGTGCGCGGACCCACTATCGGCGCTGTCACGCCGGGTTGGGCCATCACCCATGCCAGCGCGTACTGGGCGATCGTGCAGCCCTTTGCATCGGCGAGCGGGGCGATCACCTCCACGATCTCTGCGACAACCTCCGAGAAGCGTTTCTGTTTTTCCGGGTCGGTTTCGTCGCCGAAGCGCGTGCCGGGAGGTAGTGGCTGGCCTTTTCGGTACTTGCCCGTCAGTCCGCCGCCGCCGAGGGGCGACCACGGGATGAAGGCCAGGGAGAAGGTGCGGGCCATCGGGATCTGCTCCCGCTCCGCACGGCGGTCGGCCAGGCTGAAGGGTGATTGCTCGGACACGAAGCGGTTCAGCCCCAACTCCTTGGAGGCCCAGAGGCCCTCGACCACCTGCCACGCCCCGAAGTTGGATGTCCCGAAGTAGCGGACCTTGCCGTCTCGAACCAGGTCATCGAACGCTCGCAGCGTCTCGTCGATGGCGATGTGGGGGTCCGGCCGGTGAAGCTGGTACAGGTCGATGTGATCGGTCTTCAAACGCCGCAGGCTAGCCTCGCACTCCTGGATCATGTGGAGCCGGGTGTTGCCGAGGCCGTTGGGGTCGGGCGACATGCGTTGATGGACCTTGGTCGCCAGGAAAACCCTGTCCCGTTTGCCGTCCCGGCTCAGCGCCTCGCCGGTGAACTCTTCACTCCCGCCGGCGCCGTACACGTTGGCTGTGTCCAAGAAGTTGATCCCGGCATCCAGGGCGCAGTCGACGATGCGCTTCGTCTCGTCAAGTTCGGTCTTCTGGCCGAACATCATGCAGCCGAGCACGAGCGGGCTCACGTTGACGCCTGTGCGGCCGAAGGGCTTGTAGTCCATGTGTGCACTTTCTCCCCAACAGTTCGATGCGGACCCGAGGGTTTGAGGGTGCCGGTGATTATCACACCACGTAAGGCCAACCTACGACCAGACGCGTTCGATCGTCGGCGGGCTGCCCGTGCGTATCGCAAGTCGGTAGATGTCGGGCATGCTCAGTAACCGCCAGAAATCGGAGTCTACGGAGCGATCGAAGTGCCGCAGGATCAACGCAAGCAAGTTGCCATGCGTCGCCAGAATGATGGGATCATCGGGATGTTCCGCCGTAACTCTTGTTGTCACCGAGACACCGCGCCGTTCAGCGTCCGCGTTGGCCACTCCGCCCGGGTGGGCAAACGACGGATCTTCCCAGGTCGACCTGACGACATCACGCCCGTTCGGATGCCCGGGTTGAGGGGTGGGAATGGTGCGGGTGGAACTCCGTGATGTCCGGGGCCCCTGAGAAGTGGTAGAGCACGTCTCGCGACCCCGGTGGAAGCCCTGGTAGTACAAGTTCGGAATCTGTCACCTGGTATGACCTCCCATATCGTGTTCCGTCGGGTTATCGTGTTTGCATCACGGGCATCGAGGTCACGCTATCGTGGATCGGATGCCCGAAATCGCGAATGAGAAAGAAGATCAATGGCGTTGACGCGCCGGGGACTTGCGAGATCGAGGGTCGCGAGATGTTGCTGATCATCGGTGCGTTATTTGTCGTGCCGGGGACCATTGCTGCGATTATCGATGATCGCAAAAAGGTGAAGTGGGCGGCCTGGATAGCGGTCTACATCGGGATGGCGTTCATTTTGTTCGGGTTCGGCGGCCCCGCTGCCATTCGCGACGCGATCGAGTTCTAGGCTGGTTTATTGTGCTGGGATGTCGGCCCTCTGCAACTCCTAGAACGCCGCAACCTGTGGTGCGATCTCTCTCGCCAGATACTCCGGCCACTCGTCCGACCCGTAATTGAAATGCTCGAACTGGACCTCTTCAACTCCCATATCGGCGAACTTCCCGAGTGTATCCACCAGTTCACTAGTCAGGCCGACCAGGAAGTTATTGTTCTCGGCTTTTTCCTTCCGCCAGGCGCTCGGTGAGCCGGTTGCGCCGCTCAACGACATGTGCCAGCGGGTCATCCGGTCCAACGACCGTTCGTCGCCCGCCACGAGCGCCATCGACGTCCGGGAGCGGTGCACCGTTGCCGGATCGCGATCGATCGCGGTACATGCGGCCTCAAGGACATCCACCTTGTGCTGATACAGGCCTATTGGAACGTTCACGGCGTTCCACTCATCGGCGTACTTCGCAACGAGCGGCAGCGTCCGGGTCTCGCCCGAGCCGCCGATGAGGATCGGCGTGTCCGCGCCGTAGACCGGCTTGGGCAGGCAGTCCACATCTTTGATCTGGTAGTGCTCGCCTTTGTATGACGCCGGGCCCGGCCCCCAGAGCTTCTTGATGATGTTGATGGCCTCTTCGAGTCGGTCGAACCGCTCCCGCAGGGGAGGGAAGGGGATGCCGAACTGGACATGCTCTGGCTCGTGCCAGCCCGCACCGAGTCCGAGCAGAAAACGGCCGTCGCTCAACTGGTTGATCTGCGCCGCCATGCGACCGACATCCTGAGGTGATCGGAAAGTGACCGGTGTTACGAGCGGTCCGAACCGGATGGAACTGGTCTCCCGGGCGGCGACGGCGAAGGTGAGGTACGCGTCCAGAGAACTCTTCGGGGCGCCAATCACGTAATGGTCAGATCGAAAGATGGAGGGGAATTCGAGACGTTCCGCCGTGTGGAGGATGTGGATCCAGCGCTCCCAGGTCAGCCCAGCCTGGCCTTCAATCATCAGTCCAATGCGCATCCGGCGGTCTCCTCTTTGAGGCGTGTGTTGTTCGTCGGGAGAGAGTACACGACTCACAAGCAGACCGAGCTCTGGCATAAGTCGTCCCGAACTTGATTAAGGCCGGGACACGTGATGAAAGCCTTGGCCCCCTGACCTCGGTCGGATTGGGAGTGCCGGTGGGCGCTGTCAGGTGCATCCTGGCACATCAGAGGACTGGTCAGCCGCCGCGCATCGGCTGACCAGTCACCGACTCTATTTACCGTCCAACCGTTAGCTGAATTGCCCGCTCGATCAGACTGATGAACTCCCGGTCCCGAGGTGTCTCGTCCAGCAGCGCAACCGCTTTCTTAGCCTCTGCAATCACGGCTTCGAGGCTGCCGTCATCCCGGGTGGAACCGAGGGACCTTTGCCAGAGCGTGATAGCGCGAATTTCATCCAGGTTGCAAAGACCTCTTACCTCCTTCATCCCACCTTCTCCCACCGGGAAAGAGAGTTAACGGCCACACCGTAGGGGCGAGGTGCGATTTTCAACCCGACCTGCTCCATCTGCACTAACATCACTTCAACACCGCTCAGCACCCCTGTTACGCCAGCAGAAGGACATCTAGATGACGGTCGCCCGAGAACCCAATGGGTCCTACAGAGTCATCGGTACGCAACCGATTCGTCATGACGGCCACGACAAGGTGACCGGCCGGGCCGAATACGGGGCCGATATTTCGCTGCCGGGGATGATCTGGGGCGAGATACTCCGTAGCCCTCACGCCCATGCACGAATCCTCACTGTCGATACCTCGAAGGCCGCCGCGATGCCCGGCGTGCTGGCCGTTCTGTCGGGCCCGGACGCACCGCGGGGCGGGCGGCGTGAGACCGACTCCCGGGGTGGTGTAACGCATCTGCCGGACGTGTCGGCCAATATCCTGGCGACGCACAAGGTCCTGTACAAAGGCCACCCCGTAGCGGCGGTTGCGGCCGTGGACCGGGAGACCGCGAGAGCCGCGATCTCACTCATTGAGGTGGATTACGAGCAGCTCACGCCGGTCCTGAGCGCTGCCGACGCCCTGGCCGATGGCGCGCCGATCCTCCTCGAAAACCTGATTGGCGACCACCTGGGCGTGGATGTAGCGGACACCAACCTTGCTACGCACTCGCGCGTCGAGTTCGGCGACGCGGAAGCCGCGTTTAAAGACTCATCGCTGGTGATCGAGAGAGAGGTTGAGGTGGGGATGGCCCACCAGGGCTACATCGAGCCTCACGTGGCTACGGTCCTCTGGGGCGAGGACGACCGGCTCACCGTTTGGTCCAGCACGCAGGGAATGTTCGGCGTCAGGGACCTGATGGCGGCCTACCTCGGCATAGACGATTCACGTATTCGGGTGATGCCGGTGGAAATCGGCGGCGGATTCGGCGGCAAGGGAGCGGTCTACCTTCCTCCTATCGCCGCTCTGCTTTCAAAAGAGTCCGGGCGACCGGTGCGTCTCGTGATGGATATGCGCACGGTGCTTGAAGCCACCGGCCCGACCGGCGCGGCGAAGGTCCGGGTAAAGATCGGAGTCACCGATGACGGGCTGATCAACGCCGCCACGGCTGATATGAGCTACGAGGCGGGCGCGTACCCGGGCGCATGGCTCGGCGTCGGAGCCCGATCCGTGTTTGCCTGTTACAACATCGCTAACACGCGGATCGACGGATTCGACATCGTCGTGAACAAGCCCCGGTCGGCGGCATACCGCGCTCCTTGCGTGCCCCAGCCGGTGTTCGCCATGGAGTCCGTCGTGGACGAGATCTGCGAGACACGGGGCTGGGACCCGATCGAGTTCCGACTTGCGAACGCGTCCCGGGAGGGTACGCGCCGGAGCGATGGCCCGCGCTTTCAGCGCGTCGGGAATGAAGAGGTTTTGCGGGCGGCCCAGGCGTCCGATCACTGGAACGCGCCCCTGGAGCGTGAAGGACCGAACGGTGTTTTGCGCGGGCGTGGCATCGCGTCGGCGTACTGCGGGAACGCGGGCGGCAAGTCGGCCGTTGTGCTGAGCTTGAACGCCGATGGTTCTGTGGCGATGATCGAGGGCTCGGCGGACCTGTCAGGCAGCCGGGCTATTGTGGCAATGGAGGTTGCGGAGGTTCTTGGCATACGCGCCGAGGACGTGCGGCCACTGATCCCTGACACGGGGAGCATTGGCTACACGGGCACGACGGGCGGAAGCCGGGTGGCGAACATCACCGGCATGGCGGCGGTACAGGCGGCCGACGGACTGCTGGTGAAGATGAAGGCCGGGCTTGCGGTGAGCTGGGAGGTCGATGCGGCCGTTATATCGTTTGCGGCCGGCGAGTTTACATCTTTAACCGATTCCGAATTACGTGTCGGGTTTAAGGAGCTGGCGGGCCGGCTCGATGTCACGTCCGGCCCGATCATGGCGTCCGGGTCTATGGACCTGCCCGACGGCGGTGGCGGTATTTTTGGCACGCACATAGCGGACGTTGAGATCGACCCCGAAACCGGCAAGACGGACGTTATCCGCTACACGGTGATCCAGGACGCGGGGACGGCGATCAACCCGCAGGCGGTCGAGGGCCAGATGCAGGGCGGGGCGACACAGGGGATCGGCTGGGCGTTAAACGAGGAGTACGTAATCAACGACGAGGGCCAGATGGAGAACTCGTCCTTCCTCGACTACCGGATGCCGACCATGACGGACATCCCGAAGATCGAGACGGTCATCG
>Ga0187827_10002492_pt1 | contig 25067 bp, 9 predicted proteins | sample ETNtaG_39_FD_167969 | JGI IMG/M metagenome (GOLD analysis project Ga0187827, IMG submission 167969) | Marine microbial and viral communities from oxygen minimum zone, Eastern Pacific Ocean - ETNP2014_SV_150_PacBio MetaG (Illumina Assembly) | ecosystem: Environmental > Aquatic > Marine > Hypoxic... | reverse complement strand
CTTCCATTGTCGTCTCAGTGGACATTCCATCTCTGAACTGCAGAACCTTGACGTTGAAGCGATGATGAAATTAGACCCATCAGACAAACTACACCATTCGATTGCTCCTCTGCTGCTAGGCGAAGAAAGTCGACCGTTTGCTACAAAGGACCTATTGACGATGGATATTGTTCTGTCTGGAGAATCATGGCCTGACCTGCCTCCAAAGCAAGGAGCAATGGTGATTCTACACAGCCATGATGGACGCTTCGCAACTGCTACTGCCAACACCATCGGGACTTCATTGCTGGCAAATCATCAGGATATCGAATGGCTTGAACCTCGCGCTGTATTCAGTACTCTCAACGATGTCGCACAGCATTGGATGGGATTGGATCAAGTCACTGATAGTACAAACATCAGTGCCATCAACAGTAACTTTGCTGCCGTTGATGGTGCAGGAATAATTGTCACCGTCGCAGATACGGGCATCGATAATGGTGTCAACAATTCAAACATGCATGATGATTTCAGTGACCATATCACTGATATTCTTTCAGTACCAATTCCTGAGAGCATTCAATATTGGGCTCAACAATATAATGGGGCATGGGATGATGGTGCCTCCGACGAAGATGGCCACGGAACTCACGTTGCAGGCAGTGTTCTTGGTGATGGAAGTACTTCAAACGGAGACATCAAGGGAGCCGCACCCGAGGCTCATCTCCTCTTCCAAGCGACCGAACAATACGTTGATTTCAACAGCAATGCGGGGGTTTCAGATGGATATGGACTTTGGGGAATTCCAGATGATATCAGAGATCTCTTCGACATGGCTGCTGAAAATGGTTCTCTAGTCCATACGAATTCATGGGGTTCCTCCGTCGATGGAGAATACACAACCTCATCCATGCAGGCTGATGATGCCTCCAGGACCTACTCCAACATGTCAATTCTTTTTGCCGCCTCCAACGATGGCAGCGACTCGAATAATGATGGAGAAGTGGACCTCGATTCACTTGGTTCCCCCGGTTCCGCCAAGAACGTCATCACAGTAGGTGCTAGCGAGAATGACCGCTATACCTTCTGTAAAGGAGATGGCTCGTGTTGGTACACAGGAACATGGGGGGGTGCCTATGGCAGTCCAATCTCATCCGACAACAATGGAGGCGATGTAGATGGCATGGCCGCTTTCTCCAGTAGAGGTCCCACAGATGATAACCGGCTCAAACCCGACATTACTGCACCAGGAACTTGGATTCTATCCACAAAAAGCAGATCGACAACAGATGTCGGCTGGAGTTCCTATGATGCAGATTATACCTACATGGGAGGGACAAGCATGGCAACACCCCTCACTGCAGGTGCAGTTGCCTTGCTCATCCAGCATCTGAAAGAGAATGTCGGCCACGCTGACCCATCCTCAGCACTGATCAAAGCCATCATGGCCGCTGGTGCAGATGACATGTCTGGGCAATACGGCAGTTCAACGAACGGCGCAGGTGAGGCTGCTCCGAACAACCACGAAGGATGGGGAAGGGTGAACATGGGGACCAATGCCAACGTTTCCTTCGTCGATGAAGAAGCCTTGTCCACCAATGAACAACTTGGTTTCAGATTCAATGTTACCGCAGGGACTCCCGACCTCGCCATCATGCTTGCTTGGACCGACCCTGCTTCAACCACCGCTGCTAGCGTCAATCTGGTCAATGACCTCGATATCGCCATCAAGGACCCCAGTGGGGCTTGGACCAATCTCTCGAACGATAGAGACAACCTCAGGGGTATGGAATTCACCAACCCAAGCAGTGGCACCTGGGAAGTAGTCATCCTTGGCACAAATGTTCCCACAGGGCCGCAGGAATTCGCTCTCGTTCTCTCTCGCAACTTCACCATTATCAACGGCAGTACCGATGATGACATGGATGGCATTGACAATGAAATCGATGATTGTCAAACTGTCTCTGGAACTTCGACTGTCGACCGCGTCGGTTGCCCCGATTCTGATGGTGATGGATACTCTGACCCTGACTCAGTCTGGACTGTTTCCAATGGTGCTGACGAATTCATCAACGATGCAACGCAGTGGGCAGATGCCGATGATGATGGATATGGAGACAATGTGGCTGGAAATGAACCAGACTCATGTACTGCTACTGCAGGTTGGTCGAACATGGATAGATTCGGTTGTCCTGACAGCGATGGTGATGGTTGGTCCAATCCCGATTCAGCCTGGACTACAGCAAACGGTGCCGATTCCTGTGGCATGGTTGTCGGCTCCTCCAACCAAGATAGAAACGGATGTGAGGACAGTGATGGCGATGGCTATTCTGACCCTGATTCAACCTGGAACGCCAGCCAAGGTGCAGATGCGTTCATCAATGATTCATCACAATGGGCTGACGATGATGGCGATGGCTATGGAGACAATGCCAATGGAACCACACCGGACGGTTGTATAGCAATTTTCGGAAACTCAACCATTGACCTGTTCGGATGTGTCGATAGCGATGGTGATGGATACTCAGACTTGAACGATGCATTCCCAAATGACCCAACCAGAGATACAGATCTTGATTCAGATGGCTTCGATGATGCAGAAGATGACTGCCCCACGATCGCAGGAAATTCAACAAACGACACGACCGGGTGTCTTGATGGAGACGGAGATGGATGGAGTGATGCAGCAGATTCATTCCCAGACGAAGCAAGCCAATGGGAGGATGTGGATGGCGATGGATATGGCGACAATGGAAACGGTACAGAACCCGATGCCTGTCCCAGCGTATTCGGAATCTCAGATCAGAACTCGACCTACGGATGTCCTGACAGCGATGCGGATGGATGGAGTGATAGTCAGGATGTATTTCCTTCAGAAACCAGCCAATGGGCTGATGCAGATGGTGATGGCTATGGAGACGAATCAAACGGCGTGAATGCTGATGATTGCCCTTCAGAAAGCGGAACTTCTGACCAAGAATCTGTTCTCGGTTGTCCGGATTCGGATGGCGATGGATGGGCCGACAGCATCGATGATTTGCCCGAGGAGGAGACTCAGCAATCCGATATGGATGGTGATGGATTTGGAGATGACCCCATGGGCTTCCAACCCGATGCCTGCCTCAATGTATTCGGCAATTCAAGTAATGATAGATTCGGATGTCCGGACCAAGATGGAGATGGGATGAGCGACGATAATGACGACTTCCCGAATGACCCACTTAGAGCAGGAGATGCAGATGCCGACGGATTAGATGATGCACTGGAAGATGATTGCTCAAGTTCCTATGGTACCTCATCACAAGACCGCAGTGGATGCCCTGACAGTGATGGAGATGGATACTCAGACCCTGACCAGTCATGGACCTCTGGCATGGGCGCAGATGCATTCCCCTTGCTACCCAGTCAATGGGCTGATTCCGACGACGATGGTTTTGGAGACAATGCCTCTGGATTCGAAGCAGATTCCTGCATTCAGGTCCAAGGAACATCATCTATGGATAGATTCGGATGTCCTGATGGAGACGGAGACGGATGGTCCAATGCAGATGCAACATGGACCATTGCTGACTCAGCGGATGCTTTTCCCACCGACTCCAGTCAATGGGCTGATACAGATGGTGATGGGTATGGAGATGAGATTTTGGGGATGAACGCTGATGTCTGCCCTCAAGTGGCTGGAAATTCCTCCGTGGATAGAATCGGTTGCACAGATAGCGATGGTGATGGTAGGAGCGACCCTGATGCTTCATGGTCTACCTCGGATGGAGCTGATCTTTGGCCGATTGATGCGAGCCAATCCACAGATGGAGACGGAGACGGATTTGGAGACAACCCCGATGGAACTAATGGAGACCATTGCCCTGAAATCTCAGGCGATTCCAACAAGGGTGTCCTTGGATGTGGAGATACTGACGGTGATGGCTGGGCTGATGAAGAAGATGCATTTCCCGACCTGCCAAGTCAATGGGAAGATTCTGATGGAGACGGCTGGGGAGATAATCAGAGTATTGGGGCATCACGGGTTGACAACTTCCCCGACGACCCTGATTCATGGTCAGTGACAGCCTCATTATCTTGTACTCAGTCGCATGATTTCATCGACTTGTATCTTGAAGGTGAAATGGTTGTCTCCTGTACAGTGACAAATGAAGCAGATCTCTCGATGATGGTAATATTGGTATGGGATGTACCGATTGGAATCAACACTAATGACAATAGACAAATTCTGCAATTGAGCAGAGCCGGAACCCAAAATTCAGTGAAAGAAGTTATTCTGAGGGCGGAGGGAAGTTCTGTTGGAGACTACCTGACGGTGTTGAAAACCGAAGCATCCGGAGCGGATCAAGCAATGGACAGTGTGACCATCGACATCCAAGTCATAGATACATCTCCAGATGCGGAGGATTCAGGCGCAGAAGAAGACCCCACTCAGAGTGAAGGAGATTTTGTTCTCGCAGGAATCCCACTCTCCAATGAGAATATCCGATTACTCATAGCAGGAACCGTATTGGTCATCGTGGCATTAGGCATAATTCTACGCGTTGCACGTCCCAAGAAGCGAAAAAATAGGAAGGGGTCTGTACAAAATTTCACCCGAGGTGCGCTGTTTGGAGATGATTTGCCACCTCCTCCAGAACCACAACAATGGCAACAAGCGTCGTCTTGGAAATATTGATTGCTGATATCGTCTGAAGGGGGGACCGAAACGAATACATCCACCATTAGTTTCGGCAACATCACCAATAGCGGGTGTGGTGAAGTGGTATCACCTGAGGTTTCCAACCTCATGTCGTGGGTTCAATTCCCGCCACCCGCACTCATTCTGACAATACTGCTGTCTGCGCTGTTGATTCCAACGATTCCCGGAATTGACGCAGAAGCAAGTGCTTCACAAGAGGGCATCTCGACCACTGTATTGTTCAATGCTTCTGGCGAAGACGAAGGTGGAGCGGCCAAACTTTCTACTTCAGATACACCTGTACAAGGCAGCCGTAGCGAAACCCTCATCCAGTTTCAAGGTAGCATAACCTCGCACTATTTCTACACTGAACCTCTCTCTTCGAACATGACCTTCACTGAAGATGAATGGACCGCCAAGATGTTCCTCTCTGGCACTGGAAGTGTCAGTTTGAGTGCGGTGCTAGAAAGGGAGAATAATCATGAGATATCAGAGTCGGTTTCTTCCGGCCCCATAACGTTGAGTGGCAACCCGCAACCATATGTCTTGATAGGCGACGGTGTTGCAGGTGAAACGATAGAAAAGGACGGGGAATTGGTACTGAAATTGTCGGTCTTTGGTAATGGGGCTGCCAGTGTCACCATGCACTGGGGAACTGCTGAAACTGATTCTTCACTTATTGTTTCAGCAGATTTTGTTGAGGTCATGGATGTGAGTGTGGCTAATCCAGGCGAAGCATACGATGATGGAGAAGGCGATTACGGAAGGAAAAATATCGAGATAAGTGCGTCCATTATGACCAAAGTTCCACATGATAGTATGATGCAGGGAATGATTCTCAGAGTAAAGGATGGTGATTCAAGTTTCAATATCCTCAACGCTACTGTCGAAGGTGAAGCAGGTGCTTACATCATCTTGTGGGAAATCGCAAAACTTGGCAACGGAAGCAATGTTTCGGTGATGGTCGCTTGGCAAGACGGACAGGGGGCAGAAGTAATTGACTCGACAATATGGGAATGGGTATTCCCACCAACCGAACCTCAAAGTCTGTTGAGTGAAGAAGCACTGCTATGGTTGCAGTGGTCAACTGCTCCACTACTACTGGCTGTTGGCTACTGGCTTGTGAAAAGACATAGAAGATTCTGCAGTGATGAGGAAGAACTGGATGAATTGGACCATCATGCATTCGGACTTCTCATCTTCTCAGCCAGTTGTTACTTCATTTCAGCCCTCAACATCATGTTCTTCATTGTCAATCATCACATCAGAACACTGGGGGCGCAGGAGTCTCAAATCATCCTGCACCTCGGTTTGTTGGCATTGATATTCGGTGCTGCTGGACCTCTGTGGGGGCGGTTGGCTGATCGAAAGGGAGACCGGCGCGGTTTGGTCAAAATAGCCGGCTTCTGTGGAGTTACTATTGCATTGTTGATGGCCCCATTGAGCCTTTGGCCATTCTTCTTTGCATCTATGGCACTGATGGTTGTTCTTGGGATTCAGCGACTACACTTCGCTCTGGCAAGTGAATGGTTCCCTGAACGAAAAGGAGAGGCAATAGGAATTCTCTATGCCTTCGGATATCTTGCTACTGCGGTTTTCGCAGTGGTAGACGGTAGCATCTACCAATGGCTGGGAATCTGGGCCACCTGCATCACCTCGGCAATTTTGATTGCAATAGGAACCATGGTCTTCCTACGTATTGATACTGATCGCATCGATAGAAACGAAGCGAACGTTGAAACCATTTCAGTATCAAAGATGAAGATGCTTGGTTTTGAATCCAAGTGGGTGAAATGGTGCTTGCTCGGAGCCTTGTTGGTTGCCATTCCAAGAGGGGCTGTGGTCCTGACAAGTCCTCGATATATCGAGATAAGAGGCTTCGATATCTCAATGACCTCGCTATTCGAATCTTGGGCCATCATCACACTGGTTCTGTTGTATGCATTCACAGGCTGGGTTTGTGATAGATTTGGAGCAGAGAAAGTCCTGCTGGCCTCAGCATTGGGATACGGGGTTCTTTGGTCCCTGTTCAGTATCGGCCTATCACCTTGGTTGGCAGTTGCGATATACTTGATACCAATCGTTCCATTATTGCTCGTATCCAACGATGCCTTACTTTCTCGTTTCAGCACATTAGAAGAGCGGAATCGCGGCCTTGGAATGGCTGGTGCTGCTGCATATGTTGGGCAGGCGATAGGCATTGGATTGATTGTAATCCTGATGACCTTGTTAGAAGGACCCGAAATATCTGATATCGATGTCTATCATCTTGCATATCGAGCGAACATTCCACTATTTGCTCTGGCAGTTGGAGTGACATGGTGGCTATCCATTCGAATCAGCAATGATTCAGATTCAATCATTGGAAAATAGTAAAGCATTGAGCCGAGCAGTACATTTCAGGTTGAGAAATGGTCGGTTCTGACGCACCTTCGCCTATCGAAGGGAAGAAGTCGTTATGGAAATGGATCACAAGTGGTTCGATAATTGCCAGCATGTGCTGCCTTCCAAGTGTGATTCTGGCCATGTTTGGGCTTGCCAGCATTTCTACTGCAGCAGCTCTGTCAAATGATATGTATTGGGGACCGATGAGATATGTATTCTATTTCTTGGCCTTATCATTTGTTGGATATGGATTGTGGAGATATTTCCAACAGCAGGGAATCTGCACTCTAAATGAAGCCAATAAACAGCGAAAACAAATCATCAATACCACTCTGATGGTCATCACCCTGACAATTATTGGATATCTGTTATTCAACTACATCATTCTTGAGATCATTGGAATTGCAGTTGGTCTGCCCTGGGAAGATGATGCGGTATGGAATCAATGATCCTATTGTGTGGCAACACAGCCAATCAAAAAATCCAACTCGCCATCCTCATTCCTCATCAAATCACGAGTAGCATCCAGAAGTTCATCTTCAGCACTAGTAACAGGCTTCCCTGCTAACCGCCAAGCAACTGCGATTTGAAACCCCATATGAAGTCTATTTTTCAATTGAATAATCTTATTTCCAATTGAAAATTGGTAAATCTTTTCTTCAATTGGAATACCGTTTTCGAAGGTGATGATACGAGGGTTGAGGTTCATTCCAAGATGCATGGATTTCTGAACTGCTTCTTTACTGGTCCACAATTTTACTGCCTCATCAGAACGGCCTGAAAGCATCTCCAACTCTTCACCCTTGCAGAATTGGTCTAAAGCATTGAGAGCAATCTTTCGGCTTTCAGGCTCAGCATCGATTCCAACCCACCATCCCGGTTCAATGACTGCGGCAACAGCATGGCCATTGCTGTGACCCAATGAAATCCCAGGTAATGGTTCACTACGAAACAATCCATCCAACCATCGTAAAGAAGGAGCCCTGTTGTTATCTCTAACTATCTTCATCTGATCCACATCCAAACCCCACTTTTCCAATATTGAACCAAGAGCGAATCTAGCGGAAACATGCTCTGACCTACGCTTGTCGGTCTTGAAAGAATTGAATTCATCAATATCTACCAATGGCGGTAGTTCATCTGCCAAGATATCTGTTTTGTTTTCAATCAGTAATATCTCTATCTTCGGATTCAAATTGTGTTCAAGCAATTTCATCCGTCCAGTGTGAACTTCATTTCATCAGCTAACGGAGCCATTGCCTTGAGTCTGAGTCCACGTAATGCCAATATCGGTGAATCATCATCTCCAACCACCACTACATCATGAACACTGATTCCATTCTCCTCCATCCTCACTCGAATGCTGCGTAATCGGAGTTTCTCTCCCATCTCAGGAACTGCAAGTATAGTCATCCATTCAATTCCTACCGGCAATGACATCAGGCCATCGACTTCCATCACCACCAGCCCTGCATTCTGGAACCCTGCTTCAATGAGCATCGGAAGAGCCTCCAACAAAACAGACTCCCCTTCAGTCTCGACTGCGAACTGATCGACTTCCGGCAATTGGTGCCTCATCAAGGCTAGACCATCTGCTCCTCTGGTTCCGCCTTCACTGAAACCACTGATTATTCCACCATGACTCTGGAATCTAGGTCCATGGAAAAAACGTAGATAGATGAAACTGGGGTGATGTGACAACTCTCCCTTTACAGGGATGCCCAGTTCTGGACAATCGTGCAACTCGGTCGCTAGATGCCGTGTGAGGTCATCGGATTTCTTGACCAGCCTCACCAGCCCTTTATGGTGAATGCGCGGTTTTCCAAATACTTCCCCACTTGAATTGACCAAGTCGCTCTCCAAATGACACCTGACCCATAGATGGTCGCGCTTACGACGCTCCACTTCCGCAACAACTCGGACATTCACAGGCCCTTTCACCAACTTGATGGGGAGTCCGAATTTTACTTCTTCGAAACCAGTCAAGCAATATTCTGGTTGCAGAAGCAGCGCATTCTCTGCAAACATCTCAAGAGCCATCACTCCTGGATGATATGGTATTCCCTCAATCGAATGATCGATTAGAAAAGGATGGATAGAAGTAGACAACAGACATTCACTGACCAATCTCTCACCTTCTACCAAATCCAATAGACGGTCCACGAAAGGAAAACGTGCAGGGTCTGCAATTAACCCAGACATCATTGGAGGTAGTTTCAGTGGAGGGGCGCGGAATGAATCGAACTTATCCATTATGCCCATTGAACCGCAGCACATGACCCTGCGCTTACCGCCCTTCAATACCTCATCGACAAACAAAGAAACACCTTCCTCAACTGCGAGTGTCTCAATTCCAGCAGCCTCGAATATCTTCTCAAGGCTACCTCGTGTTGCCATTCCCACATCTTTCCAACCTGTCCATGCAGTAGCAACCGCTTGAATGGGCCTCTTACTTGCAGACAATCGCGCCATCTCGGCGTCAAGGACTGAATTAGCAGCAGCATAATCACTCTGTCCACCATTACCTAGTCTTCCAGCAACACTGGTGAAGCAGACCGCTGTTCTCAATGAATCACCACTAGATTCGGCAGCAGTAGCCAACGCCTTCCATCCATCAACCTTGATTCCAACAACGGTATCGAATGTCGACCAACTCTTCTCGGCAACCAATTTACTGTCTTCAATACCTGCTCCATGAATGATGCCTGTCACTGGACCCAGTTCTTCCGCAATCTCAGTCAATGTAACAACATCTGTGACATCACAGGCACGATAGATGGCCTTGTTGCCGGTTCTCCTGATTGTAGCGATGGTGCTGTGGATGTCTCTACTCCTGAGATATGGTTGCCAGGCATTGTTCCACTCAACCATCGAGACCTTGCCCTCAGCATTGCTCGCAAGCAACTCTTCACGCAGTTCCATCTTCCGTTCAGCAAGTTGTTCCTCACTCCAATCAAGCCACTGGCAAGGTTCTTCCAGCAACTTGGTACGACCAAGTAGAATGAACATCGCTCCAGCGTTCCGGCTGGCTTCAGAAATTCCAATGATTGAAGAGGAAGTGACGCCTGAACCACCACCACTGACCAACCACACATCATCTGATTGCAATGGATTTCGCTCACCAACCAACTCTTCATCAAACATTACTAATTTCCAGCGTCGAAGATCCTTATCGATTCCAATCTCGACCTCGCCACCGTGTTGTAGAATATCATCGACCAAAAAGGGCGCAATAGATTCTGTTCTCGTAGCAACTTCAGGATGAACATCCCATGCTCTACAGCGAATTTCTGGTCGCTCATGAGCATATGACTTGATGATTCCAGAAGCACCACATGCCAAGGAATTGAATCGCTCCCCGATATTTCCATGCCTTCCGTCGAGAGAGGAAAGTGATGCAACAAATGCAGATTCAGAAGCATTCAATTGTCCATCAAGATATTTCAGAAGTCCAAACAATGAATGATTTGCCAATGAGCCTGCACGAGAAGAGGCAGAAACATCCCATGGCGAGCCTGACAACTGAATCGGTGCAAGATGGATGATTCCTCTTACTCCATCCACCTGCTCACACATCTCTGCAATCTGACTTTCATCTGATGGGTCAACTCTGAATACCGTGCGGCCAGCATGTTCCTCCTTCACCAATTCCTTGCGATCCAATTCAAAGGATATTCGCAATGCTGAGGCTCCTTTTTCCTCAATAAGGTTACAGACTTCTTCCGATATTCCGATGCCATCGTCACTCACTACCACTGTCCCACTTGATAGAAGAAGCAAGTCTCGTTCAATCTCAGCCTCTTCTACTTCAACCTGCCAGCGCCGAACTCCTGCTCTTGGGCTGGTCTGCAAAGTGACTTCCTGCGATTTCTCTTCAAGAGCCACCTGATTCACTAAAGGGGGATCATCCCCCTTCAGATCTTCAGCACCTGCTACAAGTTCTTCACGTTTGAGATATCGATTCCCATCATCGTGGACCTTTGAAGCTTCAACTAGAGCCTCGGCATCTTCAAGTCCATGTTCAGCCAAAACCTGAGCCACTACATTCTCAGAATATCTCCACGTCATTTTTGTATTCTTCAATTGTTCAGCAGCAGCCTGTAGCTCCTCTCGCTTGAGATAGCGATTTCCATCATCATGCTCCTTCGCTGATTCAATCAATTCGTCGCGGTCATCAAGATGGAATTCTGCAAGAACCTCATCAACTACATTGTCTGACCAACGCCATGGAATCTCGTCGCTGACACTCTCTTCCACCACTGGCGCAGTTTCTATCTTACCTCCTTTCATACGTACGATATATTCAACGAAATGATTGAGGGATGGATGCTCGGCCAGGCTGAATGTCTCATCGATTGGCAACTCGAACATTTCTCTGATATCGCCCATCATCTCTGCCTGTTTGACTGTGTCAATTCCCAATTCCCCTTCCAAATCCTGATCAAGTTCAATGAAATCCGCAGGATAGCCAGTATGATCCACAACAATCTGAATCACTTTGGACGCTATTTCACTCACATCCAGTTGCCCTGCTGCCACCGGCGTGGTATCTGGCTCTGACTCAGGCTTTGGCTCTGGCTCAACTTCAGTATCTGGCTCTGGCTCTGACTCAGGCTTTGGCTCTGGCTCAACTTCAGTATCTGGCTCTGGCTCTGACTCAGGCTTTGGCTCAGGTTCGGGCTCTGGAACTTGTGTAGACTCTAATTCTGTTTGAACTACGGTTCCGCCCTGCATCTTGACAATGTAATCAATGAAATGATTCAATGTTGGATGCTCGGCCAAGCTGAATGACTCATCAACTGGAAGTGAGAATCTTGCGCGGATATCTCCCATCATCTCTGCCTGCTTGACGGTATCAATTCCTAATTCACCTTCCAAATCCTGATCGAGTTCAATGAAATCCGCAGGATAACCGGTATGTTCCACCACTACTTCAACGACTATGCTTTCAATCTCGCTTATTTCCTGACTACCTGAAACCGAGGGCATCATTTCCGCCTGGGGTTCTGGCTCTGGTTCGGGCTCAGGTTCTGGCTCAGGTTCAGGTTCTGGCTCAGGTTCAGGTTCTGGCTCAGGTTCTGGCTCAGGTTCGGGTTCTGGCTCAGGTTCAGGTTCTGGCTCAGGTTCTGGTTCTGGCTCTGGTTCGGGCTCAGGTTCTAGTTCAGGTGCTGATGTAGAAGAAATTCCATCTTCTCCTGGAGACATAGAAAGGATATATTCAATCATATGATTGAGTGTAGGATGGTCTGAAAGTATGAATGAATCATCAACTGGAAGTGAATAACGTTCACGAATATCGCCCATTATCTCGGCTTGTTTGACTGTATCAATCCCCAATTCACCTTCAAGATCCTGATCCAATTCAATGAAATCCGCAGGATATCCTGTATGTTCCACCACTACTTCGACAACTGAATCAGCAACACTATCTCTCTCAAGGCTCGCAGTAATATCGCCAAGGTCACTCGCAATCTGAGCAGGTGGTGATTCAGATTCCTCCTTGAGTTTGGACTCTGGTTCGAATGCTGGCTCAGGTTCTTCCTCCTGAGTGATATCTGGCTCTATTTCACCTATGCCATCCTCAGGGTCCCATTCCTCTCCTTGGACACCTCCATGTAGATTCTCATCGCCATCCAGATAAGCCACGAGTTTTCCATTCAATACCTTGAGTTGAAGATCTTCTGTTCCCGCTAATTCACGATTCCACTGCATCAGCCTATTCATATCGATACGAGAGCCTTCGACTTCACAGGCTTTCCAGAATGTGATGGCAATCTGGCTTCCAAAACCTGCTGCGAAACGAAGACCAAAACGCATACCATCATGATCGCCGCCCTTGCTGAGGTTTAGATCACCCAACTCAGGATCTACCTCCTTGTGATTGGCTATTGGTGGGGCGCGTCCAGTATGTAGAGCATGAATCATTGATGCATCCTCTATTCCGACGCCCATTGGATGTCCTGTGAATCCCTTGGTGTTTGAAATGACCAATGAATCAGTCGAATCACCGAACGTCTCTCTTAGTGCCCTTACCTCAGCCTGTGCGGAACCTCCACGTGCAGGCGTGTAAGTCTCATGACTGTAGAAGAACGTGGACGGAGCGAACTTCTGACGATCCAATCCCCACCTATTCTCCATCTGAGTGACGAAATGGTTGACCTCTCCCGCTACATGCTCAACATCCAATCTAGTTCCATGGAATGATGAATTCGCTATGTGAGCCCCAAGCAGTTCCGCATAAGCCTGCACTCCACGTTCAGCAGCATCACTCTTCTTCTCAATAACGAAAGCGGCAGCCCCCATTCCTAGAATGAGACCATTCCTGCGCTTATCGAAAGGAAGAGCCGCCTCTTCGATATTATCACTCGTCGAAGCAGCACCACTTGCAGCGAAACCAGAACCTATCCACTCCCATAGGTCTGGACCCGTCACATTGTCTGCGCTGATGATGACAACTCGGTCACAACGATTTGTAGCCAGCCAGTCTTCTGCCACAGAGAAAGCGGCAGCAGTAGATGCACAAGCCAGATTGATGGTGGTATTCGGGCCTCTGATTCCAGTGTATTGAGCGAATTGGGAATGACCCATGTTCAGTACTTGGAACAGGTATGATCTATCGAAGTGCCCTTCACCATCATCTCCACCTTTTGCACAGTGCTCAACGGTCTTTGCCGTTCCTGGGAAACAACAAGCAAAGATGACCCCTGTTCGATTTCGATAGGCCCGAGGAATCTGCCAATTTGTAATCAATCTCAAACCGCCCTTCCCGACTTTTTCTTCAGGAGTCAATGGTATTCCAGCATCCCTGAGAGCAATGAGTCCTGCCGCAGTAGCCAATTGTGTAGTGGTATCCCATGACCTGGCAATCTTCGCATCAACTCCGAATTCTTCTGTGATATCGAATTCTCCAGACATACCTGCAAGTTGTGGAATATCGCTGAATTCTTCTGCAGCCTCCATCCTTGCTTGACCGTCTCGACCCTTGATCAAACGAACGATGTTCTTATCGAGAATCTTCTGTTTGTATTCATCAGGAACCTCTCTCAAACAAGTTTCGCCCCTGACCAGTTTCTCAAAGTTGTCGTCGTCGAAAACCTTGCCCTCACCTGGGAGACCAAGACTGATGCCAGTAACCACGAAGGGGTCATTATTCCTCGCATGGAATGGGTCTTTTTCGACGAAAACCTTCTCGACAACATCTGCTGAAGATACGGATTCTACAGTGGGTTGTTTCTGAAGATTGTGAGTGGAACTAGACGCTTGGAACGATGATGGTACTCCTTCCACCCAGACACATATCTGAGCAGCGGTCTTGATCGTTGATGTATCGAATGATGCATCAACCCTGCCTTGTTTCTCAAGCGAATTGAAGACAGACTCAATGATTTGTTCTGAGAGGCCGAGTCCAGTCCGCAGGTTCACATTACCACGGCACATGCTAGGAGGATATCCACTGACACCGGATAGGATGGTAGAAATCCATTCAATCTCCAATTCCTCTGAACTTGTTTCCTCTATCTGGGTTGTTGACTCATCTTCCACCGGAATTGTCGTTTCCTTCACTGGCATTGGGTCTGATGCTGTTGCCGAAATAACAGGCTGTGCTGATTGAGAAGCATCTTCTTCCCAGACTTCCAATGGACCTGCACGGAACGCATCTGTGAGCAGAGGTGAATCTGAACGAGGCCAACGATATGGTCGCCCTGCAATCGCCATTTCAGCCAAAGAATTGAACAGGGAAGGAATCCCTCCTAACTTAGGATGATTGGTCATTATCGAGATGTGTGGTTTATTATCGAGTATCTGCGATGCAAACATTGTGAGTGCCCTCTTGGGTCCAACTTCAATGAAAAGACGTGCACCCGAGGCATACATCGTCTCAATCTGTTTGGTCCATTCGACCGCACTGGCCATCTGCGGTGCTAGTTTATCCAGAACCTGTTGTTTCGCAGAGCGTTCAGGGTCCCTGCTCATTGGATAGAACTCACCGTCGACATTCGAGGTTATCGGAATCTCTGGAAGATTAATCTCCAGCCCTTCAAGGAAACGACGTAATGGTTCTGCTGCCGGCTCAACTATAGTGGAATGGAAAGCATGGCTTGTTTGTAGGATCACACAATCTATGTCAAGTCCTTCGAATCTACGCATCACTGCCTTGACCGAGGGGGTATCTCCTGCTATCACCGTCATCTTTGGTGAATTCTTGTTGGCAGCGATGACATAACCTTCTGCTGTTTCAAGTACGTCTGCGATTATTTTGTAATCAGCGGTCACAGAAGCCATGATTCCTCTGTCTGAAATCTCCACGGCTCCCATCTCAGTACCACGTGCAGCTGCAGCCCTCAACGCCCCATCCATCCCAAGGATTCCAGAAACCATCAGCGCAGCATATTCTCCGAGGCTGTGCCCTGCAACCATATCCGGACTTCTTCCATGGTCAGCCAAAATCTGATTGATTGCTAGATCAGCGGTCAACATTGCAGGCTGAGTATACTCGGTCTGCTTGAGTTTCTCCTCCGCCTCAGAGCGCTCCTGTTCATTCAATCCACTCCGCAGAACGAAACTTGACAAGGTCTCGCCATCCAGAATCTCAACCATTGTTTCATCAGCCCGTTTCCAGACCGCCGCTACTCCGGAGAATCTCTTGCTCAAATCATGCGTCATGCCAACATATTGACTTCCTTGTCCAGGAAACATATGTGCAATCTTTGCTTGCTCTGGAAGAGGTGCTTCATCTGTGATCAATACCCCTTGAGATTTGAGGAAGCCCCACTTATCTCGTCCGTCGATGGTTTTCAGTGCCAGCGTTGTTCGCTTGTCAAATTCTGCCCAGGAGGAGGCGATTACAGCAATCCGATATCCTTCACAAGTGAATCCTTCGCTCATCGCAGCCAATTCCTTGGATAGCCGGCGCCCTGATGGATCATCATCAAAAGTAGGACCTGCAGAAAGCAGTTCTTCTCTGACTTGCTTAAGTTCCTCCTTCAGACTAGGAAGATCATGAGATTCCAATAACAGAACCCCTCCTTCAATCTCTTTCAATTCCTCCCAGGTCATGCTCGGTTCCGCAGTAGGGTCAAGAATACTGGAGGCTTGAGTGGGTCTTCTCGCCTTGGAAACAATTCCGGATGGCAGCGATGGGGCCTGTTTGGTCTGACTCGTTGTTGAGTCCACAACCGGCTGAGGGCCATTCAGGAAAGTAGCCCATCTCTGACGCCATTCCACTGCAAGACCAAGATGGAACTTCTTGTCAAACTCCTCAATGACAATGTGCCAATTGGTGCCACCAAATCCGAATGCTGAAACCGCTGCCCTACGAGGCTGCGTACCAAGTCTGTCCCACTCCTTGGCATAGGTTGGAACATAGAATGGAATCGAACTCCAATCAACGGTTGGATTAGGAACTTCAAAACCAGCACTTGGTGGAATGATTCCTTTGCTGACTGCACTAATGGTTTTCAGCATCCCCGCCATGCCGGCTGCTGCCTTCAAGTGTCCAATCTGGCTCTTTACAGAACCAACTGCAATCTCCTCTCCTGCAGGAGATTCATGCCACAACTTGCGCAAAGTTCCCAATTCCATGGCATCTCCAACCTTGGTGGATGTTCCATGTGCTTCGACCAAACCTACGGTTGCTGGACTGAAACCTGCTTGCGAATATGCGCGAGCAAGTGCCTGCATCTGACCTCTTTGACTAGGCGCAGTGATGCCCTTACCGCGACCATCACTACTGGCCCCGATTCCCCTGATGACTGCATAGATGTCATTTCCATCCTCTATGGCATCATCGAGTCGTTTCAGTACTAGAACTCCTGCACCTTCTCCCATGACGAAGCCATCGGCTCGAGCATCGAAAGGAGTAGAATGAGTTGGAGATAGAGCACCTATTGCACTGAATTTAGCGTATGTTGCAGGATCCATTGTACGGTCACTGGCTCCGGCAAGCATGAGATCGACCTGCCTTGATTGCAACATTCTACAAGAATCCAAGACCGCTGACATCGATGAAGCACACGCAGCATCTGTAGAATGATTAGGGCCCTGTAAATCGAGGAGGTTGGCTACTCTACCAGCCATTACATTGGCCAATTCCCCAGGCATTGTGTCCTCATCAATCTCTGGCTTACCCTCACTAATTGCCTCTTTCAACAACTCTCTTCCCTCTTCAGGCATGCCACCAATCTCAACAGCCTGACGTGTGAATTGGTCTACCCATACTCGATGATTTGAAAGATTTCTGAATTCACCTCCCAATGCATTGGCAATCACTACTCCAGTCGAAGCATTTGGTAGTTTGAATCTATTTTCTTCGCCGAGATAGCCAGCATGCTCAAGAGCTGCTGCAGAGGCTGTAACTGCCCATTGCTGACAGATATCTATCTGCCCGAGAGTCCCTGGCGGCACTTTCCATCGCCGCCAATCAAATTCGTATCCTTCAATGAAAGCACCGATCTTAGCATAGGTCTTGGCATCCTCAACATCGCCAGGAGACCCTGGTGCCCAAAAATCGTCAACCTTCCAACGCCCTTCAGGTATTTCCTTGATAGATACTCTCGCGTTCAATACATTGTTCCAGAATTGTCCGATGTCTTCTGCATCAGGCATGATGCATCCCATGCCAACCACCGCAATCGGTTCAAATGGACCTTGGGCAATTCCTTCCAATTCTGATACGTTGGGTTCTTTATTTGACATTAATGACACCTCACATGACATTCTCGGGAACCATGGTCGCAGAATAACCTGCATCGACATGGATTATCTGACCAGTCACTCCTCCGGACAAATCAGATGCTAGCCAAGCCGCGCAACCTGCCACATCATCCTGATCCACATTTCGACGAAGCGGAGCATTGGCCTCCACGTGTTCAAGAATCCTGTCAAACCCAGGAATCCCCCCTGCTGCAATGGTCTTTATCGGGCCACTGGAAATCGCATTGACCCTATGTCCGTACGGACCAAGATGGCAGGCTAACTCTCTGGTCCAACATTCCAATCCAGCCTTAGCAATGCTCATGATTCCATATGAAGGTACAAATCGTGTGCTGGCAGCATAGGTCAAAGTTATGGTCGATGAGTTAGGGTTCAAGTGTGGTAAAGCATGACGTAAGCATCGTTGCAGGCTATGCGCAGAAACTGTCATCGCCGTATTCAATGCAGAGCCTTCAACGAAAACAATTGGGCGATCGAAACATTCGCGAGGAGCAAAACCGATGGCATGAATCATGATATCTGCCTTGAGTCCAGGATTCTCTTTTGAGAATGCTTCGAAGAACTCAGCAGTAGTCTCATCCTCAGTCACATCCAGTGGATAAAATCCCGCTATAGCATCCAATTTGTCCTTGAGCAATAGCACCCTACTCATGAAACGCTTCTGATAGCCAAGATACAGAGACACTCCTGCCTCTGCCAATCTCTTGCATATTCCCCAAGCGATGCTATCTTCACTCGCCACTCCAAATACGAAAGCAACCTTCCCTTGTAATCCCAGCATACGCACACCTACCCTATGGGTAGGTGTTGCTCACCACACCCCGTCCTTGACTCTTGGGGTAGTAAAGGCTCCGCAATACAACGTTTTGGAAACTTTTCGGCGAAGGAGTGGTGTAATAATAACATCAGAGTTCGAAATCGAAATCCTCGTCGTCCCAGGCATCAACACCGCCGCCACCCTTTTTACGAGAAATCTTGAGTACAACTATCAACAGAACTAGAACACCTACCAATCCGCCTCCAGCGTAGATCAGCATTTGCTTATCTTCCTCACTCAAATCTTCGGTCAATCCTCCAAATCCACCCTCTGATGGAACCTCGATGGAGACTTTCGCATTCTCATCTTCAGTTTCGAATTGCTCACCTCCCCATTCAGCACGAGCATACATCTTGGTGGTGAATTCTTTACTCTTCTCAAAATCATCGGACACGGTGCAACTCATCACATCTTCATCAAAATAAGCCCCTGGTTGCATCAATGATTCGAATGGCAATTGTGAACATTCAACACCCATTGCTGATAACTCGGCAGTATTTCTGATTTTGAACATCATTTCAATCTCTACATTACCAATATTCCTGACTTTGGCACTGATGTTGAATGTCTCTCCAGGCTTACTGTTCAAGGTGAATGCTGTAGCTGAATATTCGAGATCAATAAAACCCTCAATCTCAGCATCAATATTTGCAGTGGTAGTAGATTGGAATTGTTCATTCAACGGTGCAGAACCCAACTTGGTGACGGTTGCATTAAATTCAAACCCCGTCCTTTCAACTGGGGTTCTGATATCAGCACTGAAAGTGATCGAAATTTCTTCAGTGGCACCCGCAGCAATAACCAGATTCTGATCTGACAATGATGTACCAATGTTAGTTGAGGTGTCTTCATCATCTGTTGAGATTGTTAACTCAACCGTTTTTTCATACATTGCCCCATTCTCAACCTGACAAATAATGGATTCTGAACCACTTGAACCCGGGCTTACGTCCAAAGTCACAGGGTTGGAGGTTGATTTCTCACATTGAAGAGTAACTTCTACCTCGAATTGTGCTTGCGCTTCAGCAGTAGTGAAGTTCAGAGCAAAGAGGCAAACAATGCTCAGCAGCAACACGCGATTGACTGTCCGCACATCACTCCCTGCCAAGCCTCCATCATATGCTTGTCGACTTGGTGAAATGGCGATTATTCGCTCTCTCCATACAGCCGCAGTGGAATTTCATGATGCGCCAACCAGAGTTCCTCTTCGTCCAAACCCGCCGCTACTAGGGCCTGTGTACGCTTGGGCACTGTCTTGGGGCCAAGTACTGCCCCCGGTCTCTTGGCATCATCCATGTAATCAGTTTCCATTACAAAACCATCCTTACAGTCGGCAATGGTAGCCATGATTGTCTCGACACTCCCCTTTCCTACAACTACAGAAGGAATAAGTCCAGCAGTGGTGGCCAAGTCAACCTCTGAAGGAGCGTGATGCCTGACTAGGCGAGATGGCGATAATCCACACTTTTCAGCCATGGCTGCAAGGTCTGCATAAGTCGATGCGCCGTCTCCTTCGACATGTAATTGTAAAGTGAGATTCTCTTTAGCGGCTTTTTCCATGGTCCAGGACAACAACTCATTGGCCTCAGACCAGACATCCTCCTCCACCGCCCAATGCGGCCTTCCAACCTCGCCCACTGCGCAAGCTTGACCCTCATTACAATACTCAATTGCCAACTCTACTGCATCAACGTACAACTCAGAAGCAACTTCACTGCCCAATGCCTGCCTCTGATGAGCCCAACTTGCTGGATGCGGTCCAAGGACTACTCTGACTCCAAGGCCCACTTCCTTGCGGACCTCTGATGCCATTGCCAGAGTGTCATCATATGCAATTCTCCATCCATCTAGGGAAAGAGGCAAGTCCGAAAAATCTGGCTTATGAACAAGGACCAAGTCAGTTCCACCTGCACGCTTGAAATCAAATGCTGCATCAAGGAATCTATGCCCTCTATCGAGATGAAAATGATTGTCCAGAATAGGCCCCGTCCAACGACCCTTGTCGATGAGCATGGAATCAATCCTCTACGAACAGACCTTCAGATTCGAACTTGTCTCGCCAGTGTATCGCAGCCATAGCAACCAGATTGGCATGTCTGGAATTGGTCGTGATTGCTCTACCATTGGGCCAGACCAATAATTCAAGGTCATGGCGCTGGTCATCGATTCTCAAACATCCTAGTGCTCCATCGACCTTCGACTCGGTGGCATAGATAGGTGCTCTTTCAATATCTAAGGCCTTTCCAAAATCAAAGGAGGCTATCACCGGGCCTTTCTCCGAACTTAGACCCTCATCACTATCCCCCATTCGAAGAAGAAATTCTCTCACTGCGGCTCTTGCTGCTTGAGGCTGTACAGTTCCATGAACGACGATTCGCCCCTTCTTGTCGACCAGTATAGTTGCTCTTGGCCTTTCCAGAACATGAATGACATACTCCCCACTTCTGGAAGCACCCAACTCATCCACTGCTTTGTCAGGATCTATTGGTGTAGCAGGAATGAAACGAATAAGTTGAGTCTCAACCTGTACTTGAGGTGCATCAACTGTCGACATCTTCACTCCTCCTCCTCGTCCGAGGAAGTTCCGTCTATTGCGGTTTCCGGCTCAACCCCGGAATCAAGAATCTCAACCAATTCGGTGATCCTGACCTGTAGTGACGGTACCATCAAGGTCGCTTCGGTTCCAAATCGAGACCTCAAGTCGGCCATTGCACCACGCAGTCTGGAAGCGATTCTTTGATCTCGTTCGAGCCGTAATTCAGGCGAAAGGCTCTCCTCCAACAACCACCACCAAGACGCTGCCAAAGCAGAAGCCACCTGTAGTTCCATCGGACCATCAGAAGGAGAAGATGAGTATCCTTTGGCGACCTTCAGTAACTTGCTGAACCTTCGACCTTGACGTGGAATCTTCAACAAAGTTCTCCATCTAGTCAATTGATCAGCTTCTCTCTCAAGGTGGTCAACCCAGTCTTCATCATCCATCGGGGGCTCCAGATGATAGACAGGACGGTCGTGCTTCTTTGCTACTCTTAACATACGCCATGGCTCCGGGTCTGGGAATCTCCCTGCGGTGACATCATCCAGCAACATCAATCTCTCTAGATACAACTGAGTTGCACCACCACCAAGCATTGCCTCGGTCAGATTGATACCTGCACTTTCTTTCTCTGAAGCCTCTTCAAATTCCCATGCGTCAATATCTTCCTCACCGGCAAGCAGAGCAAGACCATCCCATGAGGCTCTTGGACGCATCACCTGAGGATATACTACAGTAGGCAAGACACCGTGAAACAGTATGCGACCACCGTCTGGGTCCATCCAGACTTGATCCTCCCAAGAGAGGACTGCATCCATTGAACTCAACCCTGACTGCGAACCCAATCGCGCAACTGATCAACAGACCAGCCCATATCGAAGTAGCCTTGAATCGTTTGCTGATCCCATTGTGGGAATTCAGCCAAAGCCTGCTGCATCTCTGGTGAAATACCGCCACTGGGAGCACCATATCCGCCGTAGCCACCACCAGCATGGTCGTATCCACCACCGCCGTAGGACTCTTCACCGCCGCCACCGTATCCCTGTTGGGTCTCATATGGCAAAGTGGGGTATGCCTTGTCATCTTCATATTCGAATTCATCATATTCTCCTTCACTACGCCCACGTAGAACCAAAACAACCACGACTAGGACTAGGATTCCTATCAAACCGCCAAGTACTGCCAATATCATACCTACTGGCAGTGAATCATCGGCATTGGTGGCGAGACTGATATCGTATGTCTGTCCAGCATTGATACTGGTATAGATCAATTCGCCTGTAGCATTATTGGTGATCTCGAAGTGAAGATTAGCCTTTGCCTCTCTGAAAGGCTCGATGTCGACTTCCAAGTTGTGAGTATTAGAACCAAGTTGACCATCAAAAACTCCAATCAGCGGAGTGGTGACTATCTTCACAGTGGCTCTAGCGCCATCACTAGCAGATACCACCTCGATCTTCATCTCCAATGTTCCTTCTGTATTACCATCATTTCGAACTGTGATGTCAAGCTGTACTGCTTCTCCTACTTCTGGAGAATTCGGGTACATCTTGAATTGAGTTATTTCGAATTCTGCCTGTTCATAGACCACCTCATATTCACTGGTCCATTGGTCCTGAGTCCCACGAATCGGGTTCTCATCAGAACCCCCACCTGATAACCCAAGTCCTGCTGAGTCATGGCCTGTCACCCAGAATCGCAGAATCACATTCTGAAGTTGCTCCTTGCTTGGCAACTCAAACTCATCTGGCCATAGATCGATACACTCTGCTTTATCATTCTCAGCAATAATCTGGTCACCGCCACCGACGAGACTCAGATTCTTGGATTGAGCACCCCCATAGTTAGCCTCAGCATAACTCCAGTTCTCACCATTCTGGAAATACATCCAATGAACATATATTGAATGCGGATCCAAGCGCTCTGTCTCCTTGATCATCAACTGAACATTAACACAATGAATCGACGAAGATGGCATGATTCCATCTCCCAAGGTAGCACCTTTGGTATCGGTAGCTTGCCATGTATTTGCCAAGACTTCTGGGGCAGTACTGTCAACCTTGATCTTGAATTCCTGTGTCGCTGTAGTATGATCAACAGCACCTTCAGGAAGACTACTTGGGTCTACATTGAAGGAATAATGGAATTCATTGGTCTTGCTCGGTGCTGTCAAGTTGATAGCGAAAATACCGCCACTGAACTCATGATAGGTTGTCTCTCCAGATAACTGCTCATTTCCACTGGAATCTGCAGACGCATCTTGACGGACCACCTTCATTGTCATTGTAATCTCTGGGTTCACCACAACACTCGGGTATCCATCCTTGAATGCATATTGACCGGTGAACTGGACAGTATCTCCCGAATAAACATAATCAGCACTTGAGCCACTTCCAAAACTGTAGATGTTTGACGTGATGAAAGGACCGGTCATATCTTCTAGATTCAACGAAGTGGTATCAAGAAGGAAACCATCACCATATATCCAACGTTGCTTGTAGCGGCCACCAGATTCTGTCAAAACAGAAGAAGGATTGTTGGGGTCGAGATCCTTGACTCTCACCTGTGGTGTCATGACCCCAGTCGCAGTAGGACAATTCCAATCCAATTGAATCGGCATATCCAACATGAATTCTGTCTCAAATGGATCTATCAAAGATTGACCATTTCGACGAACCATCTGGGTTCCATTGCTATCATTTGAAGCCTCGATGACCTCAATCCACATACTATTGCTGTGCACCGTATGGTTTCTTGGATAATATGTAAGAACCATGTCATCAGGAACTCCTGGGTTAAGGTCTATCTCAAATGAAAAAATATCCCTCCAACCATTGTCATCCCTTCCTTCGACGATAAGGTGGTATTCATTTCCAGCGAACATCGTCTTGGTGCTTGTGTCAAACTCTTCACCAAAGGCATCGCGTATCTTGAAACTCTCGATTCCGGGGTTACGAGTTCCCATTCCAACATATGAAATCAAATCATTATCCAGACCGGGTGAACCTGCAATAATCGCGTTGCCAGCAAGGTCGTTACCAGAGACAAACAGGCTCACACGACCATCATGTCCGTCGTTAGCGATATCGTTGATGAAACCGGTGTAATTGGCTAAAGGAGTTGCTCCATCTCCTTGTAACACTACTTGAAGATACTCGCTCTCATGCGGTTCACCATCCTCATCGACATCATGATCCTTCTGTACCCAATAATTCAGGGTCAGAGTATCTGGTGGATTTGGAATATCTTGTGCTGTGAATTTGAACCACTGGGTCTGCGAAGGACTGACCCATGTGTCATCGTACAATGGTCGCCAATATCCACCAGCGTTCCCAGGTGCTGCTGAACCATCCCAGACCTGAGTATCATTGAGACTGGGCGAGTAGGTATCAATAGTCAATTGGAACTGAATCTCACATTCAGGGCCAGGGAAATATTCCGCGGGTGGGCAAAGAGTATCTCCACCAGAGTATGAAGCCATTCGGAAGCGATATTCCTCGGTACCTGCTGCTTCTTCACCGAGATTGACCAGCCAATCGAAATCTCCACCGATTGGACCTGAAGCATTGTCGACCTCTATCCAGTCATAGGTGATATTCTGAGGATCGCTGCTGTTGATATCTAGTATCTCCATGAGAATCCTGTACGATGCTGGGTCTGGAGCGGCATCAAGACCTTCCAGTTTGATGCTGCCAACAAGACGAACCACTTGATTGGACCGGCCATCGGAGAGAGATTGTGATTCTCCAGCACTGTTCTGAACATCGAATTCGACTACTCCTGCATCATTCTCTATTGCATTTCCAGTGCTTGGGGCCAAAGCAACAGCTCCCGGCATCCCCTCTACTCCATTGTCTGCAATCAGACTTGCAAATACGCGAGCCTCCGCTGAATCCTCCCACGAAGGATTGATGGTGAAACGCCAGGATATCTCCTTTGCACCAATGATATCGGTT
>Ga0187827_10002490_pt1 | contig 25082 bp, 9 predicted proteins | sample ETNtaG_39_FD_167969 | JGI IMG/M metagenome (GOLD analysis project Ga0187827, IMG submission 167969) | Marine microbial and viral communities from oxygen minimum zone, Eastern Pacific Ocean - ETNP2014_SV_150_PacBio MetaG (Illumina Assembly) | ecosystem: Environmental > Aquatic > Marine > Hypoxic... | reverse complement strand
GGAGCCGTAAGGAAGCACTCTCGCTACCGATAGGCCCGCAAGAAGTATCGGCTTCCGTCCCGATCCAACTCTGAGACTCGCCATGTCTCGAACGTCAAATCCCGTCTCCTCCTGGAATCCCTGGAACCCGCTGATGCCGCAGGCAATCAGGTCATCGACCAGGGGAATGATGTAGCCGTCCGAATGCCAGATGATTTTCGCGCCGATATCGACCAGCGGCTGCAGCGCATGGCGGAGATTCGGGAAGTAAAGGGCGCGCAGGGCTTCAGGAGAAATCATGGGCCCCCTCTGCCCGCAGATATCCTGTCCGGTGAAGAAGAACGGTTGGAGTTTCTTCTGCTTCACCAGCTCTGCGCGGACCAGGTTACCGAGGCGGGCCACTTCCGCTGAGTGCTCGAAGAGTTTCTTCATAGTGTCCGGATAGAGCCCGATGGCGCTAAGATAGCTGCTGTAGCCGAAAACTGAGTACCACGTGAATCGAACGTTGCCGCACGCGGGAAGACAGAAAATGTCGCCGCCGATCTCGTCCTGGGTCTTTTCATAGCCATCGAGAGTGGTCTCTAATTGTCCTTCGAAATCGAAATCCGCCTCGAGCGTAAGAGGGTCCGGCAGTGATTCGACGTAATCGATCACAGCTTCGACAGTGGTGAACTTCTCCGCACCATCGAGAACTTCTGTCGTGTGTTTCCGCCAATCCTCCTGGCTTTCGGGCAGATATATGCCCTGGAAGAGAATATCGAGCTCGAGCTTCCGATATGCCTCGAAGGCCACCGAACGAGGAGCATCCCAGAACCGCCTGCCTGTGACGTATTCGAAGAAGCCGGCACTCACAACCCACCCACCGAACGTGGCCACGCAGTCGGTCTCTTCGAAGCGCAGCGTTCGCAACGCTCTTTCATAACCGTTCATGTCGCTCCTCCCTGATCACGTTTGTCGAATCCGTCGCTCGGGCCGCAGCGGAACGGCTCCGCCCGATTTGAGTTCCCAACAAGGTCATGGTTTCCTCACTTTCGAGTGGATATGATCCGCGGTCTTGCCACTCGGAGAATCCGATGATTGCAGAAGATACCATGACGAGAGACAGCGACGACCCATTCCACCTTTCGCTCAAGCCCGACCTGGCAGAGGCAGAGCAACGTTGGCTGGCGTTCTGGGAGCACGAGCTGATCGACCGGCCGTTGTGCGCGGTCAGAGCGCCCCGAGATGGCGTGGAACGGGTGGGAGGCCCCCCATACATGGCTGGTGCTCATGGCGACTTCCTCCCCGTTGCCGAAAAGGCCCTTGCCGCCGCCGAATCTGTTTACTGGGGAGGGGAGGCCATTCCGAACTATTCGCCGAGCTTCGGGCCGGACATGTACGCCGTCTGGCTTGGCTGCGACATACAGTTCGCGAAAGACGGGATCGGGACGAGTTGGGCGGTGCCTTGTGTGGACAATTTGGAGGACGCGTTGCCCATCCGCCTGGATCCGGACAATACATGGTGGCGCCGCACTCTCGATTTCTGTGCAGTTCTGTCCGAAGTGTTTGAGGGCAAACTGCTCGTCAGCCATCTCGATCTGCACAGTAACATGGACACGCTTTTGGCCATGCGCGGAGGCATGGGCCTCTGCACGGACCTGATGGATACTCCCGAGCTCATCGACCGCGCCATGTTGGATGTGCGGGAGACTTACGCGCCAATTGACCTGGCGCTGCGGGAGGCGGGTGGAATGGAGCGCGCCTGCGGCCGAATACCCGCATACCATCCCAAGCGAACAGGCACCATACAGTGTGATTTTGCGGCGTTAATCGGTCCCGAACATTTCCGGCGCTGGGCTCTCCCCGCGCTGGCTGAGGAAGCCGCTCATCTCGGGTCCTGTTTGATGCATTACGACGGTCCGGAAATGCTCGTCCACTTGGATGATGTCTGCGCCATTCCAGGTCTGGAGTGTATCCAGTGGCAGCCTGGGACGAGGAACAGCCCTTTCATCGGTTGGATGGATCTGCTCAAGCGAATCCAATCCAAGGGCCTCGCCGTCTACGTCCCATGCAATACCGACGACATCAAGACCTACCATCGAGAATTGGATCCACACCTCGTCTTCTACCAATGCTCTGCCCCAACCCAGAAAGCTGCCGAGGACATTCTTAAGTGGCTCGTCCAAAACACGTGACGTGCACTCACTGAGCAGAGATACCCGGCATCGGCCGTAATGAAATGCGGCATGCTGTTGGGCTGAACGGTCGCGCAAACACTTCAGGGCTCCACCACAAATCGCGCCTCCGCTGAGACGTTTGTGCCTGCGTCTGTCAGCCGGATTCGCCAGTTGCCTTTCATGTCGTTCAACGAAAGGTCCACCCGCCCGCGGGCTATGCCATCGACCGTCTCGATGCAGGTGCCATACCAGTCCAGGTCTTCGCCGTTGGGGTTCAGCACCCTCATGGCCAGTACGTGGTGATGGCTTTTCGCCTCGGGGGGACGAAGGCTGGCTGTCACAAAGACGGTTCCTCCGGGCCTGGCCCGGGGTGGCTCGATCCGAAGGTCGATACCGGTGACCTTGTATGGGTAAGCAGCGTAGAGCTGGTTGACCACCTGCTCCTCAGGTCTGAAGCGGAACTTCACCTGGTCGGTCAGTCCAAGATACGATCGTGCCCGGACATCATATAGGTGGCGCGCTTTCGGGATTCGCAGCTCGTAATCCCTGCGCCAGGCGGGCAGGTGTTTGTACCCGCTCGATATTGCGATGTAAGTGAGATCCTTTTCACCGAAGCGGTTGAGGCTGACCCCTTCGCATTCTACGGGCGGCGAGAGCCCGGCCAGGTCCACGATCTTGCCGAACATACGGCGGAACGATGCCGCGCTGCGTCCCCTCATCTCACGGGTCTTGATCTCATCCATCTCAGCTTCATCGCCTACGGCCTCCTTATACCCGACCGGGATATAGTTGAGATAAATGGCCTTGCCCCTTCCAAATTCGTTGACCAGAAACGCGGGCTGCTCCACCCCGTTCAAGGTGTACCGTGCCAGGGATTTCGCGGTGTCAGCAGATACGTCGCCGGGACCGACCGCGTCAAAAGTCAGTGCGAACCCCTCACCGAAGGACTCGCCAAAGTGGACCGGAATCCTCTTCCCCTCCTTGTTCAGCCGCAGTCTCATCCCGTGCTTACCGGTCTGCCGGATCCCGAAAACGTGATCGAGATGGCCGGCGGGCAGTCGCTTTCCATGCTCGTTGCGGAAGCCTGCGTGTACGTCGCCCACAAGCACGCCTCCTTCCCGAACGAACTTCTCCAGGGCCTCCGCCTGCTTCTTAGAGATGCACTGCGTGTGGGGCAGGAAGAGGAGTCGTGGGGTGCCAAACCGGCCGAAGTGCCCTTCTTCGAGCTGGCCGTACGCCGTGGCAAAGTATTGAAAGTTTCGCTCCCGGAGCAGGTTGCCATAGTTATTTCTCAACTGATTGACGAATTCGTCATGGCTCCTGGAGGCAATGGCCTGGGTCTGGATAAAACGCTTGGGGTCTTCTTTCCATTCCTCCAGCTCCGCAATGTAGATGCTTCTCGGATCGTAGTGGATGGCTACCGGGTCATTGTACCGGTGGCCCACGAGCAGACGGTCGATGCCTTTCTGATGGATGAAACGGAATTGGCGAAACATCTCCTTCGGGCCCTCCATGAACCGGTAGTCCGCGTAGTGCATGGGATAGTCCTTCTTCCCGTAATAAAGGACGGCCGTGTTCCCGGCGAACAGCATGGACCAGGCGGTCCAGCTTTCACGTATTCGGCTGAATTTCTTCTGGTATCCCACCCATATCTGGTTGGTGAAGCTGCCGAAGCTGGCCCACTCGATCAGCTCATGGTTCAACTGGTTGTTGTCCATGTGAGGAGCAACGAGCGAAGCGTCAAGCCCGTTGAAGATGCTGGTGTTACCCATCAGATCTCCCCAGCCCAGGCGGCAGAGCGGATCGACGGCTTTGACCGCTTTAGCCAGCATCCCGATCGCATCCGCCACCTGCCGGTCGATGAAGTGTCGATGGTCGATGATGTGAGGCCACATGGACTCCGGAGGGAAGACTTCCGGGTCCGTGCTCAGAAGCGGGGGAGTAACCTCGTCCCATTCGGCGAAGGAGGTTCCCCATTCTTTATTCAGGCGTCCCAGGTCCGCCCCATAGAGACTCCTGGCATAATCAAGGAAGCTCGCCAGGCAGTACCGACAGCGACACACATTGGTATCCCTTCCGGGAATGAACTGCCGCCGCCAGTGCATGCCGGTCTTGCCCGTCTGTTCCTTGCAATAGAACCACTCGTCCCCCATTCCGCCGCTGAATGGGCCGAAGGTGGCGCCTTCCTTGTATTTCGCGGTGATGCCACGGACCGCGGCTTTGCGCCAGAGAGGGTTGTTGAGGCAGGGGATACGCTCCCAGTCCTTCTTTGGCGGAGGGCCTTCACGCTCCCACTTCTCCTTGAGATCCTCCAGGTTGACGAGCTGAACCACCTGGTCCTCTGGATCATCCTCGCTTTCCCCGGACACCTTGGAGGCATCCATTTCCTTCATCTCTGTCAGTTCTGGTGGCGTCTCGGGCTCCTCCTCATTCGGGTCAATGATCTCGGTGGCCATGGGCAGACCTCCCATCCAGGCCTCCATGGATACATCGCACCAGGCATGGGCAAGGTACTGGTCCAGTACGGCGGAGCCGACGCGGAAGTCATACCCGGTGACCCCGGGCCTCAGGTCGCTGCACGTGGAGTAAGCACCCAGCCGGTACGGATGAACGCGTTCCTTCCTGGGAAACACAAATCCCAGGAGCCGTCGCTCATGGACCAGCCCAAACCGGTCATGAGTTCGGATCTTTAGAATGAGGACCCGGTGGAGGGCGTTATGGAGAGATGCCTGCAGGCGGACCTCCACCTTCTTCTCCTGACTTTCTACCTTCGTCTCCTCTTTGAAAAGCAATCGATGCCAGGGGTCCTCTCCGACAGCTTCGACCCGATCGATCCCGGCCGGATGATCGATCGTGCACGCGATCGTGATCTTGTCGGCGGCGTGGGCGTTGAAGATCAGTTTCTCCGTTCTCTGTTTTCGATCCCCGGTGATCGAAGCAAAGTCGAAATGCTTGTCCTCTTTTCCGGGCCGTTCCAGGACGATTCTTGAGATGGTGGACTTGTCGAGAATGGTAAGAGGGATTTCTTTCCATCCAGCCGTTTTTCCGCGGTCATCCACGAACGAAAGGTCCAGGCGGAAATCACCGCGACTCAGACGGGGCGCGGGGATTTTCAGGGCCTTCCTGGAGGCAGGGGGGAGACTGACCGGCACGTCTACGGGCTTCCATTCCTCCCAGGAGGGGTACCACCGGCGGCCCCATTTCACCATTGAATAGAAGACATATTCTCCTACGAGATGCCGGCGCGGCCGTATCCGGCAGACTCCCTGGAAGGGCTCATCACCACGGTTGACGACTGTGAACGTTATGTCTCTGTTGGCAAGATCGGCTCGTGTGAGATGCCGGGCCAGAGAAGGGCCCTCGATGGCAAGATCGAAAGATCTCCCGGCGGCCCAAAGCATGGCCTTGAAGAACTGGCTGTACGAGTCTTTGTTCAGATCCTGACCGATGTAAATCTCTCTGCTGATCCAGTTGGAATGCAATTCGTTCGACGTGCCATCGAGAAACATCACTCGGCCTTTCCCTCTCTCAACGACCCTGGCTCTTGGCAGATCTTCATATACTTCAGACTTCTTCAGATGCGTCTCGAACGGCCCATAGAGTCCTTCGGGAAGGGAAAAGACAAGACCGGCCCCCTCCTCTTCGACCTGCCGGGCAATCTCATCAATGATGTCTTTCGGAAACCAGTCCCCGAGGAAGACTGCGAGAACGATCAACTCGTGGGGCTTGTTGAGAGCGGACCGCAGCCGGTCGATTTCATCGATAGGGGCGTACCGGCGGGCCAGCCGGCTTGCACTCCATTTGTGGGCGAACCCACGGACACCGACGGGAACAAAGTCAAAGGCCAGATCCAGTCGCTGGCCAAGTTCGACGACTTCCCTGCACCGGTAGTACGGGCCCACAAAAAGCGTCTTGAGCGGCCCGCCGGCGAGAGGCCTGGCCAGTTTGAAGTGGGGTGTCTCTACCTCCATGGAAAGCTGCCAGTCGGGCGGATACGGCCACATGGGTTTCCCGTCAACCATGTCACCGATGTGCCAGTATTTGAAGTCTCGATTGATCTCTCCCTCGACTGGAAGCCCTGCGGGGAGGAAGAAGCCTGACCGGTGGCCGAACTTCAGCGGATGATGAAACGTGGCAATGGTCTTCCCCTTTTCTCTGATGTCTGCCCGGACGATACGGGATCCCTTCTGCCGGGGTTTGAGTTTGAAGGTCAGGTCAGAAGCTTCTCCGGCCTTCAGGGAGGCCCGGGACTTGAAAAACTCGCTCCATTCACCTTTCGGATGGGAGCGCTCACTGAGAATCATCTGGACGCTCCGGTCCACCGGGGAGCAGAGGCGGAAAGTCACCCCGGCAGGGCCGCCCTCGTAAAGCGAAGGGTCTTCCGGCCGCGCCAGTTCTTCTTCGAATTCTTCATCTTCATTCTTGACATCCTGGGCCAACATGTCGGTAAGGTTGTCACCTTCGACAACGGCGGCCAGAGCAGCGGGGTCGAACGGTTTTGCTGCTTCGTACCGTCCCGTGGCGAGTGGCATGGCGCCATCCGCTTCGCGGGGATCGACACTGAAGGCCGAGGCCATGCTGCTCCGGGCACCGTCGATCTGCGGCATTCCTTTCACGGGCATCAACCATCCCCTTGTCGTAAAGGTCTGGCCCGGGGGTATCGTCACTCGTGTCCGTCCAACCTGAACCAGGTTCGCCGAAGTATCTACCTTGAGGAATGAGATGTGTCTGGGATCAAAGGAGGCGACAAGCCATCGGTCCGCTCCGATCCGGCTGCCGGCCCAGGCTGCTGGAAGGTCGTAGAACCACGCCGTTTCGGATCCCTGGAGGCATAGAATCTCTTTGCGCTGCACTTCTGTCAGAGGGATCGGGAAGGACACCGGCCCGTCTCGAGTGGGGACACACAGCCTGGTTGTTCTTTTCGCAGAGGGCTTGCGGAAAACCAATTTCGTACCGAGACAGACTTGAAGGGGCACTTTTCCCGTATTCTCGATCCGGTATTCCACCTCCAGTTGTGGTGAGCCTGAATGGAGCGTGAAGCGCTTCCTGATCCTGAGATTCTCATAGCGGGGCAGGGGCGACAGGACATAGTCCGGGTCCCAGACGATCGCATTCCAACGATAGCCCACGAGCTCACGGGTAAAGCTCATGGGGATCTCTTTGGGAAACGGAGCGGATAGCCCCCAGGACACCACATCGCCGGAACGGCTCTCGAGGGGTTCCTCTACCTGGAAGGCGAGTTCCGCCATGCCCTGATCGCGGCGGACCGGAAGGAGGTGTGAATCCACAAAGGAAGGCCCACCGAGGCGCTCGATACTCTTGGGCTTGATGACGAGAGAATTCAGGCAGGCCCCCTGGTCGGGCAGCAGCGTTGCCCGGAGGAAGTCGTTTTCGAGGACCAGGGTTTTTCCCGCGGCACGGGCAGAAGCTGGCCCTGCGAGCGATTGGGACGCGCACCAGACGAAGATAAGAGCGGTATATCGGAGACGGATCACCATATCACTCTGAACTGCCGGTCGGGGCGAGAGGTAGGTTTCAGGGCCTGCTGTCCGAGAGCACATTCCTGATGGAACCTTTTCAGGACAACAAGGCCTGCAACAATCAGAGTTACGATATCCTTCGCACGTTTTGAGATCAATGGTGGCATGGCGAGGCACAATCCTGGGATGGGCGACGACAACGCGGCGTGGGATGGGCGTCCCGCCCGTCATCTCCGACCCAGCCAAGTCGGCCGAGACGGCCAACCTACGATAGGGCCGGCGATCACGTATCGTGGGATGGGCGTCCCGCCCGTCATCTCCGGCCCACCAAGTCGGCCGAGACGGCCAACCCACGATAGCATTGAGGAGGGTGGGCAGGTGACGCGGACCTGCGTCCTCCGCCTACACCTCACTCTGTCTTATCTTCCTTCTCTCCATCCGACGGATCGAACCATCCATCCCGTGTGTTGGCGAAATAGGGCAAGACGCCGCGGATGCTGCGCATTGTCCAGGATGAATAGCCGCCAGTGATGAAGACGATCAATCGTCCCTTGCCAAGTCTGTGCGTCTGCTGAGAAGGGTCGGTGGCGGTCGTTCGGAAAAGCAGCTCCCAGGTCTTCGCATCGCGAATGGTGTAAGGCGAGCGATGCGGGCTGCGGGAGGTGACGGTGATGACGTCCTCTTTGGTCATCGCATAGAATCTGGCACCCGCGAAATACTGCCCCGCCAGGTCCTGCGTTAGAAAGGTGCTGCCTTCCGGGAGGTGATGCACGACCTGAGCGTCGGCCAGGACCAGGGCGCCGGTTTGTTCGCTGCCGCCCTCAATGACGAGCTTGTAAGTCTGATTGCGTTTGGCGTTGGGGAGCACCATTTCCGCACTGGGAAATCTGCTCCCTCTGGCATAAACCGGATACCCGGGACCTTCGAGCTCCACTGTCGTCCGTTTCTTTGAATGAAATTGTGCGGAGGCGATTTCCTTTCCATCAGGGCCCGTGAGCGTGGCCTTTGTCGCGCCGCCATTGCAGAATATGCGAATCTTCAAGTCGCCGTCACGTCGGGGACGGACGAAGACCTGTCCACTGGCGGGCTCGCCCCGTTTCGCTGCCGCATTCAGAGCAATGAAGGTATCGCGTAGCACCGGCTCCTGGTTCGGGCTGAGCCCCAGCCGGTGACCGACGCTGGCGCCGACCAGAATGGGCAGCAGAAAGTGCCGGTAAAACTGGTTGCCGCGCAGCACGAAGGGCGGAGGCAGCTCCTCTGAGAGATTCGCGTTGGGGACCAAATCGGCCAAAGTCCGTGCCGCGTCCCAGCCGGCCTGCGCGTAACGCTTGTCCTTTGTCTGCTCGTAGGCCCATCCGCAGCCGATGACCTTTTCAACATTGCGAACGCTGCCTTCCTCTGATGTACCAACAAGATCCGCAGAAAGATTGCGCAGCATGACTTCGCGGAGAGTCTTGTCATCCCAAAGCCGCTGTTGCAGGACGAGTCCGTTGTAGAGATAGACCTGTGGCGGCCGGAAGACGTTCAGTTCCCTGCTGTACTCGCGGTTGGCCGCCAGGTTCATCCATTCACGGGCGAAGGCTTCGACTTCCGGATCAAACGTCTCCTGGTAAGCGTTCGCCCAGAAGACGTTCATGTTGTAACACTCGCGGCCTCCGGTTCGCCGATACCACCAGGCAAACTGTTCGAGGGGCGCGGCCGCGGTCTGCTTCGCCCCGGCGATGATTTCATCCATCACTTCTTTGGCGCGCTTGTATCCGGTGAGATGATAGTAGTAGGCCAGGAAGTGAATCTTCGTGCCCTTGGTGGTGTGATACGGGACATATGGGAAGGGAGTTCCGCCCGCGGTTGAGCAGTAGCCGATGGGATAGCCCCTGGTGTTGTAATGGTTCACGCAGACGTCCATGGCGAATCGCCCGGTGATTTCGCCCTGCTCGAAGAAATGCCGATCCCCGCCGCGCATGTAGAGCAGCCACGGGATAAGCTGCTGGTCGTATTGCAGGCCATCCATCCATCGATAAAGGCTTCTGGGCTGGTCGGCAGGCGGCGAACCCCAGCGCAACATGCCGAACCGCCACAGCCCGTAGTCATGGCACGAGAGCCAACGCGCGGATGACATCCGGCCGAGGAGATCCACCGCGCGTTCGATGTGGGGATATTTCTCCTTCGACGCGGGCATGATGCGAAAGCCCATGAACGGAACGCGCATCGCAGACTCCGGATGCTGCCGCACCACAACTGGATGCTGTGTGACCGAATTCATTAGAGACGGTGACCGTTTCGCCGCGCGGTCATAGAACAGAATCGTCAGCTCGTGAGTGCGGCTGGCTCCTTCAGCGGTATGCAGGTACCATCGCATCCTGGCACGCTCGTGGACGAAGTGCCCCACGTCAGCAGACCATTTGAAGCTCTTCCAGACCTTGTGGTGAAACAGCTCTGGTGGCATGAGCGCTTCGGGCGCAAAGGACATCGGCGGCCCCTGGCGCGGCCAGAAGCCCACTCGGATCGTGCCATCTTCTACTGCTATTTCGGTAGGGAACGTCTGCCAGGGATGGCGCAGGGCAACACTGACACCGCGGCCATCCGCGCCCTGGAGAGCGAACCATCCACCGAGTTGTCTCCCTTCCTTGACAGTCTTCCCTTCGGCCACCACGGCGAAGTGATCTCCTTTGTCCTGATACGCGGTGAGTTTGGAATCGCGTTTCCAGGGCATCTCCCACGCATCCGCCGTGGTATCTGAAAGTCCAAGACGGAGCGTTCCGCCATCCGGGAGGTCCGGCCTCAACGCCAGGGAAATGTCCCGCGCGCCGATCATGTAGTTCCTGATCATCCACGTGATGGTGTGGTAGATGCGAACGAAACTTTCGCCCTTGAAGAACTGGTAGCGAATGTCGAGTCTGGCCACCGGCTTGCCATCATCATCCGCGCCGTAGTCGTCGCGGTAATATCCCGTAGCCTTGACAACTGCCCGGAGTGGCGTTGCCTCTTCGAGAGCCAGCTTCCAGTCGCCGAGCGCGAGCCTTCGCGCGCCTTTCCCCACATGAAGCGCGAGGTTAAAGGACTCACCTGAAGGCTGGAGCATCGGCTTGTCGTTCAGCCGGATTTCATCGAACAGATTCGGAGAATTCTGAGAGATTCGCGCTTTCAACGGGCCGGTATCGACGAGTATCTCATCGTTCCGCTTCGCGGCGACGGGCTGGCCGGGAGGCGGGTCATGCTTCTTGCCGAGTTCGAAAAAGTATTTCCGGTCAGTGCTCGCCTTGAAGTGAAGAAGAAGCCACTTCACACGGGTCTTCTCCCGGTTCCACCATCCCGTGGCTTCGGCATCGAACAGAATCTCTCGTCCGCCATCATCGACAATGCGTCCGCCCGGCACATTGCTCAACCTGCCATCCGGAAAGACCATTCCCACCGCGACTGGAAATTCTTGAATCGCCTCTTTGCGCTCCTTCGGCTCCAGAATTTCCAGTGGAATCTTTCCCGGGTCCGCGCCCGCCACCTGTGCCTCCGCGAATCCAGAACTTCCCCACGCTACCAGCAGGGACGTCATCACAGACAGAGGTTGTATCTGCTTTGTTCTCATTCCGTGGTCCGCAAAAGTCCTGCGTTCTCGAGCTTCCACGTCGGGCCCCGAGTGCCGATCCAGTTGATCCACTCACCGGACTCACTGCGGAAGATGCCGAGGTTGAAGGGCACTCTGACGTTGGCCGCGAAAGTGACGCCGAGGGCCTTCAGAGGGATGGACCATTCGCCCTGCCAGCCAGCCTTGCCGATGAAGGCGCGGAAACGAAGGGATTTGCCGAGCGCTTTCGACGCGGCCTCAGGCGTACCGGCTTCTGTGCTGCTTCGGTAGGCTCCGCCGGCGAACCCTCGCACGACCCAGACCACGGGTTTGCCACTTGGAGTCTTGCCGCGGATGCAGACCTCGGCGCCATCGTCTTTGCGCCACTCACTGCCGCGGGTGACGCGGGAGGCCGGGATGGACATGTGGACGAACAGGCTCTTGCCGTCGGTCGCGATGTGTGCATCGCAAGCCTTGCCCGATATCGGCACGCCGCCGGGCGTCTGCTTCATTACGAGAGCCTCGCCCGGCCATTCGCCTTCACTCGCCCGGCCGTCGATGACCGGCGCTTTCGTGGTACGGGCGGATTGGGCGATGGGTCTGGGCTGCGACTTGGCTGACGACTTCGGGTTCCGGAATATGAGCCGGCCTCCCCGTGCCAGATCCCACGTCTCGCCGAGCGTGCCCGCAAACTGGATGAACCCTTTGTTTTCGCTGCGATAGACGGTGACGTTGATGGGCAGGGGCATCCGGTCCGCCGGAATGAAACGCAGCGCCGCGAAAGGAATGCGCCACTCGCATTGCCAGACTTTTTTGTCAGTTCCGGCGGCATAGCCTGCCGCCTTGCGCAAAGCGTCTGCATCGCCTGCTGTTGCCCCGGCGGCGGTGAGGCTCTCAAGTGTGCCGTCAGCAAACCCTCTGAGGACGTAGGCCACCGGCTTGCCATCGGCGAGTTTGCCCTGCACCGCGATCTCCACGCCTTCGTCTGTACCCCATGTGTGGCCGAGCTTGCGATCTTCGGGGAACATGCTGACGACCGACAGGCCGACATAGAACGCGGCCGTGTCCGCGGCGAACTTGACCATGATTGGAGCGCCGCGAGCGCGGCGCTGGTCGGGGCATTCGCTGAGGCTCCGGCCCCCGGGCGGCCACTCCTCGCCGTTCAGTTTGCCGTCGAGCACGGGCGGTTTAGTGAGGAAACCCGCGTTCGCGTAGAGCGGCTTGTTGCGCGGGGTATGGCGGGGCCTCGGCATCGCGTCTGAGATGGCTGGCGTGACTGCTCCAGTCTGTACGATCAGGTTGCCCTTCCATTCGGTTACCGCGTCCGGGTCGTTGATTTTCAGCGCGCCGTCGAGTTGGAACGTGTTGCCGATGAACTTGAGTCCCGCACAGCGACTGGTTCCCAGGCTCATGCCGCCGGCATTGATGAACACGTTATCGCGGATGGCGCAGTTGAGCGTCATGTGGTTCTGGTTTGGCCGCTCGACCCCAATGGACACGTTCTTCTCCACGATGCAGTCGCGGCATTTCTCGTCAAGGTAGTAGGACGATACGCCGTAGCCCTTGCCGACTTTGACGATGTCGCGGGCGACATTTCGCCGGACGATGTTGCCCTTCGCGCCGCTCACGTAGATGGCCGCGCCGTCTTGCAGCACCTGCATGCAGCGGTAGATCAGGTTCTCCTCGATGATCGTGCCCGTGCCGCCGATAGCCATGGCGGAGTAGGGAGTATCGTGGATTTCGTTGCGCCGGATGACGTAGGTCCCTTCGCGGCCGCTGGCGGACAGGCCGATCGCACTGGGGTAGAGTATGCCGACGTGATGGATGCGGTTGCCTTCGATCCGGCCGGTGCCCCCGCCCCCACGGAGTCCTCCAGCGCCGAGATGGTGCAAGTGGCAATCCTCGATCCGCAGATCGCGGCTGCCCCACTCGCGGATCGCGTGCCCGGCCGTATTCGTAATCTCCACGTTGGCGATCACCACGCGCTCGCCCCAGGCCGCGTGCAGCGCTCCGCGGTATCGGCTCGCACCGAAGCCGCCGGCCTTGCACGGCGTTGTCGTTGTCGTGAGCGTCAGGGACTTCAGCGCGATGTCCGGTACCGGCTTGCTCTTGATGCCGCGCAGTTCCAGAATCGTCTCGACCCGTGGCGCAACTGCGATGGCTTTGCTCATGTCCTCGCCCGGCAGGGGCCAATACACAATCTGGCCGGCATCGCGGTCCAGATACCACTGCCCGGGCTTCTTCATGCCTTCCCGCACGTTCCAGAGGACGTATGTGCGCTTGCCGAATGCGCCGGGCGGGTGGCCGCAAGGCGAAGAGAAAGTCAGCGTGCGCGTGGCCGGGTTGTGCAATTTGACGCCGACCATGGACTCGTCCCACATGTGGTACACGGTCACCTCCGCGTTGCGCACGCTCAGCCATGGGCCAAGGTCACCCGCACGGTACTGCATCGTGGTGCGTTCTTCCTGCGTCGGTTTGCGCTCCCAACCGCCGCCGGCAGTGCTCATCCATCGCACGGGGAAGCGCGTCTCGTGCGTGAAGCGCCCAGTCTCCGGCAGACGTGCTCGCGGGCAGAGACGGTCGTTGACTACGAGAGCGCGGAAGTCCCACTTGCCGGTCTTCACTTCCGGCGCGTCCGCCACCCAGAAGCGCTCTCCGTCTCTGCGCCAACTGGTGATGCGCTGGCCCCCGTAAACAATGGTCTTGCCCTGGCCCGCGCCCTCGATGGTCAGGCCCGCGTCGTTGGCATCGAGCACGAGCGTCTGCCTGACATAGTACCGCCCCGAGGCGAGCTGGATGCGCCGAGGCTTGCCCACGTGCTTGCGGCTTGCCACGAGCGCCGCGGGGATGGTCGCCATGGGGCCGTCCCCGCGGACCGGCTCAGCGCGCCGACCCGACCATGCGTCGTCGCCATTCGGGGATACGTGCCAGGTCATGGTCTGCGGCTCCGCGAATGACATGCTGGCGCTTACTGCCAGCGCCCACGCGGTCAGCTTCAAATTGGGGTTGATTCGCATCGGTCCTTCGCTTGGGGTTGGCCGGTCGGGCCTCGACTTCGTTCTGCCGGCCCGCATATCTCGCCGAAAAGCTACACAGCGAGGCCGACCATGGTCAACCACTTCCACTGTTGCCTACAGACTTTGGAAGCCAGGTTCCGACAACCACCGCGAACGGCATTAGGGCAAGAATCGAGTTCCGCGCTCAAACTTCGTATATTGGCGATCCACCCAACGGTCTCAAAATGAGGTTGATGGACTCATATCTAAAGGAGCAAACAGTCGTGATAAAGCACAGGGCCATTGCAGCGTTCCTCAGCATTCTGGCGACTTCAGCTATGGCCAGGGAGAGTGTGTGGATCGAGGGCGAGGATGCCGTGAAGCACAGCTTCGTCCGGCACAACTGGTACGACAGAGTCAAGAAGGACATGCTCTCGGGCAATGACTGGCTGTCGCATTACTCCGACCGGGGGCCGGGTGAGGCGCAGTACTCGTTCACCGCAAAGGAAGGGGGCAAGTATTCGTTTTGGGTGCGATGCAACCCTGTGCAGGCGCAACAGGACTACAAACTGGATGACGGCGAGTGGACTCCCATGCCCTTTGATGACGTACGGGAGCGGCAGAATCTGGTGAAGGCGCTCGACCATCGGTTCATCTGCTGGATCAAGGCCGGGAAAGTTGAACTGACTCCGGGCAAGCACGTTCTGCGGATCCGGATGCGCGGCAAAATTAACAACTCCGGCGGCATCGACTGCTTGTGCCTGATCAACTACCCGTGGGCGCCCACGGGCGTCCGCCAGCCTGGCGCGGCTGCGGCAGGAACTGAGCCAACAGGTCCTCAGCCGGACCACATGGCTGTCGATGGCGTTGGCGAGTACCTCTGGGTCGAGGGGGAACGCCCGACCAGGCACAGTTTTGTCAAACACAGGTGGTATCACGCGGTGAAGAAGGACATGCTGTCCGGCGAAGACTGGCTGTCGCACTACACCGGGAAAGGGTCGGGAGAGGCCGAATGGAGGATCGAACTGGAGCAGGGCGGGGCCTACACTTGGTGGGTCCGCTGCAATCCGGTACGAGCACGCCAGGACTTCAGCATCGACGGCAGCGAGTGGAAGCCGTGCGACTTCAGCGATGCGCGCGGCCGGCAGAATCTGGTGGACAAGCTCGACCATCGTTTCATTACTTGGATCAAGCTCGGCAAGTTCGACCTCAAGCCGGGCGAGCATACGATCAAAATCCGGATGCGCGGAGAGATTCAGAATTCCGGCGGTATCGACTGCATGTGCCTCACCAACCTGCCGTGGGCGCCGTCAGGCACCCGCAAGCCAGTCCTCGGGGGGAAGGCGGCGGTGGTTAAGGCAGATACCTGGTTCCCGTTCCTGCCCGATGATGACGAGTTCAGCCCGGCGTCGATCATCGACATGAGCAAGCTGCTGCACACGCCGGCCGGTAAGCACGGTTTCCTTCAGCGGGACGGCCAGCGCCTCGTCTTTGAAAAGCAGGGGCAACCGGTGAAGTTCTGGGGCATGGTCGCCGGAATGTGCCGCTCTGCGGGCCTGCGCGACCAGCAGGCACGGTTCTACGCGAAGCACGGGATCAACATGGTGCGCCAGCACCCCGTTGAGAGTGTGATTGGCGTCTTGACCAAGGACCCACGGACAGGTAAGCGCAGCTTCGATCCGCAGAAGCTCGACACATGGGACAAGTGGTTTGCCACGCTCAAGAAGCACGGCATCTACATGACATGGTCCTGCTTCTACCCACATGCCATCACCCCGGACGACGGATATCCCGCGGATCTCTACGCGGAGTTGCCCGGTCGCCGGGGGGGCAAGAGCACTTCAGGCGTGGTCAACCTCATGCCGCAGCTCCAGGACGCGGAGTGGGAGTGGCTCAAGACGCTGTTGCTGCACAAGAACCCGCATACGGGACTGCGCTATATCGATGACCCGGCGCTCGCCATCGTCGAAGTGCACAACGAAGACTGCCTGTTCTGGCATGCGCCCCTCAACACTCTCTCCGCGGGTCAGAAGATGCCCAGGCACACGGCCGTCCTCAAACGCATGTGGATGGAGTGGGCGAAGAAGCGGTACGGCGATGACGCCAACCTTCGGAAGGCGTGGGGAACGGGAATGCGCAATGGGGACTCAGTGAATAACCCATCCATGGCCATCTACGGCGCGTGGGAGATGGGGGCGGGAGGCCGGACCGTGAACAAGAGGGTCTACATTCAGGACCGAAAGCGCATGGGCGACTTCATTCGTTTCCTGGCAGAGACCCAGCGGGCCACTTTCGCGCGCCGCAGGAGCCGGCTCCATGAGCTCGGCTACCGGGGCCTGACTATCTCGACTGCGTGGAAGGTCGGCGGCCCCGCGGCCGGCGCGGCCAACATCTGGTGTGATGACGCGATGGACGTGATCTCGCGGCACAACTACTTCGGCGGCGGCGCCGGGGGGCATGGCATAAAAAAGGGCCGAGTCAACAACGATGCGCACGTGTCGCAGCCCGGCTCACACATCCTGTCGAGCGGGTTCTGGCAAGTCGAGGACAAGCCGTTCGTCATGACCGAGTGGACTCAGTTGCCGCCCAACCAGTGGAAGGCCGAGGTCGCGCCTCTGTTTGCATTCTACAATCTCGGGCTCCAGGGATGGGACAACTCGTATCATTTTGCCGGCTCGATGCCTCGCATGGGCAGCGGCTGGCCCAACATGAACTCGTACGTCAGCGAAACGCCGCACTACTTTGGTCAATTCCCCGCGCTGGCGTTCGCGATCCATAAGGGCCACATCAGAGAGGCGCCGACAGCGGCCGCGCGCAGGCTCCCCCTCGAAAAGATCTTCCAGGGCTTCGACGCGCTGAGTCAGGACTTCACCGGCGGTGGGTACGACCAGAAGGAGCTGAAGGGCAAGCTCGAAACGCCCAAAGAAGTGCTGGCCATCGGGCGCGTAACCGTCAAGGTAGCCGATGGGCAAGAGCCGTCATTCAAGGCTGACTGGGACAAGTACTGGGATCGCGAGCGCAAGGTCGTCACGAGCATGACTGGCGAGCTGGTGTGGGACTACGGCCAGCGCGTGGTCCTGCTCAAGGCGCCCAGAACACAGGCTGTCATCGGCTTTGCCGGAGGGAGAACTTACGACCTCCCGGGCCTGTCAATCGAGGTGAAGACCGAATTCGTGAGCTTGATCTTCACACCGCTGGATGACGAGCCGTTGATCGATTCGAAGCACATCCTGATCACAGCCCTGGCGCAGGACAAGCAGACCGGCGTGGTCTACAGCCCGAGCGGTACTCAGTTGCTCGAAGTGGGAACTCCCCCGCTGCTTCTCGAACCGGTCCAGGCGAAGATCACACTGAAAGGCGCCCCCCCGACCTCTGTGAAGGTGGTCGACATATATGGCATCCCCACGGCCAAGAGTGTGCCCTCCGAAGGAAACACATTCGGCATCGACGGAACTTTCCAGACCTACTACTACCAGGTGAAGCGGTAAGGGTGAGGCGACAATCAGTGAGTGCCAGCACCTTCATCTGCAGCAGACAAGGACCGTCCGTGCGCGACGGTGGTGGACATTCTGTCCCTGGATACGTGCCCGGCAGTTGAAGGTCCGGAAAGAATACGGTACTGCATTTTGTCGCAGCCTTCGGTCTGCACAGGGAAATCTGTCCTCACTTACCTGAGGCCGCATCATTCCTGAGAGAGCCATGATTCCATGAAATCATTTCGTGCTGTCGGTGCGGTCCTGCTCGCACTCCAAGCCGTCTGGTGTCAGAGCGTCACCTTCCATTCCCCGGTGATCTCGCAGAATATGAAAGACACAAGCCGGTTCGGTGTCATTTGGGAGACGCCGCGGTCCGCCTGGATGCCGAAATGCCAGACGAAGCCCAACATCGACGGGCGACTTGATGATGATTGCTGGAAGGGTTCGGCGCGGCTTACGGGATTTGTCAGCGGGGGCGCGAACGCGGCTCGGCCTTACCGTAACACGGTACGCCTTTGCTACGACAACGACAGCTTCTATCTGGGTTGTGAGTTCGGTGAGCCGCATCCGGAGAAGATCACCGCGGGCGTCAAAGAGCACAACCTCGTTCAGATATGGACAGACGACTGCGTCGAGCTGCACATCGAAGTCGACGGCCAGGATCTGCACGTGCCGAACTATCGCGGTAAGCCCACGTGGTTTCAGTTCATCACCAACACGGCCGCCGCGCGTTTCACCCAGCTTGCCTGCGCAAGGAGACCGGGCTCGCACCGCTATCATCCACAGCTCATCCACGAACAATGGCAGTCAAGTGCCTCAACAGGCAAGAACGCCTTCACCATTGAGATCGCCGTGCCCTGGAAGCTGCTTCACATCACGCCGATAGAGGGAAAGTCGTTTCGAATGAATGTGGGACGGAACAAGCCGTACAACCCGGAAAGCTGGAATACCAATGCTTACCATCGGCCGGACCGGTTCGGGACGGTCTTTTTTGGCAGGAAGAATCAGAGCGGCGTGGAGATTCGCTCGGCCGAGCTCAATTGCGCCGGAAAGGAATGGTCCGTTGCAGTGGAAGCCGTGGCCGTGAATGAGCCGCAGATGGTGACAATGGCGACGACTCTGAAACAGCGCGATACCGTCCTCCAATCCATCAAGAGCCAGCCGGTCACCATCACGTCCACACCGGGTGCCGTGGCCGTTTCGTTGCCCGTGAAGAAGCCCGGCGATTACGATGTTCAGGTGGAGGTGTTTTCCGAGGGAAAACTTGTCGCCCGTGGCCATGCGAAGGGCAGGCAGAAGCCTCTCATTGAACGTTTCTTCCTCTTCCGGAGCGACCTCAACGCTGGTGAAGAGGTCGTGAGAGGCTACTTCCGCCTCGCCGCGTTGCCACGCGACAGCAGACTCTCCGCGACGTTCGAGCTTCGAGACAGAAGGGGTCTTCTTGCGAAGTCGAAGCCCATCCCCGTCAGAGCTGCTGAGGCGCAATTTGACTTCGCGGTCCCGCCGCTTGCAGCGGGCAGGCCGACGTTTCAGTTGATCATCGCGAACGACAGGGGAGAAGTGATTGGCAGTTTCACGCGAAAGCTCGGAGTCAGACAGTACAGCGCGGCCGCCCGCGAGCGGATTCACTTTCACATCGATGAGCCTGCGGGTGTCGCTCGAACGAACTGGCCACTCACCGCTGGGATTCCCTTTGGGCAGGGCATGATGCGCGTCGACGATGCTGCAAAAAGGAGTCGCATCCTTGATGCGGCGGGGAAGGTACTGCCCTGCCAGACCAGGGTCCTGGCCACATGGACTGATGCGCGACAGTTCGCTCGATGGGTGCTCTTTGATTTTCAGGGGGACCTCGCTGCCGGCAAAGGCGGCGATTTCTTCGTCGAGTTTGGGTCGGATGTTTCGCGCTCCGCGCCGGAAGATGATCTGGTCGACGAGCCTCTGGATGGAGGTCTGGTTGTCGATACAGGGCCGTTGCGGATGAGCCTCGATGATGAACTGCCGATCTTCTTCGGCAGCGTTTCTGTGAACGGAAAACAAGTAACCAGACGCAACGGTGAAGGCGAGTTGTATCTCAAGCTGGGCGATCCTTCTTTGAATGCAAAGCTCTTGCCCCGCCAGTATGAATACAAGCTGGATCGATCCACCAGGACGTTTCTTGCCGAGCTTTCCACAAAGGACTACAGGCTCGAAGTAGAGACTGCCGGGCCAATCCGCTCCGTTATAAAGGCCACTGGCTGGTACGCGACCCAAGACGGTTCCAGACTGTTCAAATATCTCCTGCGCCTCTACGTTTACCGTGGACATTCGATGATTCACGGTTTCCACACATTCATCTCAACGGAAGCCGAACAGTACGTTGACTCCATGGGACTGAGAGTGCAGTGCATTGGGCGACTACAGAAAACGACCTTCGGGACAGGGCCCCGCTCAACGTTCACCGCCCTGATGCCGAATTCGGCCGAGCAGGTCGCTCTGATACAGCCATCATCCGAGTACTTTCGCATCCTGGAATATCCCAGAGGCGACAACTCGCCCTGGGGGGCACAGCTTGCTTCGGGACGCCGGGCAGCGGGATGGTGCGACGCAGCCCTGGGTAACACCAACGTGCTGCTGGGTGCGAAGAACTTGTGGCAGGAGTTCCCAAAAGAACTGTCAGTCAACAGCGATGGCTCATTCGAACTGGGCTTCGTTGGGATGCGAAGCCCGGCACACCTCGACCTGCGCAGCCTGCCCTTCGGGAAAGAGGAACAGGCCGTCGGCAGTTCCCAGGGCGTCGCCAAGACGACCCGCTTCGTCCTCGACTTCCACGCGCCGGATGCGTCAACGGAAGCCACCGCCTCTCGCGCACGAGCGGCTCTATCGGACCTCGCCGTTTGGATTGACCCCGAATGGGTGCAGAGAGCCGATCCTTTCTGGGCGCCCGTCGCGCGCTGCACGCCGGAGTCGGATGACCCTTTGAAACGCGCATACGCAAACCACGTCCGCATGTATTCGCCCAACCAGGAACAACGTCCGGAAGTCGTGCATGGTCTGCCAATTTACGGGATTCTCAATTACGGCGACCGGGTCCACGGCATGGCCACCCGCGGCTGGTTCAACAATGAAGACTACTTCCTGCCGTATCAGGAATGGATTGCCTTTCTGGCGACGGGCCAACGGGGGATGTTTGACGCGGTAACGGCATTCACGCGCCATCTCATCGATATCGACACGCTCAACTACACCACCCGGACGCCCGGCCGACTCGGCCTCCAATCCCGCCATCGTCGGCTGCACTGGGGCCAGCCGAGCGCCATCACCCATTCCTATCTGGACCAGTCGCTTCTTTATTATTACCTGACTGGTTACGAGCGCGGGGCAGACCACGCGGAGCTCATCCGGAGCGGGCAGAGCATATGGGACTGGTGGCCGGCGGAAGGTTGGTATTCAAAAGAAAACACATCCGGTGCGGTCAGCCGGGACTTTGGTGTGAATCTCCGAATCCTGATGAACGCTTATCGCCACTGCTGGGATCCAGTTCTCCTCGTGCGCGCCCATGAATTGTGGGAGCGTTACGCCATCGGTTTCACTCCTGAAGGCTACCACCGGGCGGGGTATTTTAATGTCCGCCGACCAGCAGAGCTTTACACCCGTTACACCGCGGACCCTCCCGCTGTCGAGGCCGTCCTCCGGTCCGACGAACTTTGCCCCACGTTATCCGAGGAGTTAGGACAGCCCCAGAAGCTCGAGACCTGGCTTGGCCAGGCACACAGGGCGCTCTCGAACGCTCACAAGATCATCGACGTGCCGCCATGGGCCATTCAGTTCGGAGCGGAATCGTCCGGCCTGGATAGCGTCCTGGCTCTCGGCGCGAGAGAGAAAGCGAAACGAGATGGCAGAGAGGTAGAGCCGGGCGTGGAGGGTGTGCTCAAATTCAGCGGAACTTGGGACATTGTTTTTCTTGAGGACCATGACAGAGAACATGACGTGGAGGTGAAGATTAACAAGGGAGGCGATGCGACCGACGCCGCGGCCACGCTTTTCGATCCAGCGGGGAAAGTCGTGTTTACGAAGCCCTTCAACACCAAAGACCTGCCAATCATGACCCATGGCGTTATTCTGAAACTGAAAATCCCACAGGACGGTGTCACTGGCCACTACCTGCTGCGCCTCGAAAGACTGAGCGGCGCCTATATGCGCTGTTGGCTGTCCAAAGGCCCCAAGAAACGCGTCTACCTGATCGATCCGAAAAGTTTCAATCTCGGCTCCTTTTACGGTGGGCGGTTCTGGTTTTACGTTCCCAAAGGGACAAACGGTTTCCGCATCGGCGCCCGGCCGAGCAATCGCGCCGCACGATTCGGCTTTGCGGTTTACGATGGCGGGAATCGAATCGTGGATTCCAAGGCATGGTACTTTCACTGGAGGAGAGAGACGCCCAACACACACTGGCTCGACATCAAAGCCCCTGAAAACGCGCAAGGCGCCTGGTGGAGCATCCCTTACACGTGCCGCAAAGACATAATCTTCTCGTGGCCAAAGGAACTTCCTCCGTATCTTTCTGATTCACCTTCCGCCGGTTTCATTCCCGACGAGGGTTACCTCAAACGCATGCAATCGAACAAAGGAGAAAAGTAGTCCATGAAGATCACCGAGATTCAGACCATTCCCATTGGAAACGCTCGCCTTGTGCGTGTCCTCACGGACGAGGGCATCGAGGGGATCGGCGAAGTCGCGCATGATTGTCATCCGGCGACGGTTGCCTTTGCCATTCGCCAGATGCCGCTCGTGGGCACGGATCCCCGGCGAATCGAAGAATTCTGGCTGCGGATGTATGAAAGAACTTTCTGGCGCGGCGGCTCGATCCATACCAGTGCGATCAGCGGCGTCGAGCATGCTCTCTGGGACATCAAGGCGAAGGCCCTTGGCGTGCCAGTGAATCACCTGGTGGGCGGGCCAATGCGGGAAAGCGTGAAGGTCTACACCCATTTTGGCGCACGCAGCGGCGCGCCCGAAGAATATGCCGCCTCAGCCGTCACAGCGGTCGAGATGGGTTTCCGCGCTCTCAAAGCCGACCCGTTCCAGCCGGAGAATTTCGGCTTGGATGCCGCCGCCATGCGAGCGGCCACAGACCGGATACGCAGGACGCGTGAAGCGGTCGGGGACGACGTGGACATTCTGATCGAGTGTCATGGCCTCTTGAACGCAAGCACGGCTATCCGTGTCGGCAAGATGCTCGAAGAATTCTCTCCGCTGTTTTATGAAGAATCCGTTCCGCCTGAGAACGTAGACGAAATGGCCAAGGTTGCGGCCGCGGTAGACATCCCCCTCGCCACGGGCGAACGGCTCTATACGCGCTATGCGTTCAGAGAAGTCCTGGAGAAGCAGATTGTCGCTTACATCCAGCCGGACCTCTGTCATTGTGGCGGATTCAACGAAGGCCGGAAAATCGCAGCCATGGCCGAGCCTTATCACGTCAAAGTCTGCCCACACAATCCAAACGGCCCCATCTCCACACTGGTTGGGGCACACTTCGGCGCATGCACGGCAAACTTTGAGATGCTGGAAATGATGCGGCCCGATTCCCCGCGAGCGGACCTGTCCCCACTTTTCGATCAGATGCCCGCGCCCGAGGATGGATTCCTTGAAGTCCCCGACCGGCCAGGCTGGGGGGTCGAACTCACCAAAGACTTCTTGAGCAAATTTCCGCCGGAAGATTAACTGGCCAGTCTCGAGGAGAAAAGATTGCCTCGCTTTTTCCTGACGTCTAAGCTCAGAGAGTGCGACCAGTCACGAGCGGATTAAAAGGAAAGTAAATCTCGAAGCAGCGACTGACTCCAATTTTTAACGCCAGGAAGCAGTTCTCTGGAGCGCTCTGGTTAGGCGATCGCTCAGATCAAACATCAAGACCTTGTCCTTCTGAGAAATGCCTGACACTCCTGAATCCTTTCGCGCAGGGCAGCCTTCACGTCTCGACCGGAAAGGAGACCAGGTATGGGTCGCTTTGATTTCGGTATGTACTTGGCGATGCGGTCGGGGAACATCGGCCTGATGGCCACGTTGCGAAAGGCAATCTCTAGCTCACTGTCCCAAAGGAACTCAGCCCTGAGAACTGTATAGCCTTTCGGTAGTCTTTTCGATTGGGCGTCCCTGATTTCTCCGAAGCGATATGAGACCAATGGTAGTGACCGATAGTCGGAATGAATATTTAACCACTCAACATCCTTGAAGGTGACTTCATATCGGAAGTGGTCTCTATCAATCTCGTCGTTTTTGCTTTCGTCAAGAATGTAACGCGCGTAGCTTTCAGCTTGATTGCTACAAAGAACCACTGTGATCGAACGCCTCTTGGGTAAATATGACCAATCGCAGACTTCACTGTCATGAAAGAAATTCAGCGCGAAATAGCGAATAAGTTCCCTTTTGCGAATAGTGGATTCCTGTTTTAGCAAATGCCTGCAGTACGCTATCTGGGCCCGGTAAAGACGGACAAAGGTGTTTCCCAAGTCCAGGTCCGTGAAGAAGCGTAATTTCATTTAATGTGTTGCTCACGGAGTGGTACTAATCTTCGCCTAACGGCTGAGATAAACAGCTTGCACGAGCTCCGCCCGAAGAAAAGTTGAATACAAAATCATAGCGGAGGTATGCCTTCAGTCACGGTGTTCGTTCAAGACGGAGTCTGTCCGCCGGGTAGAACCGGGGGAGCTACCCCCCACAGATCCGGACGTGAGCAATTAACTCATCCGGTTCCTCGGTCGTCAAGGGTTTTAGTCTTGTCGAAGCGTTCGGCACTTCTGCCTTGGCCGCATCTCTATGCTGTCCTGCGGGTGGTTCAGCCCGCAGCATTGCGTTGGATTTCTGATAAGACGGTTGGTGAGCTCATTGTCTCTCTCGTCGTTCTTTCCTCCGCTGCGAGATGCCCGGTTTTGCCTTTCCTCCAGCGGGTCGCTTGGACGTCACTTCCCCGCCTTCAAGGTAATATGCAAAACTGCGACTGCCGGAAGCCCTTTTCAGGTCGCTCGCTTTTTACACTTGCTCCCCGATACCGATGCTGCAGACCCCGTTTTTGTGTTCCCTTGCGGGCTCGCAACCAAGGCAGGTCTGTTGCCGACTGGCTGCGCCGGGACTTTTCTGGTTTTCCCAGGTTGGTGTCCTGAAACCGCAAATACTAATTCAGCTCGGAGACAACCGGCTCTCCCGAGTTCCCGAGTCACCCCTTCGAACGCATGCCCCACTCATCGGACCACGGTGGTGTCCAGTCGGCCTGCCTGTGCTGCGATGCGCCACACGTCTTATTCGCAGCGATAACACCTCCAGGACTGCTGTCTTCCAGTTCGCTCAAACTGTCGGCTTTGGCCCGGACGCTTCGTGTCCAGGCTATCCTTACGGTCCACGACTATACAAATTTCGGGGCGCAATCACGCGGCCTGCGTTCTCGCTAGCCCAGCTTCATACCC
>Ga0187827_10002488_pt1 | contig 25091 bp, 17 predicted proteins | sample ETNtaG_39_FD_167969 | JGI IMG/M metagenome (GOLD analysis project Ga0187827, IMG submission 167969) | Marine microbial and viral communities from oxygen minimum zone, Eastern Pacific Ocean - ETNP2014_SV_150_PacBio MetaG (Illumina Assembly) | ecosystem: Environmental > Aquatic > Marine > Hypoxic... | reverse complement strand
ATTGGCTATCTTCGGACATCATCCTTGCCTTGCGAAGTGGACGATGAGAGCGTGCTCTGCGTGGTGGAAGACGAGGAGGTCAAACTGGGAGGCGCCGGACTGGCGGCAATCGCGCTGGCGAAGTACACTGAGGTTACCGGCGACGAGCGATATTCGGCTGAATTAGTCGCCTTGGGCCGGACGATGCAGGCCCTCCAACATGAGAGTGGCGAATTCACCCACAAGATCACTTACCCAGAGGGTGAGGATACGCATTTTGTGTCGCAGTACTACCCCGGCGAAGCCCTGCTGGCCCTGACACGCATCTACGCGATTGATCCTGACGAAGGCTGGTTGGATACGGCCGAGAGGGGAGCCCAATACTTAATCAACGTTCGCGACAAGGGATTGTCGATTTCTCAACTGACCCATGACCACTGGTTATTGTACGCACTGAACGAGCTGTATCGCTACCGACCCAATCCAACGTACCGAGATCACGCCGCGCATATTGCACGGGCGATAATGCAAAGTCAGAACCAGAGGCCAGAGTATCCAGATTGGCTCGGGAGTTATTACCGACCGCCACGGTCCACATCCACGGCAACCCGTACGGAGGGACTGTGTGCAGCCTACCGGTTGGTCCGCGATTTCGGAGACCCAAGGACGGCTGACTCGATTTTGCGAGCAATTGAGCTCGGGGTTGCCTTTCAATTGCAGACACAGTTCCTACCTGCGTCAGTCTTGTACGTCAGTGATCCGCAGCGATCGCTGGGCGGATTTCATCGAAGCCTTACAAACTTCGAGATTCGGATCGACTACGTTCAACACAACATCTCCAGCCTCCTTTGTGCAGCGCACCTTCTTTCGTATATAATTGGGACTTAATGAACCCAGCACGCTGGTGAACATCCCGGAGAGCAAAGGGGAAGGTTATGAGCTTCCACGGCTACGCCGGACAGATTCTATACGTCGACCTGAGCAGCGGGGCCGTCACCAAGGAGCCGCTGGACCCGGACATGGCCCGGGCCTTCATCGGTGGCTTCGGGGTCAACCACAAGCTGGCCTATGACCTGATCAAGCCGGGCGTGGGTGCCCTATCCCCGGAGAATGCCATCGTCGTCGGCGCCGGGGTCCTGTCGGGCACCATGGCTCCGGGCTCCTCCAGGATTTCGGCCACCACCAAGTTCCCCCAGACCGGCGCCATCGCCTCGGGAAACGGGGGCCTCAGGTTTGCCGCCGAACTCAAGGCGGCCGGTTACGACCACCTGGTCATCACCGGCAAGGCCGACCGTCCGGTGTACCTCAACATCGTGGATGACAAGGTTGAGATCTGCGACGCCGGTAACCTCTGGGGCCAGGACCTCTGCGATACCACCGATGCCCTTTGGCAAAAGCACGGCGGGAATTCCAGCGTCATCGCCATCGGCCAGGCCGGCGAGAACCTGGTGGGAGTCTCCCTGACCCTGGTTGACCGGAGCGCCACCCTGGGCAAGGGCGGCTTGGCCGCCGTCATGGGCTCCAAGAACCTGAAGGGCCTGGTGGTCCGAGGCACCGGCGGCGTCGCGGTGGCCGATCACCTGCGTTTTCTCAAGCTCGTCGACCGCCACATGGAGCGCGTCAGGAAATACCCGCTACGCCCGGAGTGGATCGATAAGGGCATCAACTTCACCATGACCAAGGCCGACTGGGAGAATCCGCAGATCGGCATGGAGATCTACCTCAAAAAGGTCAAGCAGGGCAGGATGAGCTGCCCCTCGTGCACCATGGCCGACAAGGAAGTCCTGGGGGTCAGCGAGGGGGAGCACCAGGGCTTGTTGGTCTATACCGCCGGCTGGTCCGGCCGGTCCCGGAACTTCGCCTCCTGCTGTCCGGACAGCAGCTATGACAAGGTCATGAAATGCCTCGATACGGCCAACCGCTACGGCATCGACAGCCACTCCTTCAGCAGCATCTTCGTTCATGCCGTCCAGCTGTACGAGCAGGGAGTGATCACCGACGCCGACGCCGAAGGCCTGGTCCTCAAACGAGATTTCGATACCACCATGGCATTGCTCCATCAGACTGCCCACCGGCAGGGCCTCGGCGACACCCTGGCCGATGGCATGATTGCGATGAACGAAAGGTTCGGGCCCGAGGCGGAGAATGAGGCCAACTTCGTTAAAGGCCTCGAGACCTCCCAGGACGCAAGGGTATCAGGGCTGGGAACCATGGAGTTCGAGCTGGCGCTCAACCCCAGGGGAGGCCACCACTCGGCGGGAGGGTCGCCCTCCTACGCCGGGGCCGGGGCGTCGGTCGACAAATTCGCCAGCCACTGCGCGCGCATGGGCGCCCCGCCCGATGCCGTCAAGCGGATACTGGACTCACCCTTCGGCTTCAACGTGGGCCGGCTCAGCCGGTACGCCGAAGACTGGTACGCCACGCTGAGTTCCCTGGGGCTGTGCAACCGGGCTCAAATAAACCGGTTCCACTCCATAGAAAGCTGCGCCGAACTCTACTCCGCGACCACCGGCTTCGAGATCAGCGCCGAGGAGCTGGAGACCGCCGCCGAGCGGATTTGGAACGTGAAGAAGGCCTCCAACGTTAGGGAGGGTTTCGACAGAAAGGACGACCGGCTCCCACCAAGCTGGTTCCATCCCCTGAAGGATGCCCAGGGCAAGGAGTTGAGGATTCGTGATTACTACGGCACCAAGGACCTGACTCCCGAAGACGTGGAATACCTATTCGACGACTACTACGATGAAAGGGGCTGGACCAGGGCGACCGGCATACCCTCCAGGGAGAAGCTGGTGGAGCTGGGGCTCGAGGAAATAGCCAGCGATCTGAGCCTAGCGGCGACCTAGCAGGCCCCGCGGACGCCGTGGCGACAGAGGGCACAACGCCCGCGACGGGCCGGGGATGCTGGAAGGCGACCCGGCCCTACGTTGCGAGCCACGAGCGGGTCCACCGGCATCAGATGTAACCCGCCCGTCCTGAGCCTGCCGAAGGGCCGGTGCCTGCCTACTGTTTCAACTCCCGAATAGCCTCCGGGCATGCCCTACTGAACGTGGGGCAGCACTTCCTCGACGGTCCGCCGGAACTGGCCGTTCTGGTCCCAAGAAGGGAAGCGCAACAGAATGTCCGTGGCCCCGTCGTCCACGAGCGACTGGAGCTGCTGGATGCATTGCTCGGGCGACCCATGGGCCACCCAGTTTTCTATCGCTCCCCGCTTGAAGTCCAGCGAGTAGTACTGGTCCAGGTACTGCTTCGACTCCTGGAAAGCCGCCTCCCGGTCCTCGTTGACGTTGATGTTGTAGTAGAGCGCGCAGGGTTTGTCTTCAAAGCTGCGGTCATAGTCCCCGGCATACTCCAGGACGCGCCTTCTCAGCTCTTTGAAGTCGTTGGTCGGGTTCGCGGTGGTCATCCAGCCGTCTCCCATTTGGGCGACCCGGCGCAGGGACCGCTCGATGATGTGGGGCTTGCCGGTGCCCAGCTTGGGGTTGCTGATGACCCAGATGGGAGGCGGGCTCTGTATCGGCTTGGGCTCGATGAACGCGTTCTCCAACCGGTGGAACTTGCCTTCGAAGTTGACGCGGTCTTCGGTCCACAGCTTTCGCAGGATTGTGATGTTCTCCTCCAGGCGCAATGCCCGGTCCACCCCTCGGATGTTCATGTTCCGGTACTCGGCCCGGTGCTCTTGGGCGCTGATGGGGCCTCCCATGCAGGCGCCCATAATCATCCGGCCTCCAGAGAGCACGTCGAGACTGGCCCATTGGTAGGCCAGGACGATAGGGTTCCGGGAAGGGAAGCTGGCCATGCAGGCGACCCCGATCCCCACCCGCTTGGTGCGGGCCGCGATGGCCGCCATCAGGGTTATCGACTCCAGCCTGGGCTTGGCCATTATGGTATCGCCCACCCAGACGTGATCGAAGCGGCCGGAAGCCTCGGCCGCCTCCGCCATCTCCAGTATCTCCTCCGGTTGCGTCAATCCGAGCAGTACGCCCCGATTGGATAGTGTCAGACCGAACTTGACCTTCTGTGCCATGGTCCCTCCTCTCGAATCTACTCTATCGGCCAGCGTTGAGGAAAGGACACGTTGGTGCGAGCCATCAGGTCCTCCCCCAATGTCTGGGCTTTCTGAATAAGCCGCCATTCGTCCACGAACACCGGCTGGTGGTCCTCGACCACCACCCTGCCGTCCACGATGACGGTGTGGACGCTCCGGCCATCCGCGTTGTACACCAGGTTGTTGACCGGATTGGTGATGGTCCGCCACTCGGGGCGCCGGGTGTCGAACAGCACCAGGTCGGCCTTCTTGCCCACTTCGACGGACCCGATCTCGTCCTTCAGCCCAAGGGCCTCCGCCCCCATTATCGTCGCCATTTCCAGGGCCGTCTCGGCGGGGATGACGTTGGTGGTCCGCCGGGCGTCCTTGAAGATCACCGCTATCAGGTACATGGACCGGGCGGTTTCGACCAGGTTGGAGTTGTTGCCGGCGTCAGTGCCCAGGCCAACGCAGACGCCCCGTTCCAGCATCTCCGGCAACAACGCCCGGGCCGAGAACCCCGTGGCCATCTTGAGGGCCGCCGTGGGGCACATCACGGCCTTGGTCCCGGTCCGGACCAGGCACTCGATCTCCGTCTCATCCAGCCCGATCGCGTGGGCCAGGAGGACGTTGGGCCCCAACACCCCGATCTCCTCCAGGTACTCCACGGGCCGTTTGCCATACAGTTTCAGGTGAGCGGCAACCGAAGCCGGGCTGTTGTTCTGGTGGAGGGTCATGTTTGTCTTGTACCGGTCGGCGATCTCCTTGGCCGCGACCAGCAACTCCCGCGAGCAATGGTCCGCCGTGAAGGGCATGGTCCAGGCGCGGACCCGGCCTTCCAGCCGCCCGTCGTAGGTCCGCACGGCCTCCTCCATCAGGGAGACCGACTCAGCCAGAGGAGTCACCGGGAGGTTCAGGGGATTCTCGGAATCCACCACCGCCCTCCCCACGATGATCCGGCAACCCGACTTCTCGTAGGCCTGCATGCAGGCGTCGAGGTACTTGGTGCTGCCGGGGTCGAGCAGGCAGGTGGTCCCATACTTCAGAAGCTCGGTGAGGCCCAGGAGCGATGTGTTGTATTCCTCCTCCTCGGTCATCTCCGCTTGCAGTCTGAACACGTTTGCGAGGTATTCGCCGGGGTCCAGGTTATCGGGGAAAATCCCCCGGACCGCATGGGCGTAGCTGAGGTGCATGTGGCCGTTGCAAAACCCGGGCGTCACCACCATCTCCCTGGCGTCGACGACCCGATCCGCAGGGACCGCCGCCAGCTCCGAGGCCTTGCCCACCCGGGTGATTCTCTGCCCCTCGATGATGATGGATCCGTCACGGATAATCCTCCGTTTGGGGTCCACTGTCAGTATGAAACGTGCGCCTTCGATCTTCAGGGTCCCATTGCTCATGGCGTTAAAACCTCAACGGCCGGGCCTAACCGGGCCGGTTCCAACATCTTAAGGCCGGACACGGCCCCAATCTTGCCTCCATGAGTATAATCCCTGTCCCGGCATATATCACCCCCACCACGCCACTGCGCCGCCGGCCTCCGTACCAGCCGGCCGGAGCCGGTGTTGAACGGGGTCTCAACCGCGCCTATGATGCAGTTGACCGGGCATTTACCCGTCCCGCCGGCCGGTTAACTTGCCTCCCCTGGCTTCGAACAACTTTCGTGAAGGGGGCTACCTTGAAGAAAGCCGATATTCCTTTCCTGACTGCGTCCGACCTTGCCGGCCTCATCAAAGAGCGAGAGGTATCCCCGGTTGAGGCAGTGGAGGCGTATTTGGACCGCATCGAGGCCCTGAATGATAAGCTCTACGCCTACTTGACGGTTTGCCGCGAAGAGGCGCTTCAGGCCGCCCGCGAATCGGAGAAGGCCCTGGCCCGGGGCGAAGACCTGGGACCGCTGCACGGGGTCCCGGTGGCGGTGAAAGACCAACTCCACACGGCGGGCATCCGCACCACCTTCGGCACACCCATTTTCAACGACTTCGTGCCCGACGAAGACGCCGCAGTGATATCGAGCTTGAAGTCCGCCGGCGCCATCCTGTTGGGAAAGCTGAACATGACCGAGTTCGGCACCACGAGCCTCTCCCATGCCTTCGAAACCGCCCGCAATCCCTGGGACCTGGAACGGTACACCGGCGGCTCCAGCAGCGGCTCGGGCGGTGCCACCGCCGCTTTCCTTTGCGCCGCGGCCTTGGGCGAGGATACCGGAGGCTCGATCCGCGCCCCGGCAGCCTGGTGCGGCCTGGTGGGGCTCCGGCCCACCTGGGGCTTGGTCAGCCGCTACGGCCTGAGAACGGGCATGTGGTCCATGGATACCATCGGTCCTCTCACCCGCACGGCCGAGGATTGCGCCATCATCCTCCAGGCCATAGCCGGCCACGATCCCAGGGACCGCTACTCGTCGACCCTCCCGGTACCCGACTACCGGCGGGCCCTGGATGGAAATATCCGGGGCCTCAGGGTGGGCGTGGTGAAGGAGCTAGCGCAGGCCGAGGCGGTCGTCCCGGAGGTAGGGGACGCCGTGTCTTTGGCCACCGGCGTTCTGGGCGAACTGGGGGCCACCGTGGAGGAAATCTCCATCCCCCTCGCCAGCCATGCCCGCACGATTTCCGACACCTTGAGAATCCAAGCACCGACCAACTACCGGGACCTGCTGCGGCACCGGCTCCGGGACATAAGACACGACAACCGGATCTCGTATCTCACCTGGAGCCTGATTCCGGCCCTGGCCTACTACAAGGCGGAGAAGCTGCGCGCGCTCCTCCGGCGGCAGGTGCTGGAGGCGCTTCAGAGGGTGGACGTGCTGGTTTCACCAACGTCGGCGGTGCCGGCTTTGAAAATCGAGCCGGACCAGGCCATCGACGGCAAGAAGAAAGGCAGCCGCAACCCCTGGGGCCTCACCCCCACTTTCAGCCTGGCCAGCGTTCCCGCTCTCAGCATCTGTTGCGGGTTCACGTCCGAGAATCTCCCCATCGGGCTCCAGGTTGCGGGGGCGCCCTTCCAGGAGGAGACGATGTTGAGGTTGGCCCACGCCTACGAACAGAACACCCCCTGGCACACCCGGAAGCCGCCCCTCTAGCATCATGTGTGGCGTCCCCGGCCTCACTTTTTTCAGGCAGGCCCGAGGGTCCGGGTAGCTCGCCGGTCAAGCTGACATTCGTGGCCCAAAAAGAGACATCTTCTCTACCGCACCGGGCCGCCGATGGGAGCCCTGGGGCCCTCACAGGACAGGAACCGGCCGTAGCCGGGCTTCTGCTCCAGTTTGCCCTGGTTCAGCAAAACCTGCCCCCGCAGCAGCGTCATCCACGGACGGCCTTTGACCTGCCACCCCTCGAACAAGCTGTAGCCCGCGTTGCTCTGATGGTCCTTGGCCGTGATGATCCGGTCCCCGGCCGGGTCCATGATCAGCAGGTCGGCGTCCGAGCCTACCTGGATTGTCCCTTTTCGCGGATAGAGGCCAAAGATCCGGGCTGGGTTCTCCGACATTACCCGAGCCAGCCACCATATGGGCAGCTCCCTCTTGACCACCCCCTCGCTGTACATCAGCGACACGATCGTCTCAATCCCGGGGGAGCCAAAGGGGACCGATGCGCCGTCGGGCGTCACGAAGATATTGTCCCAGCCCACCTGCTTGAGGTCATAGGGATACGGCGCGTGGTCACTGGAGACTATCGACGTTTGCCCGAGTTCCAGCCCCCGCCACAGGGCTTCCCGGTCGGGCCCACCATCAGGCCGCAAGGGAGGCCCGATTTTGGCCAGCGGCCCCTTGCTGGCCATCTCCGCGTCCGAGAGCAGCAGATAGTGGGGACAGGTCTCCGTCCATACTGTTTGGCCGATAGCCTGGGCCCGCTTTATTCGCTCCAGACCGAGCTGGGTGCTGAGGTGGACCACGTAGGTCGGGCACCTGGTTGCCGCACCCATCTGGATCGCCCGATTGATGGCCTCCTCCTCGGCCCAATCCGGGCAGGCCGCGGGGAAATCCGTGGGATGGGTGTGCCCTTCGGCAATTAGCTTGTTCTCCAGGTATTCAATGATGTTGCCGCTTTCGCAGTGAAGCTGCAGCAGCCCGCCGCCGGCGGCCACCATCTCCATGGTCTTGCAGATGTAGTCGTCATCGCACATGCGGTACGGGCGCTTCTTGTAGGTCATGAACATCTTGTAGGACTTGACCCCCAACTCCATGGCCTGGCGGAGCCCGTTCAGGATGCTGGGCCGGTTTTGCAGGATGAAGTGGAAGCCAAAGTCCACCAACGCAGCGGCATTCACCTCCTCCCTGGTGCGGTGAATGGCGGCAGGCAGAGGCTCATCGGCCTCTACATCGTAGTTGCCAAATGGGATCAGTGTCGTCAGCCCGGCGTAGGCCGCGGCCCGGGAACCCAGGGCGTAGTCGTCAATGCGGTCCAGGTGGACGTGACAGTCGATCAGTCCCGGCAGCACCAGTTTCCCCTCGGCATCGATGTACCGGTCCGCCGGGGGCAGCAGCGATTCAGGACCCAGGGCGACGATCTTTTCACCGGAGATGGCGATGGCTGCGTCGTAGACCTGAGACGAGGTGACCACTTGGCCACCACGCACGATGGTGTCCACTCTAGCGTCGGGCATACTAACCCTCCCGGTTGGAAGCGCGCGGGGTAACCCCAAGCGGCATCCATATTCAGTTTCCAGGCTTCAGTTTCCAGGACCCGATTCCAAGTCCCGAGACTTGAAGAGGAGCATAACAAGAAAGTCCCGCCGGAATCAATTCAAGAAACTGCCAAACGTGCCCCCGGCGGCGCGTTGACACAGGGATGAGCCCGGCTTACACTCTGGAAAATGCTCAGCCAAGAATGGGGGCGGAGTGGTGTATGGTGCTGGTCAATAGGGTTGCCCTCGTAACCGGCGCCGCCCGCGGCATGGGAAAGGCTATTGCCCTGGCGTTGGCGGAGGCGGGAGCCCACGTGGCCGCGGTGGATATCGACGGCCCGGGGGCCGAGAGTACGGGAATAGCGGTGCGTGAGCTGGGGCGGCAAAGCCTGGCCATCGAGGCCGACGTGGGCAGCGTGGACGAGATCGACCGCATCGTCAAAGAGACGGTGGATCTCTTTAGCCGCGTCGACATTCTGGTGAACAACGCGGGGGTGACCCGCTATCTGGACCTCATGGAGGTCGCGGAGGCGGACTGGGACCGGATCCACCGGGTCAACGCCAAAGGGGTCTTCTTCTGTATGCAGCGGGTGGCCGGGGAGCTGATCAAACAGGGCGAGGGCGGGCGCATCATAAACATCGCCTCGATCGCCGGCAAGGGTTACTCCGGAACTTCCAACGCAGCCTACGCGGCCAGCAAAGGGGCCGTCATCTCCATGACCCACATCGCAGCCCTCCAACTGGGCCGCCACGACATTAACGTTAACGCTATCTGCCCGGGCATGACCCGCACGGCCATGTCCCTGACTACCATGGCGCAGCGGGCCGAATCCATGGGGGTGACGGCGGGGGAACTGGAGGCCCAGAGGGCCACCCGAGTACCCATAGGCCGGACCAATGAACCCGAGGACATCGCCGCCATGGCGGTCTTTCTGGCTGGGCCCGGAGCCCGCAACATCACCGGACAGGCGTTCAACGTCGACGGTGGTCTGGTGATGCACTAATCACGTTTTGGCTTCCGGCGCATGGGGGTGGAAAGTGACAGTAAGGCCAAGGCTCCTGGTTCTCACGATGGTAGGGCTCGTTGTAATGGCCCTCGCTTTCCTTGAATCGGGCTCTCTCGGACTCAAGCCGGTCGCCGGCTCTCCGGGGCCTAGGATTCTGGCCGCCACACTGTCGTTGGTGCCGTCCACGGCCATCCCAAACCAGTCTATCGTCGTGAACCGCTCCGGGTTCACCCTCTCTTCCATCCCTGGAGGCGCCGGGCCCAGCGGGGGCCATCAGATCACCGGGACGGACGCCAGTTTCGTCGTAGTTGCGGGCATTCAGTTGGGGCCTCCCCACGTAATCTACCCCATCAACCTGGATAGCGGCGGCTCGCTGACGGCCACGGTATGGGTGCCCGTCACTTTGGCGACGCTTTCGGCAGGTCCCGAGACTGTAACACTCACCGACGATCGTGGCGCAACCGCGTCGGCCACCCTGACCATTTCAGCGCGCACACTTACGCTGGACCCCAGCACCAGCACCCGGGGCAGCACCGTGACTGCCACGGGGACCGGGTTTCCCACCGGCGATCCCAACAGCCCGGGGTCCTTCCCGTTGAGTATGGATTACGCTGGAACAGCCTTGGGCCTGGTGACTGCCGACAGCACCGGCGCCTTCACGACCACTTTCACGGTCCCCGTCACCGCGAGCATACCTTCGACGAACACCGTGACCGCCCTGGTCCTGGACAAACCGGCCTCCACCACCGCCGCCCACACGGTGCCCGGGCCATCCGCCGAGGCGATCCCAGCTCTCGGTTCTGTTGGCGGATTTATCACCGCGGCCGGTACGAATTTTCCGGCCTTTTCCACGGTCAGTTCCCTCGCCATCGGCCCCGTCCAGGTCCTGCCCTTGCCCGCTCCCAACACGGATCCGAGCGGCGGCTTCGCCGTTGCCGTCCAGGTGCCCAACATCCCCGCCGGTAACACGACACTTCTGGCCAAGGCCGGAGGCATCACCGCCATAGTCTTATTCACCGTGGTGGAATCGGGGCAGGCCGCGGCGCCTACGAGGACTCCCACGCCGACTCCGGTGCCCTCGATCCCGCCGGCCGTCGCGTTGGAGCCGCTGTTGACCTCCGACAACCTATTACAGGTGTGGACCTTTGACAACGCCACCAAGGTATGGTCTTTCTTCGACCCTCGCCCCGCCTTCGCCGATGTCAACACCATCACCGGAGTGCAGCCCGGCCTGGTCTTCTGGATCAATCTGGTCTTCGACCAGACGGTAATCCTCAACGGCAGGCTACGCAATCTGAACAGTGGGTGGAACTTGGTGTCCTGGTAAGAGCCGAGCGCTCCGGCTGCCGGGCTATCGGTGATTCTCCGCCTGCCATCCGAGCAAGAGCCATACCCGATGTCGGTCTTGGTCGCAAAATAGCGTGACTTTCGGTGATCGTCGCCCAACTTTTAGCGCAACCGGTGGAGGGTCACACACGGGCTGAACCTGCGGTATTGTTTAGCTCAGAGATTTTTCATGGGATTCTCGGGGCCGGCGCCAACCCGAAGCAACCGGAATCCCCGGGTCCCGCGGATTCATCAGGGGCGAGTGAGTGAGCGAGCAGGGTCACTAGTGTACTGTCTCGTAAGCAGCTTCACATCGGCGAATTTGTGCAGCATTCCCTCCCCACAATCGTCTTTCCGGCGAAAGCCGGAATCCAGGGGAGCGCTAACTGGATCCCGGCCTTCGCCGGGATGACGGATCGGGTACCGGGTCGGTAACGAGTTATTAGCCCAGGTGTTCTCCCGCGTCACCCCCACGGCCGTCTTTCCGGCGAAGACCGGAACCCAGGTAAGCGCGGACTGGACCCCGGCCTTCGCCGGGGTGACGGATTGGGTACCGAGCCGGTCACGAGATACTCGCCTAGATGATCTCCTGCTTCACCTGCCACAATCGTCTTTCCGGCGAAGGCCGGAATCCAGGGAAGCGCTAACTGGATCCCGGCCTTCGCCGGGATGACGAACTGGGTATCAAGCTATTTACGAGACACCAGACTAGCTGTTGCCTGCGACCCCCTGGCAGTAGGGACAACGCAGCTCCGCGGCATTGGCCACACCGTAATCGGCCGCCGCGCGAACCTCTGATACGTAGCCATTCACCACGTCGCTCGCCAGCCGGTCCACGTCCCGCCGGCCGGGGTCCCCGTATCCGCCGGCGCCAGCTATCTCATACCACACGCAGCTTTCGTCGGGGACGGGGAACGCGGGGCCTTTGCTGTTCAGCGGCCTCTTCCGGCCATCGGGGCCCACTAGATAGACCTTGGTGGGAGCGCCGGAGAGCCCGCCGAAGAGACCGAAGGGCGCGGACTTGGTGCGCTCGCAGCACACGGCGGCCACGGCGGTGTGGCCCAGGACGCGCCAGACCCGGCGCACGCCGCAACCGCCCCGGTACTCTCCGGCCCCGCCGCTATCCGGGATGATCTCGTACCGGTCGATGAGAACGGGGAACCGCATTTCTAGCTGCTCGATGGGCGTGTTCATGGTGTTGCTGATGCCGCTCTTCACCGCGTTGATCCCGTCCTGGTTGGGCCGCGCACCCATCCCGCCGCCCATGGTCTCGTAGCTCACGTACCGCCGCCGGGTCACCGGGTCCTGGCCGCCCAGGGTCAGTATGGCCGAGGTCCCCTGGGAGCAGGCGAGCACCCTGTTGGGGTAGCCGGGGGCCACCGCGCCGAAGACCATGTCGCAGATGCGGTGGGTCATCTCGTGATTGGCGTAGACCACGGGGGCCGGAGGCAGGACGTTGACCACGCTGCCTAGTGGAGCCGTCACGTCGATGGGCCGCCAGGCGCCCGAGTTGGGCGGGATCAGGTCGTTGGGGTCGACGATCATCTTGACGGCGGTGTACACCCCCGAGGCGGTAACCGCCAGGGGAGCGTTCATCGGACCCTCGACCTGGGGATCGCTGCCCGTAAAATCGATGGTCATCCGGTCTCCGCTCTTGGTGACCTTGAGCTTCACGTTGATGATCTCGTCCTCGGTCTGGCCCACGCCGATAATGCCGTCGCCGTCGCAAAAATCCTCGAAGTGGAACTCGCCGTCCTCCAACCGCTCTAGCTGAGCCCGCATCATGCGCTCGGAGTAGTCCTGGACCTCCTGCATGGCTGCCATCACCATTTCCACGCCGTATCTGCGTGAAATCTCCCGGACCCGGACCGCGCCCCGGTAGTTGGCGGCAATCTGGGCCCTCAGGTCGCCGCGCCGCTCCTCAGGGGTCCGTACATTGACGAATATGATGCTGTCGACGTCGGTGTTCAAGGCGCCGGCCGTGTAGAGCCGCACTGCCGGGAGCCGCAGCCCCTCGCCGTATATCTCCGAGACCGCCCCGTAGCTGCCGGGACTGGCGCTTCCGATGTCCGGCCAGTGGGCCCTCACGCAGGTGAACCCCAGCAGCATCCGCTCGTCCAGGTAGATGGGAGCGACCACGTTGACATCCGGGAGATGCGACCCGCCGAAGTACGGGTCATTGTGAATAAATATGTCCCCCGGAGCGAAGCTCTCGAACGTGGCCAGGATCGCCTTCACCGTCAAGGGCATGGAGCCCAGGTGAATGGGGATGTCCGGGCCCTGGGCGACCATGTTGCCCGAAACGTCGAAGATGCCGCAGGAGTAGTCGCCGGCCAGCTTGAGGAGCGGAGAGTAGGCGGTTTTGGCCAGGACGATCTTCATCTCCTCGGCGGCGGAGATCAGGCTGTTCTTGATCACTTGAAAGGTGATCGGATCAAGGTTGTCCCTCATGCTCCACTCCTCAGGGTGATCGTATCCCATTCGGTCACGGTGGCGGACTGGCCCGGATACACCACGACGGTGGAGCTGGCCTCTTCCACGATGGCCGGCCCCCGGATGGCTGCGTCCAACGGCAGCTTGGTCCGGTCGTACACCGGGCAAAGGGTGAACCCGGTCTCCTTGAAGAACACCCTCCGTTCCGCGGCAAGGGCATCGTCCAGAGGTCCCTCCGGCCTGGCGACCGGCCGCACGACATAGCTTCGGGAGAGCCGGCCGATGGCGCTGACCCGCAGGTTCACCAGCTGTACCGCTTCCCCCGGGGCGTTGTACCCGTACACAGCGAGGTGCTGATCGTGGAACCGCTCGGCGATGGAAACCAGGCCATCGGCCTCCAACTCGGAGTGGTCGACGGGAACGGTAAGCTCGTAGGCCTGGGGGACCAGCCGGAGATCCATGGAGTGCCGGATTTCCCACCGTTCACGGTCGATTCCGGACCGGGCCAGCATGTCTCCGGCCTCCCGCTCCATCTGGCGGTAAGCTTCCTGTATCCGGGTCAAGACGTCCCGGTCAAGGGGGGCGAACAGGGTCCGGACGTAGTCCTGTTTCAGATCGCTGGAGACGAGGCCGACGGCGGAGAAGACACCCGGATTAGGAGGAATAACTACAGTGGCGATGTCCAGTTCCTCCGCCAGCCGGCCGGCGTGCACTGGCCCAGCGCCCCCGAAAGCCACCAGCGTCAGGGACCGGGGGTCGTAGCCACGCTCGACGGAGATCATCCGGATGGCGTTGGCCATGCTGGAGTTCACGATGTCCACGATCCCCTGCGCGGCGCCCACGGTGTCCAACCCGAGGCGGCCGCCCACCCGGCGCTGAATGGCTTCCGCCGCTCGGTCCGGAGAGAGGGCCAGCTCGCCGCCCAACAGGTGCTGGGCGTTGAGATAACCCAGGATGACATCGGCGTCGGTCACCGTCGGCTCCTGCCCGCCGCCGCCGTAGCAGGCAGGCCCCGGCGCCGCTCCGGCGCTCCGCGGTCCAACCCGCAGCCCACCTCCGTCGTCGACCCAGGCTATGCTTCCCCCGCCGGCGCTGACCTCGGAAAGGTCAACAACCGGGACCTTGATGGGATGGCCGGTGCCCTGGAGCCAGCGCCGCAGGTTGCCGCCGCCCCCGACCTCGTACTCCGTCGTGACGCTGACCTGCCCGTCGTCGATCAGGCTGGCCTTGGCGGTGGTGCCGCCCATGTCAAAGGAGACCAGGCGGGAGAGAGACAGCGCGTTTCCCAGGGCGGCGGTGGCGATCACTCCGGCGGCAGGGCCTGATTCCACGAACATCGCCGGCATCCGGAGACCCTCATCGACGGTGGAAACGCCACCCCCGGAGCCCATGAGGTAGAGAGGAGGGTAGGCGTCCTGCTCCAGGAACTGGGTCAGCCGGCTCAGGTACCCTTCCAGCACGGGCGCCACGTAGGCGCAAACCGCGGTGGTGCTGGTGCGTTCGTACTCCCGAACCTCCGGCAAGACCTCGCTGGACAGGAACACCCGCACGTCCGGCAGGCTGCGGCGGACCGCTTCGCCGACGGCCCGCTCGTGCTCGGGATTGAGGAACGAGAACAGCAGGCAGACGGCCACCGCCTGGACCCGGTGGCTCTTCAGGAAGGCGATGATTTCCGAGAGTTCATCCTCGGCCAGAGGGGTACGGACCTGCCCCAGGGCATCCACCCGCTCGGACACCTCCAGCCGCAAATGGCGTGGAATGAGCGTCGCTGGAGGCGGCTGGAACATGTTGTAGAGTTCGGCCCGGGCCTGCCGGCGGATCTCCAGCACGTCGCGAAAACCCTGGGTGGTTATCAGGGCCGCCCGCGCCCCCTTGGACTCCAGGATGGCGTTGGTCACCACCGTGGTGGCGTGAGAGAGGAAGGAAATGGCGCCGGCGGAAACGTCCTGGCCGGCGGCCAGGGCCTTGAGGGCCTCGATCACGCCGGCCGCATAGTCCCCGGGGGTGGAGGCCACCTTCAGGACGCCGGTCTCCGCCGTCGCCTCGTCGACGAAGGCCAGGTCGGTGAACGTCCCCCCGATGTCTATGCCCACGCGTATTCCCATAGGGGCTGCCTCCTGGAACAACGGGATTTTCACCGGCCGGGCAGGCCGTGATGGGCGGCCGCGGACTCCGAGCTAGAGCAGGTTCTGCTCCAACTCTTCTGCCGCCTTGGCCCCTTTCTCGGCCTCTACCTCGTCAGGCTCGCCGGACCGGTTTTGAGGGTACACGTAGATGCGGAGGTCCGGCATCCCCAAAGCGGCGGCCTGGGCGTGGGCCGCCCGCTCGAAAACGTCGTGTACGTAGACCAGGGTAGGATGGCCGGTACTCAAGAGTGCGATCCCGTCGCGCACGGCGGCGGAGGTGCAGGACCCTCAAGCCCCAACCCCAACCAGGGCATAATCCGATTCCCGAACCACCCGGTCGATTTCCTCTTGGGCCGCCGGCGTGGTGTGGCTCGGCTTGTATACCTTCACGGTACCGGAAGGCTCGAGGGAACTCTCCACGTTCTCCTCCAGGTGCTTCCAGAACACGTTAGACGAGATGTGCTGGTTGAATACGTAGCCGACGGCCTTGCCTTTGAGCGTGTCCAGAACAATCTCCTCGGCCCGCTCGGGCAGAGCGATATCTCCTACTGGGTCGAACAGTCGCATACTCATGGCTCTCATCTCGCGTCCTGGGAAAACGGATCAGGCGTTGGGAAAACGGACGGCTTTGCTCTGGGTCAGGCCTCCGTGGCTACCCCAGCCGGGGAAAAGGGACGCAAACCCTCCTCCCGAACCCCAACCTCCGGTGGTGAGGATGACCAGGTTCTCCGGTTTCCGGATGAAGGGTACCAGAGCGTCATCGTCGTCGGGATCAGCTAGCTTGTTCCAGTGGTGCGGGCTGACTTCCGCTATGTTCCGTTTGCGCCTCATGTCGTGGACCGGGCGCAGGGCCAGCTGCATTAGCTCTCGGACCACTTCCTGCTTACTGAGACCGCTTTCGGCCAAGTTTTGGGACACCAACGGACTGAGGGCCAGAATCATGTGCCCGCCGGTCACGTTGTTGCTGCCCAGAGTTGTTATGGCGTCGGCCAGGACGAAGAGCACGTCCTCGGCAGGGCTGTATCCGGCGCCCGTGCCGATGGAGTGGGGCCCCTCCACGGCGGTCACCGTGACCACCGTCTCGTCCACGCTAAACCCTCGCCCAACGTGGAGCGGCTCCCAGGGGTTGACGTCCTGGTTCTCAGCGATGCAGAAGCTGTAATAGCCGGGGTGGCCGTGGGTGGTCTTGCACGGCTCGCCGGGCAGACCGCCCCCGATGTTCCAGAGGATGAGACGCACCGCCCGCCCGATCGTCGCGTTGGCCCGGGAGCCATGGCCCAGCGCCCCCTCCGTGGTGTTGAAGTCCAGCTTCTTCACCGCCGGACCGCTCACGATAACCAGCGGGGCGCAGCAATGGGTTGTCGTCTGCACGCCGTTCAGGTTGAAGGGCTCCTCCAGCATCGCCTCCAGGGCGGCGATGACGATGGGAACGTACTCCACCAGGCAGCCGGCCATGACGCAGTTGATGGCGATCTTCTCGATGGTAGCGATGCCGTTTCGAGGGGTGACGATGCCCACCACTTCTTTGGGGTCTCGGCCCAGGTAGCCGATGATCCGTTCGATCGCTTCCTGGGTGGGAGGCACCACCGGGAGCCCGTCGGTCCAGCCCTGTTGGTAGCAGAATTCCACCGCCGCCGCTGCGTCCGGCACATCGAATGTTCTCGATCCCAGTTGCAAGCCAACCCCCTTCTGCCAGCTAGAACGGCGGATAGCCCGGACTTGGGTTCCCCGGTGTTCCCCTCACCAAGCCGCCGGGTCCAAGCAGGTACCTCTTGGATAAGAGCCATCCTAGTGTCACCCAGGAATGCTGTCAACCATCTCGTCAAGCTCGCAGGGCCGTCCTCCGGTGTCGTCAGCTAGCCCGCGTGGACAAAGGTTACGTCTTACACCACAAATACACCGCCGGGAGCAAAGTTGCAGCTAAACACGACATAAGACGAACCCACCTGCCGGGTGGCCCAGCTCTCCTGCCGCGACAATCGGCGTCACCGCTTCCTGCCGCGAGGGCTCGCTGCCCACCGTGGGGCGCCGAGTCCCCTACGGCGCGCTTATAGTCGAACCCGCCAGCCTGTGCGATAATGTATGCAGTACAAAACAGCGTCCCTCGCCAACCCGAGGGGCAAATTTCCTCTCCAAATCGCCAGGCCCGCCCGGCGGGCAGCTTCAGCTACCGCGAGTGGGCGGGCAAAGGCCGGCACATGGAACTGACAGTGAGGTTTTTCGCGTTGTACCGGGAGCGGGCCGGCCGCAGCTCCTTCCCGTTGCAGCTCCCCGAGGGAGCAACGGTGGCGGACCTGACCGCGGAGGTCCGCCGGCATTTCCCCAAGCTGGCCCCACCGCAAGTGCAGATCGTGGTGGCGGTCAACGCCGACTACGCCGGGCCGGAGGCGGCCCTGCACGAGGGCGACGACGTTTGCCTGATACCCCCGGTCAGCGGAGGATAGCGTGACAGTCGAGCTTACCCACCGACCACTGGATCCGGAGCGAATCACCGCCCAAGTGCGGCGGGACACCAACGGTGCGGTGGTGACATTCCTGGGCACCACCCGCGACAGCTTCGAGGGCAAGTGGGTGGTCAAGCTGGAGTATGAAGCCTTCGAAGAGATGGCGCTGAAGAAGCTGGAAGAGGTCCGCCGGGACATTCAGGCCCAGTACGAAATCGAGGACATCGCCATCGCCCACCGCATCGGGACGGTGCCCATCGGCCAGATCAGCCTGGTAATCGCCGTCGCCTCTCCCCACCGGGAGAAGGCCTTCTTGGCCTGCCACAAAGCGGTGGACCAGCTCAAGGCGACAGTCCCAATCTGGAAGAAAGAGGTCTTCGAGGACGGCTCCCGCTGGGTGGCCTGCGAGGACCACGAGTTTCAACCGGCGGAGACGGCCGACCGCCACGCCCACGACGGGTAGCGGGGCCCCTGCCAGAGGTCTCTGCGCCGCCCTACACCCCACTCTACCAACGCATGATTATTCGCGCCATTTCGTCGACCTGCTGAGAATCACTCCTGTTGTAGAGCGTAGGGGTTTTGCCCACTTCCATCACTACCTCCACCCCTAGGCGCCTGCCCTCGGGCGACCCTTCGGGACGAACACTAACCACCATTGCTTCGTTCACTAGACAGACGGTTTACCCTGAGGAACCACAGGAACACAGGAAGATGCGCTCGCAATACGATTAGGCTCACGAGCGGTTCTGAGCTTCCCGCGAAACATTGGCAATGCCACCTGGTCCCGAGCCCTGCGGGCGGTCCAGGAATTCGATCAGTCTGGCTCCTGAGCAGGTTCTTCGGTGGGTTCCACGTTTGGCCGGCCCCTCCCCCCGCCCAGCGCGGCCCGCAGGGCTTCTCTCAGGGTCCGGACCGGGGACAACTTCACTTCCGGCGGCGCCGTAAGCCCGTCCAGGCCCGTCGCCGGCAAGACACAGCGGGACAGGCCCAGGCGCGCGGCCTCCGCGATCCGCCGCGCCATTTGGGGCACGGCCCGCAGCTCGCCGCTGAGGCCCACTTCGCCGAAGGCCACCAGTTCCGGGTCCACGGCCCGGTTGTACAGGCTGGAGGCGATGGCCAGCACCACCGCCAGGTCGGCGGCGGGCTCGCCGACCCGGAACCCGCCCGCCACGCTTACGATGATGTCCTGGCCGGCCAGCTCCAACCCGGCCCGCCGGCCGGCCACCGCCGTCAGCATCAGCAGCCGGTTGTGGTCCACGCCGTTGGCCACCCTACGGGGTATGGGCAACTGGCTGGGAGAGGTTAAGGCCTGGACCTCCAGCATCAGCGGACGGCTGCCTTCCAGCACCGGCACCAGCGCGGCGCCAACCGCCCGGTCGTACCGTTGGGAAAGAAGGGTCCGGGAGGGGTCCGGGACCTCGGCCAGCCCCTGGCCCGTCATTTCGAAGACTCCAACCTCGGTGGTGGGGCCGAACCGGTTCTTCTCACTGCGCAGCACCCGGTAAGTGCTGAAGTCCTGGGACTCCAGGTAGGTGACCACGTCCACCATGTGCTCCAGCACCCGGGGTCCGGCGAGCGTGCCATCCTTGGTCACGTGCCCGGCAAGAAACACCGGCACGTGGCGCATCTTGGCCCAGCGCATCAACCGCAAGCCGGCCTCCCGCACCTGGACCACACTTCCCGGACCCGAGGGTACGTCCTGACTGTACAAGGTCTGAATGGAATCGACGATGGCCAGGGCGGGCCGGCGCTCCTCCAGCCGGTTCACCACCTGGCCCACGTCGGTTTCCGCGAGGAGGAAAACCCCCTCGCCGTCGAAGCCCAGGCGCTCGGACCTCAGCTTGATCTGCTGGGGAGATTCCTCGCCGCTGACGTAAAGTACGCTCTCGCCACTGGAGGACATGAATTGGGCTATTTGGAGGAGAAGCGTGGACTTGCCGACCCCGGGTTCCCCGGCCAGCAGCACCACCGAGCCGGGCACCAGGCCCCCGCCCAACACCCGGTTGAGTTCTTGAGAGGGAAACTCGATACGAGCCTGGCCGTCCAAGCTGAGCTGGGATAGCTCCTGAACGGGCTCAGTCTCGGTGGCCACCCACCCGGGCCGGCCCGGTTTGGTCACCGCGGCCTCGGCTTCCACGAGAGGAAGGGTCGAGTTGCAGGAAGGGGCCGGGCAAAACCCCATCCATCTGGGGCTTTCGTGGCCGCATTCCTGGCAAAAGAAGATGGTGTGTTGACGGCTTCGGGAGCGGCTCACCCGTGGCCTCCCTGGTCAGGCTGGGCCAAGTATAACAGCAGAAGGCCCCGCCACGGCGGGGCCTTCTGTCAGTGCAAACAGTGCAAACCTGTGGGCGTTGAAGCCTACGGTTTTGCCACGGGAACGACGGCCGCCTTAGCGTGGACCACGATCTTGCCATCTTCCAGGTCCACCATGGCGGTATCACCGGCGTTCAGCCGCCCGCCCAGGATCTCGTCGGAGAGGGTATCTTCGACTTCGTTCTGGATGAGGCGGCGCAGGGGCCTGGCCCCCAACACCGGGTCATAGCCCTTCTCGCCCAGGTAATCCCGAGCGGCATCCGTCAACTCCATCTCCACCCGCTTCTCCTTCAACTCCTCACGGACCTGGTCTATCATCAGATCGACGATGGCCAGGATCTCCGAGCGGCTTAGCGCATGGAAGACGACGGTGGCGTCGATACGGTTGAGGAACTCCGGCCGGAAGAAGCGCTTGACTTCGTCCATTACCTTGTCCTTCATCCGCAGGTAGGAGCTTTCCTCGGTCTGGGCTTCGTCCGCCTTGATGCTGAAGCCCATGGCGGTCTCCCGCTTGATCAGGTCAGACCCCAAGTTACTGGTCATGACCAGGATGGAGTTACGGAAATCAACCCGCCGTCCCCGGGCGTCGGTCAGTTGTCCGGCGTCGAAGATCTGGAGCAGGATGTTGAACACCTCCGGGTGGGCCTTCTCGATCTCGTCCAGTAGGATGGCGCAGTAGTTCTTCCGGCGCACCCCTTCGGTCAGTTGCCCGCCTTCGTCGTAGCCCACGTATCCGGGGGGCGCTCCAATCAGCCGGGCCACCGTATGACGCTCCTGGAACTCGGACATGTCCAGGCGAATCATGTTATCTTCGTTGCCAAACATGAACTCCGACAGGGCGCGGACCAACTCGGTTTTGCCGACGCCCGTCGGGCCAAGGAACATGAACACGCCGATGGGCCGCCGCGGGTCCTTGAGCCCCGCCCTGGCGCGGCGAACCGACTTGGATATGTTGAGGATGGCCTCGTCCTGACCGATGATCCGCTTGTGGATCTCCTCCTCCATGCGAAGGAGCCGGTCCGTCTCTTCCTGGGCCAGCCGGGTCACCGGAATCCCGGTCCACATGCTGACCACCTCGGCGATATCCTCCTCGGAGACGATCTGGCGCTCTTTACCTTTGCCTTCTTGCCACTCTTTTTCCAGCGTGTCGAGGTCGTCATTGGCGTGCAGTTCTTTGTCGCGCAACTCCGCGGCAGCTTCGTATTGCTGGGACGCGATGGCCTCGTCTTTCTCCTTGCGTACCTGCTCCAGCACCTGCATCGCATCCTTCAATGCCACGGGAGTGACGCTGCCCCGCAGGCGTACGCGGGAGCCGGCCTCGTCTATCAAGTCGATCGCTTTGTCGGGCAGGAACCGGTCCGCGATGAAGCGGGCCGCCAACGACGCCGCACTCCTGATGGCTTCGTCGGTTATGTCAACCTGGTGATGCTCTTCATACCGGCTTCTGACACCCATCAGAATCTGTACCGTTTCATCCTGAGAGGGCTCGTCCACCCGAACCGGCTGCAGCCGGCGCTCCAGGGCCGGGTCTCTTTCGACATACTTGCGGTAGTCGTCGAGGGTGGTGGCGCCGATGCACTGGAGTTCACCCCGAGCCAGGGAAGGCTTCAAGATGTTGGAAGCGTCCACCGCGCCCTCGGCGGCCCCGGCGCCAACGATGGTGTGTATCTCGTCGATGAACAGGACGCAGTTGCCTGAGCCTTTGATCTCCTCGATTACTTTCTTGAGGCGCTCTTCGAACTCTCCGCGGTATTTGGTACCCGCCACCAGGGCGCCCATATCCAGGGTGACCAGGCGCTTGCCCTGAAGAGTATCGGGCACCTCACCTGTGCCGATCCGCTGAGCTAATGCTTCGACGATGGCGGTCTTGCCGACACCGGGCTCTCCGACCAGTACCGGGTTGTTCTTGGTCCTCCGGCTGAGTATCTGGATGACCCGCTGGATTTCCTGCTCGCGGCCAATGACCGGGTCCAGCTTGTCGGCCCGGGCCGCCACCGTCAGGTCCACCCCAAGTTGATCCAGGGTTGGCGTGCGGGTGCTGCTGCGCGCCCCGGTTCCACCGCTGCTGGCGCTGTGACTCAGGATACGGTGGGTTTCGGCCCGAACCTTGTCGAGGGTGACTCCGAGGCTTTCCAGAACGCCAGCGGCCACGCCCTCGCCCTCCCGCAACAAGCCAATGAGCAGGTGTTCGGTGCCGATGTAGGTGTGGTTCATGCGGCGGGCTTCGTCGACGGCCAACTCCACCACTTTCTTGGCTCGTGGCGTCAGTCCGATCTCACCTTGGGTCGGTTTCTCGCCGCGCCCGATGATGAACTCCACCGCGGACTGGACCTTGCTCAGGTCCACTGCCAGGCTGGAGAGGACGCGCGCCGCTACGCCTTCGGTTTCGCGCACCAAGCCCAGTAGAATGTGCTCGGTTCCAATGTAGTTATGGTTAAAACGCTGGGCTTCTTCTTGGGCCAGCGATAGGACCCGTCTCGCTCGTTCGGAGAACTTTTCGAATCTGCTTCCCATGTTACCGCTCCTGGTGGGTGAAGGTGAGGGCTTCTCGTCCGTCTGAGCGTCTCTGGGCTAAGTTGCATTCCCCGGGCAATTACATCAATCGGTCCCCCGGGTCCGTGCGCCCCCATCCTCGTCTGCTCTTCCACCGCCCCACCCAGGGGTGTCTACTTGCCCACGAAACCGTCTAGTCATACCCAATTATAGGCGACGCTTCAATCTATGTAAAGGCGCTCTGGGTGTGATAGATGCCAGTAATGTCACGACTCGGCCTCGCCTGGATTCCTGCCTTTTCGCCGGTTGGCGGCGGGGCGCCGGGAGGGGTTCCCGGCCGGCCGGAGTCCATGATGATGCAGCAAGGTGAGGTTGAGTAGCGTGGTGGTGCAGAAATTGAAAATGCCTCCCGGCGGTGACCTATTTTCCCGCCCCGTTACCAAGGAAGTATCGTCGGCGCTGAGGCGTTTCACTACCGTGTTCGGGATGGGAACGGGTGGGACCGCCTCGCTAGAACCACCAGGAAGCTATTTCCCTACCAGTATGAACTAATTCTCACAACCCTGCAAGGGGCCGTGAGGAATCTATCGATTGTCACGTTATTGTTGCAGCTCCCGCCGTCAGAGGACAAATGCCCGCTCTGTTGACTTTCCTGCGCAATTCCTGCTAAATTCAACTTCAAATTATCGCCTTAGCCCGAGGTAAACAGGGATGGGAAGACGCCTTTTTAAAGAACTGGAGCGGGCTTACGGCTTCGACGAGGTCGCGATCGTTCCAGGTCAAGTCACCATTAACCCGGACTTGACCTCTACCACGATGACCATAGGGGATCAGACCTTCGAGATACCGGTGTTGGCCTCGGCCATGGATGGGGCCGTGTCCCCCCGATTCGCCACCTTGATGAATCAAATGGGCGGGCTGGGTGTACTGAACGCCGAGGGCCTGTACACCCGGTACGAAGACCCCTACTCCGTGCTTGAAGAGATCATTTCCGCGCCCCAGGCGGAGGTAACCCACCACCTCCAACAGGTCTACTCCGAACCCATCCGGGAGCACTTGGTGGGGGAGCGGGTCCACGAGATCAAGAAGTCCGGCTCGGTCTGCGCCGTCTCCTTCACCCCTCAAAACGCCAAGCGGATGTCCCCGGTTGCCGTGGAAGCTGGGGCCGATATCGTGGTGGTGCAGTCCACAGTGACCACGGCGAGGCACATGTCCCGAAGCTACCGGGGTCTGATCTTTTCCGAGATGATAAAGACCCTCAACGTCCCGGTGATGGTGGGCAACTGCGTGACCTACGAGGTGGCCCTGGAACTGATGGAAACCGGCATTGACGGGATCCTGGTCGGAGTGGGACCCGGCGCCGCCTGCACCACCCGCGAGGTGGTGGGGGTCGGGGTCCCCCAGGTGACCGCCACCCTGCAGTGCGCCACCGCTCGGGATGACCACTTCCGCCGCACCGGGCGCTACGTGAACGTCATTACCGACGGCGGGTTTCGCACCGGAGGGGACATCTGCAAGGCCCTCGTCAGCGGCGCCGACGCCGTGATGCTGGGAACTCCCTTTGCCCAGGCCGAGGAAGCGCCGGGACGGGGACACAACTGGGGCATGGCCAACCCCCATCCCGAGCTGCCCCGGGGCACCCGCATCAAGGTGGGCACCAAGGGGACCCTGCAGCAGATACTGTTTGGCCCGACGTCCGCCACGGACGGCACCCAGAACTTCATCGGCGCCCTGCGGGTTGCGATGGGCATGTGCGGCGCTTACACCATTCGAGACATGCACCGGGCTGAAATGGTCGTCGCCCCGTCGATCAAGACCGAGGGCAAGTACTTCCAGTTGGGTTTGTAGCGCCGGGGGCGGCCTTGCCCGCTACCGGAGAGCCGTTCGCTCCGGCTCGCGCCGCCGGGGCGAATCTTCCTCAGCGTCTCATTCTCAAACGGAGAGCCAGGGGACCCACACCCCTCCACCACCGATGATGGCCACAGAGGCGCAGAGATACAGAGAAGAAACCGCTGGTCCTCTGTGCCTCTGCGCCTCTGTGGCTATCGCACCGAAAAAGAGGTCTGGACAGATGATCTCCTTTCCGCTATTTTAGTGTTTAATGTAGTGCAACCTTCGACAAGGAGGCATCCGGAATGGCAGATGACATCCGCACGGTCCAAATCCTTGACCCGACCGCCGAGGACGTACCCGAAGAGCTGGGCCTCAGCCCGAAGCTCCCCGACCTGAAGGGAAAAGTGGTTGGCCTCTTGGAAAACCGCAAGTATCATGCCGACGCTTTCCTGCAAGAGCTTCAGGATGTGTTGGCCCAGGACTACGGGGC
>Ga0187827_10002485_pt1 | contig 25116 bp, 28 predicted proteins | sample ETNtaG_39_FD_167969 | JGI IMG/M metagenome (GOLD analysis project Ga0187827, IMG submission 167969) | Marine microbial and viral communities from oxygen minimum zone, Eastern Pacific Ocean - ETNP2014_SV_150_PacBio MetaG (Illumina Assembly) | ecosystem: Environmental > Aquatic > Marine > Hypoxic... | reverse complement strand
TTTTAAAAGGTAGTTATCTAAATGGATTGGTCTTTATTAGTTGCAAGTTTTATTCATGATCTGGCGCTTGCCGCCTATGTAGGTGGTGCGATCGCCATGGAATTTATTCTCGCCCCGGCGCAGGCTTCTATTCCTCCGGCCCAGGCTCAAATAATGGGTGAGAAGTCCTCCGGTCGTTTCTTGATTTTGGTTTGGGTGTCATTGATCCTGATCCTGCTGACGGGAATCTATCGGCTCTATTGGCGCGGGCTACTGTTTGGGGAGTCATTCCTGGTCGCTCCACTGACCTGGGACTATAGTTATGGCAGGACGCTCCTGGTGATGACTGTTTTCTGGTGCATTCTAATGATAAACGGGGCCCTGATAACCTTCGTATTCCGGCCCATATTAAGTGGCAAAATGCAGGCTGGTAGTAGTTCATCCCAGGGCCGTGAAGCGATGGATGCGAAAATGAAAGCGGCGACCTGGGTACAGAACCTTACACGCGTCGATGTCGGGCTTGCAGTTGCCACACTATTACTGGGAGCATCACTGTCACGTGGAGGGCTTTTGTGACGGGAGTGAATGACCCGGGTGGAGAATATTGCTTACAATTTGCTTTCGATAGTGCATGCGCTCAGCTGGAGCATCTATGCGGGTGGCGCGATTTGCATGGAACTGATACTCCGGCATGCCCAGGAATACATGAAGCCATCCCAGATTGCGGTGGTTTGTGAGAATTCAGGCAAGCGTTACAGGTGGTGGTCGCTATTTTGCTTGCTGGGACTGGTCGTATCCGGGATACCACTGGTTGCTCTGGGAACCCATGAACTGGGAGTAGATCGTAAGTACTCGGTTTTACTAGCCTGTCTGACATTGTTATGGTTGGTGCAGGTATTGTTGCTGGCCCTGCTGTCATTTCGTTTTCACCCGGAAATGCATGCTCGGCTTTCTTCCTCGATGAGTGCCGAGGAAATAAAGCGTGAGCGGCAGCGGGTGGGTGCAGCAATAGTAAATATGAACATTACTGTTAGAATCGAGCTTGGGTGCATAGTTCTCGCATTAGCGCTCGGAGCGGCTTTACATTTGGTTTAATGAGCCCTAAATAGTCTACGTGAGTCAGGAAGATAAATAGATGCCAAAGACAATAGCAATTACACCATCGTGGTTCTGGCCTGAATCTGTTGATCGGGTTGCTGGCATTCCACCCTACGGAATCTCTGAACTCTGTGTTTCCCGTCATGCCAGATATAAGCCGGATTCACCGGCAATTATTGCCGGTACCCAGGAACTTACTTTTTCTCAGTTGCACGCTCGTGTTCTAACCCTCAGTGAGAAGCTCCTGAGCAACGCAGAGGACAGTAAGAGAGCCGTGTTGAGTGGCGCGATGGACGGGGCGAATATGATCCGTCTTTTGGCCGCCCTCAAGGCTGGCTTTCATATTCGAATTGTTCCCGTTGATGAAGATCTTGCTGACGCCAAGAACTTGTTCTCCGCCTCCGTTAACCTTGGTGAAGAGGCAGTGGAATCAGAGGCTGTCAGTGAAGCTGTTCAGCCAATACCGGAACTTGAAGCGCTAAGATCACCCGCGGTAGCGATCCCCGGAGATGCGTGTGTAATAAATCACAGCCATCGCTCCCTACTGGCTGGTGTCATTTCCACCGTTATCTTCCTGCAACCTCAAGACCGGCCCTGGCTGGCAACGATGGGACTTGATCGCTGGGAAGGGTTGCTTAGTGCCCTGACTCCACTTTACCTTGGTGTCCCACTTATCGTGAGCGCGGATTCCCAGGGATTTGCCGAGACCATACAACAGCATCAGCCGGGTTATGCGGTTGAAGACCTGAGCACGGCGACGGCCGTTACCAGGGAAGACAAGCGAGCAGTGAAGAAAGCCCGTGGCATTCTTGAAGCCGTTTTGCTCAGCACACCTGGCGTGTTTAATTCTGGAGATCGACAGCGGGTAGCAAAATCATTTCGTTGCTCCTCCCTGACATTTTTCGGTAAACCTGAGACGGGGACCATCTTTGCTTCACATCCGCAGTGGTACCTGGATGAATCTGTTGGTATCCCGGTCACCAATGCGCATGTTGTACCATCAGATCCGCGAAACGGAGCGCCGATCCAGGCTCTCTGGGAGCTCGTTGAATCTGCTGAAGTTACGGTGAAAGGTCCAATGTTGATGTGTGGCTATGAAGGTGGTGATAATGAGGACCACTATGTTGATGGGCGGTATCGAACGGGTGTCATCGCTTCATCAGATGCGAACGGGATGATTTACGTATTGCCCGATTGATAAATGAGTATGAACTAGTAAGGATACAGAGAGAATAATATGGCGGAGAAGCCAGAAACCCCACCTAACTATCTAAAAACGCAAGCACTGGTCACGGAACACCTGTTTGATATGGCGATTGAGATCCGCGCACCCCTGGAGGTTGGCAATATCCCCAAGGGTAATCGCCAGATTCTCCTTGGTGATGGTGGCGAGTTCAAGGGCCAGCGAATGAGTGGCGAAGTCATGCCCTACGGGGCGGACTGGTTTCTGATCAGGAGTGATGGCGTAGGTGAGCTCGATGTGCGTGTCACCCTGAAGACAGATGATGGTGAGTTGATTTATATGCAGAGCGGGGGTTTTCTGAGCTACTCCCGTGAGATGGCAAAAAGTGTCTTTTCAGGGACGGCCGACCCTTCAGATTATTATTTCCGGGAAAGAACAATTTTTGAAACTGCCGCTGATAAATTTAACTGGTTGAACTCTATTGTCGCCGTCGGAACAGGCTGGTATCAGCCGGGTATGGTAGGGATGTCAATATACGAGATTAAGTAAAAGGGGTATCGGTTCATGGAAAGCCAAAACCGGCAGATAGCAATGGTCTTTGACCTAAACAAATGCATCGGCTGTCAGACCTGTTCTGTCGCATGCAAGGTCTTGTGGTCACGAGATGAAGGAACCGATTACCACTGGTGGTGTACCGTAAATACCATCCCTGGAAAGGGCAGCCCAAAGGACTGGGAAAAGATGGGCGGTGGCTACGACAAGGGCCAGCTCATCCTTGGTCATGTTCCGGAGAAAGAAGAATACGGTGGTGGCTGGGACTTTAACTACAACGAAGTCTTCTATGGTGAGGCAGATTCGCGAAAACCACTGAGAGTTGTTGGAGAACAACCAACCTGGGGGCCAAACTGGGATGAGGATCAGGGTGGTGGGCAGTATCCCAATAGTTTCTACTATTATCTGCCCAGACTTTGCAATCACTGTACTCACCCAGCATGCGTTGAGGCCTGCCCTTCTGGAGCCATGTCAAAGCGCGAACAGGACGGCATTGTCATCAGAGACGATGATAAATGTCAGGGAAAACGCCAGTGTGCAGCTGCCTGCCCCTACAAAAAGATCTACTTTAACTATGAGAAGAGCATCTCCCAGCATTGCATCATGTGTTACCCGCGCCTTGAGGACGGTGTCGCACCAGCCTGCGCGCGGCAGTGCCCCGGGCGCCTGGTGTTTGTGGGTTACCTTGATGATGAAAATGGGCCAATACACAAGCTGGTGAATCAATGGAAGGTTGCTGTGCCGCTGCACCCGGAATATGGCACCCAGCCCAATATCTTTTATGTGCCACCTATCGCTCCCAAGCCAATTAATGAAGACGGTTCAATCAATGAAGATCAGAACCGTATCCCGGCGGCACTTCTCGAGGAACAGTTTGGACCCGACGTGCATCAGGCCCTGGCAACCCTCCAGGCGGAAATGAAGAAGACAAAAGAGGGTGGGCAGTCTGATCTGATGGATATGCTGATTGCCTATGACTGGAAAGAACTTTTTTCTGAATTCACCGTCGACCCAGTTGATATAGAGCAGGCCGGGCAGGAGTGAGCGCGACAGCTTCTTTGTATCGCCTGTTTGCCGACGTTTATTTATTTCCTGAGGCCAATCGAATCCAGTCATTCATATCGGGAGAGTTGCAACGGAACTTCGAGAAACTGGCCGGTGCAGCGGGCTTCCAATTTGACCCCTCCTACAGCTTGATCCTGGATACAACAAGCGAGGTCTTCGAGAGTGAATTTATCGCTTTGCATGAGGTTGGTATGGGCGGTGCTCCCTGCGCCTTACATAGTGGTCACTATATGCGTGACCGGTCGAAGACGATGGAAGAAGTGCTCAGGTTTTATCGGTTTTTTCATTTCAAACATGAGAGTACGACGGATCACTTTCCGGATCACCTGAGCAAGGAACTCAAGTTCATGGCCCATCTGGAAGGTCAGTTTGGTGCAGCTGAACTGTCCGATGGGGACTTTCTGTCTCCACTCTTGGCACAAAGGGATTTCATCACACGAAATTTAAATTCCTGGGTTGGTGAATTAGCTGCATTTATCGAAAACAGAAGTAGCATCAGTTTTAACAAAGAGACAGGTCACCTGTTGGTTGAGTTTGTTACCTATGAAACTCAGCGGTTGAATCAACTGGCTGACCAGTTCACCGAGTCCCCAGAGGAGTACAAAGCATGAGCGAGCAGGCGGAGAAAGGTCAGTACAGAGGTGTAGATGACATTTACCGTGAAAACTGGAAATGGGACAAGGTAACCTGGGCATCCCACTGTATCGATTGCTATCCAGGCAATTGTCCGATGCGTGTCTATGTCAAGGATGGTATTGCCTGGCGCGAGGAGCCAGCGGCTGTCTTCCCCACGATCGAAGAGGGAGTACCGGACCTCAATCCCATGGGCTGCCAGAAAGGTGCCGGCTGGACCCGAACTCTCTATGGCAAGGAGCGGGTCATGTATCCCCTCAAGAGGGTAGGTGAGCGCGGAGAGGGGAAATGGAAACGAGTCAGCTGGGATGAAGCCGCAACAGATATAGCTGATTCAATTCTCGATGCCATTGAGGAAAAAGGTGCTGAATCAGTGATCGCACCCTCCGGGTGTAATACGCATACCTGGGGTACGGTAGGTCGCCAGATGTTCATGAGCAGCATTGGTGGACTTACCATGGATGTCAATGCTGAGATGAATGACTTTGCACCCGGACACTACCTTACCTATGGTGTTTTTGATCCGGTCAGCAGCATTGATGACTGGTTTCATGCCGGCGTGATACTGATCTGGAATGGTAATCCGGCTTATACGCGTATTCCTCATTATCATTTTATTGCAGAGGCACGTTACAAGGGTGCAGACATTTACACCATTGCGCCGGATGCATCACCATCGGCAGTGCATGCTGACTATCACCTGGGTATCAAGCCGGGAACCGACGCAGCGTTTGCGCTTGCAATGGCCCAGGTTGTGGTTGAGGAAGGCCTGATTGAAGAACAGTTCGCCAGGGAACAAACGGACCTGCCATTGCTGATGAACCCGGATACCAGCCGTTATCTGCGTGAATCTGAAATGGAAGAGGGCGGGGCTGGCGATCAGTTCTATGTCTGGGATGAAATCACCCAAAAAGCCGTAAAGGCATCTAGAGGGACGCTCTTCTGGGGTGACGTAGAGCCTGCTCTGACCGGTGAATTTACGGTCGACACTATCGCAGGCCCGGTCAAACTTCAGACAGTTTTGTCAGCGATGATACCGAGGCTTCAGGAATATACACCAGAAGCTGCCTTTGAGATTTGTGATATACACCCAGACACTATTCGCAAACTTGCGCGCAAGATTGCAGAGCGCCCAACCAAGGTTGTTTGTTCCCTGTCGAATGCGGGTAAACACTATCATGGAGACCTGATAGAAAGATCGATGCTTCTTCTTTTTGGTTTAACGGGAAATTGGGGGCGTAAGGGCACTGGTGTGCAGGCCTGGACCACAGGCATGTTTGATGGCTGGTTTACGGTTGCAATGAAGCAGCAGCGCGGCCCCGCCGAGGTCGCTGCAATTGCGGATATGCAGGACGCGATGTTTGAGAGCGCCAAGCAGCAGGATCCGACGATAACAAGGCCTATCCTAGCGATTGAGATGGCAAAAATGTCGACCAGTAGTGGCATGGTGCCTCCCTTCTTCTTCTGGTTTCACCATGCGGGTTGTGAAGGAGCATGGAAAAATAGGGATTGGCATGACCCTTCGATGAAACGATCCTTTGAAGAATATTTTGACGAAGCGGTTGATGAAAATTGGTGGGGTGGCGTTGATTACCCGCGCAAGGAGCAGACGCCAAGAGTACTGATTGAATGCGGTGGCAATGTGCTGCGCCGTACCCGTGGTGGCAGCAAAATGTTGCTCAAGCATCTGTGGCCGGACCTGAACATGATCGTATCCATGGATATCCGCATGAGTATGACTGCATTGTACTCAGACTATGTGCTGCCCATTGCCAATCAGTATGAGAAGATTGGCTTTGGTATCCCCAGTACCCATACGATGAACCTGACCTTCTGTGATCGTGCCATTGAGCCACCCGGTGAAGCGGTCAATGAATGGGAAGCATTCCGGCGTCTTTCGGAGAAACTTGAACAAAGAGCCAAGGAGCGGGGTTTTGAAGGCTATGCGGATGCCCGTGGCGGTGAACACCAATTGCAAAACTGTCACTCAAACTTTACACGGGATGGCCTTTTTGTCGATGAGGATATCATTGCCGATGAAATGATCCGGGATTCGGCAATGCTGGGCTCTCTGCCAGCTAACGCGAGCCTTGAGGAGATAAGACGCAAGGGCTACTTTCGCTGGGAAGGCCTCGGTGTATCTGCCAGGGCACTGAATCAGGCAACTGACCCTCAACCCGATGAGACTTTCGCACCATACCGGGACAGGGTTGAAAAGGGTGAGCCCTGGCCGACCTTATCCAGACGCGCACAATTCCTGATCGAACATCCCTGGTTCATTGAAGCTGATGAGCACCTGCCGACCCACAAGAATCCGCCAAAAATAGGCGGTGATCATCGGTTCCAAATTTCGAGTGGGCACAATCGCTGGAGTATTCATTCGCTGAATACGGCTAATCAATTGATGCTTGAAACCCACCGTGGGGCACCGCATGTCGTTATCAATGACCAGGACGCTGCAGATCTAGGCGTTGAGGATAATGAGGAAGTACGGGTGTATAACGATCAGGGTGAGTTTTTTGTGCCAGTATTGATCAGCCCCAGTGCACAGCCAGGCCAAGTCGTCATGTATAACGGTTTTGAGCCTTACCAGTTTACCGACTGGAAAAGCCCCAATGATGCGGAGCCAGGAATGATCAAATGGCTGCACATGGCGGGTGGTTATGGGCATCTAAAGTACTGGGGAACCCAATGGCAACCCTGTCCGGTGATGCGGAATACCTATGCCAGTATTGAGAAAATTCAGCTGTCAGAATAGTAACTCAAGAATTCTCACTAGATCCTGGGAGTAGAGCCAAGTTATGGGAAGTTTGACTCGGTGGTTCACTGGCTCATTCACCTGATGGTCAGTTGGTAATGGGAGAGGTAGCACTTCCACATTTTTTTTCGCGATACTGAGTGTCCGATACTTCCTCATCCAATACTTCCTTTATACTTTGCCGATGGAGAAAATCTTTCAGCAAGCTGAAGAAGCAGGACTCAACCTGAGTGCTGTGTTTGATCTGTCTACTTTGCCTGCTGAAATAGTTGAATCCATCCTGGCATCCTACCCTGGTGCGCTCGAGTTTGAATCGCTTGCACTTCTTGGCAGTTATGGCAGCCGATATTGGCATTACCTCGGTCAGGTTGATGAGCGGGAGCGCCACCCGGTGGACGAATATGTCATCAGTCAGGTTCAGGACATCTTTTCGCAGTTTCAATTTCAGATTCTCTATCCGGGCGACCACTTGCTACCTCTGGTAGGCCTGGGTCAGCTTGCTGGATGGCATCACACTTCTCCCCTAGGCATTGGGATTCATCCTGACTATGGCCCCTGGTATGCCTACCGGGCTGTTTTTCTGGTCAATGGAATAGGTCCCCTGGCGAAGCCGGTCGGGTCTCACTCTTGTGCTGCGTGTGCGTCTCAATCCTGTTTATCGGTATGCCCCGGTGGTGCAGTAAGGCTGCAGGGATTTGATGTAAGCGCCTGTTCCCAGAGTCGCATCCAGGTTAACTCTCCCTGTACAGAAACCTGTGCGTCGCGACTCGCGTGCCCGGTTGGCAGGGTCCATCAATACACACCGGAGCAGATTCAGTACCATTATCGCCATTCACTCGATGGGTTGCGCGGGTAGAAAGAAGCGTGGCGAAGTCACTTATGTATCGCTTATTCGGGGCTGGCAAGGTCCCGAAGGACGCGTTGTCAAATCTCCGGGTACCAGATTGTTCCCTAACCTTCCGTTGCTTTCCTGGCTCCAGCGATAGCGCCGGTGTAGATGCCATGTACCAGTTCTTTTACGTCTTCTTCTGGTTTCCCCTTGGGTTCAAAACTACCCTCCCAATTGACGGTGCAGCCATCACCATCGGCGGTAAGTTGAACGGTTGCGCTGTAGTTAGAAAGGGGTAGCGGGCAGTCATCATTGATGATGGCGTAGGTAAAGCTGAGATTATCAGGATCATAAGCCTCCAGGCGTTCCACAATTAAGGCGCCACCCATGGTGATGGATCGAACTGCTCCGACGCCTTCCCCCGTTACTTCAACGGCCGTAATGGGTCCACCTACTTCGACGCCCGCAAAGTCTCCCAGAATATCCCATACTGCCTGTGCATCAGCTTTAATGCTTTCTACTACCAGAACGTTTGTCACGATTCGATTACCTCATAAGTTAAGTTAGATAGGGAGAGGCATGATAGCAGCCATAGTCACGCGGGCAAGCCTCAGCTAATCAGCGTAGTTTCTTTGCGATTTCTTCGACTTCGCTAAGTTCTGCCGACCGCCGGCCAATAGCGTTCAACAGGGGACACTCCTTTTCAAACCACTCAACCCCAGGGCGCCAATCGCGCATCACCAAAAAATAGAGGTCAATAGAGGAGAACATTTCATCCAGAAACCAGGGGGCTCCGGCATGCTGCTCCAGGTAGCGATAAAGGGTCTTACGATGAGCATCCGTACCTTCCACGAGCTTTTCCGCTGCAGTTTCATCTCCCGACACCCACCTGTCGGGAACATCGCCGTAGGTAAATGTAGGATAGATTGCAGAGGCCAGGAATATGAGCCTTCGCAGGAATGCTGGTCGATCAGCGTGATCCAAGGCGGGTGCCCAGCTTGATGTGGCGGAACTGGATCTCTCGATCCCGGAATCGGTTCGACAGTGTGCAGACAAATGGCTTGAGAATCATGAGCAACTTCACCTCCTCATTAACAATGCCGGGGTGATGGCATGTCCGCTTACCCGGACCAGCGAGGGCTGGGAAATGTAATTTGCGGCCAATCACCTTGGTCACTTTGTTTTGACAGGGCGTCTGCACCCGGCTTTGATTGCCGGCCTTGGTCGAGTAGTCAATTTGAGCTCTGGTGCACATCGACTGGGTAATATTGATTTTGAGGACATTCACTTCAAAAATCGGGAATACAACAAGTTCGAGGCCTATGGCCAATCAAAGACCGCAAACATCCTGTTTACTCGAGAGTTGGACCGCCGCCTGCAGAAGCAGGGCATACGATCCTTTGCGGTTCATCCCGGAGTCATTATGACCAAGCTTGGTTGCCATATGACGGAGGAAGACATACAGCAGCTGACGACGGGGCGAGCCCTGACCATGAAGTCGCCGGAGGCTGGTGCAGCAACCTCACTTTATGCAGCAACTGCGCCAGAGCTTGAAGGGCAGGGCGGGCTCTATCTAGAGGATTGCCAAATAGCGCCCCTGGCTGAGTCAGCGGATGCCACTGCCGGCTATAATGACTATGCCTACGACATGGAGGCCGCCGCAAGGCTGTGGGATGTGTCCGAGAATCTGGTGGGTGAGAAATTTGCAATATGAATGGGGAGCAAGTCCTGGGGATCAAGTCCTGCGGATCACTCCGAAGTCCTATAAGCCAGACGTTCCCGGATACTGTCAAAGTAGTTACATAGGCCGGTGAACAAGTCTTCATTCGCCGTAGACAGTTTGCGAATACCTATGTCCAGCTTCTGGATATCTTCATCGTCAAGGCTTTTGAAGTAAGCTTCTCTCTCATCCTTATCTTCTGGCAACGGCCAGTTGGGGATCCTGGAGACCAGTTCATCAAAATATGTTGCAGTCTTTTGTGCACCAATGCGGCGAAGGCATTCAGCCATTTCTTCTGCAAAACGTATATCAGAGCCGAAGATCAGCCTGTTTATGCCGTGATTTGAAATTTCCCAGTCCAATGCATTGACATGAATAATCACCTTCTCCTCCATGGTCAGATTCTCGTAGCCTTCTGCTTCAACTTTGCGAAGAACCCATTGGTTTAGATTAGTAACGCCCACGGCACTATTTTCTTCCTGCGCAATATTCCTTAGCTCATTTATTGCTGACATAATTTTATTGCCACATTTCCTGCGATCAGAGTAGTGTGCCAGATTAGATAATTATTGCCGTAAGAGTAAAGAAAATCCCCTTCGAATTGCCAAGGAGCATTAAATGGAGTTCAGTGTCGCGGTTGCATCGGAAGTTGATTCCTGGAAAGTTGTTAAACGTGCCGAAGAGCTGGGGTTTACCAGCAGTTGGTTTTACGACACCCAGTTGCTTAATCCTGATGTATTTATATGCATGGCATTAGCTGCTGCCAACACCAATACCATACGGCTGGGAACCGGTGTTCTGATCCCATCCAATAGAATCGAACCTGTCGCAGCAAACGCCTTTGCAACACTCAACAAGATTGCACCCGGACGTATTGATTTCGGTGTCGGTACCGGATTTACCGGGCGGCGGACCATGGGTTTGCCAGCTATACATCTTGAAGACATGAAGGCCTATATTCAGCGAGTTCAGGGGCTACTGCTGGGCGAAACCATAAGCTGGAATTTCGAAGAGAAGGACAGGAAGATTCGATTTCTGAATCCGGACTTTGGCCTGATAAATATCGAGGACCCCGTTCTCCTGCATGTATCTGCCATGGGGCCAAGGGCGCGTGAGCTTACCGCTGAACTTGGGGCGGGTTGGTTGAATTTCAGTGGTGACAAGGGGACTGCTCTGCGGGACCTTGATCATATGCAAGGTGTCTGGACTGAAGCAGAACATGATCCTGAGACCCTCAAGAGTACACTTTTCTTCCTTGGTGCAGTTCTGTGCGGTGATGCCGAAGTGGATGGGGAAAAATTGATGAGTCAGGCCGCCCCTTCTACAGCTGTCATTTTCCACAACATGCTGGATTCAGTGCAGCCGATGCCCTTGGCCCTGCCCCAGGGTATGGCTGATGTTCTGGAAGCCTATCGTGTTGAGCATGCCAAATACTCCCCGACAGATGCCCGCTACCTCGACAATCATCGAGGGCATTTAATGTTCTTGAAGGAGGAAGAAAAGGCACTGTTAACCCCGGAGATGGTCAAGGCCACCACCATGAGTGGTACCCAGGATGAATTGGTCGAAACCTTGGGTGAATTGGGAGAAGCCGGCTACACGCAGTTTGCCGTTCAGGTAGTATCTGGTGCAGAAGGTGCACTGGAGGAATGGTCAGAAGTGTTTGAAAGACTCTAGAAATAACATGAAATCAAATCGATCTATTGTCCTTGAGCATTTCTCCAGATGGCGTGATTATTCTGGATATCTAATTGCATGGGATGGTGAATCATGCCTGAAAATAGGGAAAAAAGCAGGGAACAGCTTTTGGAAGAACTCCAGTTGTTGCGGGATCAGGTCGAAGCACTTGAGAATCAGAAAGTAGAGCAGAGGCAGGTTGAGATTTTTGAGGGTGATGCTGAGGCGGATAGCCGTGCCTGGCTGGAGCACTCACCGGTTTATACCAAGATGGTAGATCTTGATTTCAACCTCCAATACATGAGTACTGCGGGCATTATTGGCCTTGGGATTTCCATCCCACAGGCTTCACATTGGGATAAGCTTTCACCTCCTGCCAACTGATCGCGAGCACGCTTGACAGCCTCTTCTATGCTGATGTCAATTTGATCTTGAACCGCCCCGTCTCTGGCCCAACCGTTCGCCATGTGGTGACCTCCATAAATCGCTCTTCAAATTGTAGTTGGCCTGGAGCCAGCATGCCAGCTCATCAGCCTGTCCTGGACCGGTTCTCTAGTACCAGTGACCCTGACCTAAATCCACTTTATTTGTCCCTTCACGCTATTTGGTCAGCCTGAGCTTACTCAGATCCACCAACTTCAGGGTATACTCCGCTCACAATTTTTTACTGGAACGGTTTATGGATATCAATGGCAAGGTTATCGTCGTCACGGGTGGTGCTCAGGGTTTGGGGCTGGCAATGGCGCAGTCGTTTTCGGCCAAGGGAGCTAAGCTCGCGCTGGTTGATTTGAATGAACATCGTCTTGAAGAGGCGGTTGAAAGCTGTAAGAAAATCGGTGGTGGTGCCAAGTGCTACAAAGCGAATATCGCTAAAGAGGATGATGTGATCGGTCTCTTTGACCAGATAGTCAATGACTTTGGTTCCCTGGATGGCTGTATCAACAATGCGGGGATATTGCGTGACGGCTTACTCGTCAAAGTAAAGGACGGCGAAATAGCTAAAAGAATGTCCCTTGCCGAGTGGCAGGCGGTGATAGATGTTAACCTGACCGGCGTATTTCTATGTGGCCGGGAAGCCGCATCACGGATGATTGAGCTGGGGTCAAAGGGCGTGATTATTAACATCTCCAGTGTTTCAAAGTCAGGAAATATGGGGCAGACAAATTACTCGGCAGCCAAGGCTGGCGTCGCTTCTATGGCGGTTGTCTGGGCCAAGGAGCTATCTCGTTATGGTATTCGGTCGGTTGCTATCGCTCCCGGGTTTATTGAAACGGAAATGGTCGCTGGTATGAAACCGGAAGCACTTGAGAAAATGGCTGCAGGCATCCCGCTGAAGCGACTTGGCCAACCGATTGAAATAGGGCAGACCGCCGTGTATATTTTTGAAAATGACTATCTCACGGGGCGTGTACTTGAGGTGGATGGTGGTATTCGTATCTAGTCTAACCAAGCTGCATTCTGGCTTAGCCTGGAAAACAACGGACATTGGGGGTGAATGGAAAAGAGTTACAAAAAAATTGCAAAATCGATATAAAGAGCCTTTAAGGTATTGATTTTATTGAGGTTTTAGACAATGTAACTGTTGACTGGGAATAAAAAAGGATGAAGTCTTTCTTAACAATATTTGCTTACCTATGTATATGGACGACTCCCTTACAGTTATTTTTTATTACTTGGGGTTTAGTTGTTGTTTTCAATACAGAACTTACAATACTATCTTTAAGCAATGAGATTTTCCTTAGCGAGAACTTACCTTGGCTTTATTCTTTAGTAAAATCTATTTGGTATTTTGTTCTTCCTGACGTCTTTGCGAGTTGGCTTTTAGCTTTACCTTTTACAATGCATGTACTGGCAAAGGGGATTTTTAGCACCTGGTTAGGGGTGTGGTTGCTTCCCATCGCTAAAAAAATGTCCTAATTTTATTGCCGCTCTAGACACGGTAGCTATCGAGTGGGAATCACGGAGGATATTCAGGAGAAGATATTTGATCCCTTCTTTACTACCAAGGATACGGGCAGTGGATTAGGTTTGGCAACCAGCTTTTCGGTCATACAAAAGCATGGCGGTCTACTCAGTGTGACATCGAAGCTAGGTCAGGGGTCAAGGTTCGATCTTTACCTGCCAGCACCGGCATAGTATCAGGTACTTTGCTCTGGCCCACTGTTCTAACGGCTACTTTTTACAACATCTGTATTTAGAAGAATGGAAGGGTTTAGTCGGGCGTAAGTTGTCTTGGTTCACACATGACTATATCCTGCGAAAGGTGCTGGCAAATTATCGTATGATTCTAAACGCACATGCGCCAGTACTCGACATCGTGGTGTTGTGGTAAGCAAGTTTTGTTCAATGCCGGTTTTATAGAAGTGATCAGAGGGCATCCATCATGGCCGAAATGAATACGCTCAAGGGTCCAGCTAAGCCATTTGATGACTGGCGATCTATAGGTATCGCCATATTCATGGCCCTGGTGGGCTACACCGTGATGGTGAGTGTTCCCGTACTTAGCACAGCCCTGGTGCATAAGGTAGGCTTCACCGAGGAGCAGGTTGGACGCATTTGGGGCGCTGATCTGGGCGGCTTGTCACTTGGCGCTATCATATCTGCAATGCTCGTTGCTCGCATGAACAGGCGGCACTTGGTTTTTATCGGCGTGGGTTTGTCTATTGGCGCCAATGCCCTGTGTATGTTCTATTCCGATTATGAGATGGTTTTAGCGCTTCGCATCTTGGCCGGTGTGGGTAGCGGTATTTTCACGGCCGTTGCTGTAGTGACACTGGGGGGAACGACAAATCCGACGACTGCCTATAACCTGGAGCTTATTGGATTCGCCTTCTCAACGGCTTTAGAGTTGAACTATTTACCGCAACTATCCATGAACGAGATATACCTGTTTTTTATGATTTTGAGTGGACTTTGCGCCGCCCTCGTTTTCTGGATACCGGCGAGGCCCCTGAATAAGGAACAGCTTGCCGAACAGGAAAAACACCAGGCTATTCACGAGAATTGGAATGTGCCAAAAATCATACCGTGGCTTTGCCTGACCGCCGTCTGCTTTACCTATATTAATATTGGCGGCTATTTTACCTATATTGAGCTGGCGGCCCTCGCAGATGGTGTCTCCCAGGAGTGGTCAGGTTCCGTTCTGACCTGGTCATCGTTCCTGGGCATTGTGGGTTGTCTTATCGCCTATGTGTGCACGCGCTATGGCCTTTTCAAACCTTTGTTTATATCCCTGATCACGATGGCCGTAATAGTAGCTATGCTCGCCTTGGGAATTAACGATATCAATCTTGCAGTGAGTCTATTTGGCTTCATGACGCTATGGACTTTTGTTGATGTATACCAATCAGCTATGGTCGCCCATATGGACCGAAGTGGGTCTCTGGTTGCGTTACTGCCCAGCGTACAGGGTTTTGGACAATTCGTTGGTCCCAACATCGCTGCGTCGATTGTGGGGGCCGGTCTAGGTTATCCAGTCATGTTCATCGTCAGTGGCAGCATGGCTCTCGTTGCGCTGGTTCTCTACATGGGCGTATCGCTCTATATGCATAGATAAAAACCGGTACTCGCTGAGGCTACATCACTGCCAGACCAAGCAGCGCGTTTACATTTTTCATCCCATTCTCCTGAAGTTACAACTGCAATGCAGGGTACTGAACGTCGCAGCTTCCGTTAGGTTCACGCGTTGTTCCGCTATAAGACAGATTCAACAAGTACAGTCGCTTATTTCATTCGATTCGGTCGTGCAAAGATATAGCCCGCCATCGATCTACTCTCGACTATCCTCTGCCTCTGCAGTTCATGTAAGAGAATGTATGAAACTGGTGACTGGCAGGCTAGACTGAAAAACAAGGATCTATTTACCATGACAATTGCAGTCAGTATTTTAATCTATGTTGCCATTGGCAGTTATGCCGGGCGTAGCATAAAAAGGCTGGAAGACTATTTTGTTGCCGGGCGACAGGCACCGACGATTTTGATTCTGGGAACGCTGGTTGCCAGCGTGATGAGCACATCCATTTTTATGGGCGAGGCAGCCTTTACTTACGATGGCCAGTTTGGTGCCTACATGCTCTTCCCCGGCATCGCCGTAACCGGGTATATGCTTGGCGCACTATTTTTCGGAGTCTACATACGGCGCAGTCGTGTACCAACGGTGGCTAACTATTTTGGGCACCGCTTTCAGAGTCGCCGTATACAACAGTTTGCCGGATTCACCATTATTCTGGGACTCGGCGGCTACCTGCTGATCGTCACACAGGGTGCGGCGCTTCTATTGTCCGATCTAACGGGTATGCCATTTGTCACCAGCTTGATCATCGCCTGGTTCAGTTACACGATTTTTACGATGTATGCCGGATCCAAAGGTGTGATTATCACCGACACGCTGATGTTTCTGCTGTTCATGACAGCAACGGTGTGTTTTGTTGCCTATATCGTAGATGGCTTCGGCGGCATCGGTACAGCAATTACTGAGATAGCGCAACTGGAAAGCAAGTCGGGTATTGCCTCCTGGACGGGTATTATCGGTGAAGGAACCGATTGGCCAACACCGCTGGACTATGTGATTTGGGCGATAGTCATGGATATTGCTTGGGCTCTTGTATACGCGGTCGGCCCATGGCAGGCCAGCCGTCATCTGATGGCGCGTGATGAACATGTTGTATTGCGTGCTGCCATCCTTGCCTGCTTTTGCGTGATTGTTCTGCAAATGCTGGTCTACGGTATCGGTGGGCTTATGAACTTGGCGAAGGTGGATATCACGCCGCCTGAAAGCGTCCTGATATGGGCGGCGAAATCGATGGTTCCGGAATTGCTGGGCGCTTTCCTGCTGGCGGGCATAGTGGCTGCTGCTTTGTCGTCTGCGTCCACGTTTCTGTCGCTGGTAGGATTTAGCATCAGTAACGATATAGGCAGCAAGCCGCTTGCGCTTACGGTGGACACATCTCGCAAAATCATGCTGGTTACGAGCTTGATTGTGCTGGTCTGTTGTTACTTTTTCCCACCCAACATCTTTTGGTTCATGTTATTTATCGGAACAGTTTTCGCATCCAGTTGGGGGCCAGTAGGTCTGATGAGCATTTGGAGCAAACGCATCACAAAAGATGCAGCCTTCTGGGGCATGCTCTCAGGGTTCTTCATGAATGTAATGCCCGCAACTATTAATTATCTTGGCATCTATGTAATGCCCGAGTACTACCCTGCAGTTATCGGCACCGCGGCCAGCATTGCCGTTATTCTGGTTGTTTCCGCTCGCGGCAAGGTCAGCCGTGAAGAAAAATTCTATCGCATGCGTCTGCATCGGACGCCGTCTTCCGATATCGACAGGACCAAAACATTGGTCACCTTGGCGGCCCCTTTGGGTCTGATTGTCTACGGCAGTATGATGCCAATGCTCCTGTTGCACTATTATGTGATCCCCTATCAGATTGGAACCGGCGAAATTCTCCCCGATGGGTCTGTAAACTGGGCAACAGGTGAGGCATTGATAACGCTGACAGTCTTTATGCTTCATGTTCCCCTCGCCCTCATGGCGATGAAAGTGATTTGGGATCGCTATAACCCACAAACCAAGAGCAATCAGAAAATACTACTTCGCGCGCGCTTGAAAGAAAGGAACAATCAATTATGAGCAAACCCATTATTCGTATGAATGCCGCAGATCTTAGCAATCCCAATTTTGGTCCGGCTCCAGCAGACTATATTATAGAGGGTGAGCCAATTGAGTCGGCGCATGAGTATTACGAGAAAGATGGTTGTGCAGCTGGGGTCTGGGTTTGTTCGCCGGGGCGAACCCTGGATGAGAACCACAACGAGGACGAGTTCTGCACTATTATTGGCGGCAAGGTCGGCCTGATCGACAATGAGACAAACAGTGAAGAGATTTTCACCGCCGGAGATAGTTTCTTCCTGCCGAAAGGTTCTAATCTTACCTGGGTAATTTACGAGACGGTATCGAAGTACTATTTCACTTCAGGATAGTCAGTCTTGTTTGTAGAATTGTGTTTTGGTTTTGGCTGCCGATCTGTGCACGCAGCGGTCGATAAGAACGGCAGCTTGCGGGCGGTCCTCTTTTATTTCCCATTTCACTCCTTATCGAAGTTGCAAATGAGTTGAGATGTAGGGTACAAAGTTCGATCAGAGCAAAACGGAATTAGCGATACCCTTACATGTCGCACGATTTCCGTACCGATTAGTGAAAACAGGAGAAGAGATTATGGGTGTCACAGAAGCCGAAATTGAAGTTGGCCGGAGGCTGTTCGTCGAAGGTTGGGGAGGCGATACACCAGAGGCGCCACTGCAATTCATGACCGAAGATGTTGTGATGCGAGATATCCTCGGACACCCCAATGCAATGCACGGTCACCAGGGAGTTATTGACTTCTGGGGGAAATCGGCAGGTCACCTGAAGGTACCGCCGGAGGAATTCTTCGTTTCTGACAATGGTGCATCGCTGACCTGGATGGCATACGTCCGTATCAGGAAGGATCGTCTGGGAGACAAATTCCCAGATAAAATTGGCTGGTGGGCTTGTGGAGAGGGCATGTCACGACTCGAATTTCGCGATGGTCTGGTGTGCCTCGAGGTCGATTATTGGGCTGGCCCTCAGGGGGTCTGTCAAGATTGGGAGGCACATCTCAATGCTAGGGCGGTCATGTCCAGGGCAGAAGTAGGGGCAATAACAGGTGGTGAAATCAAGGGTACCTGAGGAACCGCCCTTAGGGAATAAAACCGGGGCGCAGATACGATCACAGGGGCGGGAAAGAAATCCTGCCGGGGTCCGTCCATGAAAAGCAGTGCAACCCGGACATTTTCCCGTGGTATCCTGGATGTCCTACCGGAAGCCATACTTCTTCACCGTTGTTCTTGAAGGTTGATGGCACAACCCTTGATGACGCAACTTGACGATCGACCCGATGGGGAGTAGTTATGTCCGCAGCCACCGAAACCTACGAATCCTGATTTCAATACCGAAGGGAGGTCAAAACCATGTCAACACTTGATCAGTCAGCACTTCAACTTTTGCTGGATGAACGTGATCTACGCAAGCTCTACTTGCGCTACGCGCGGGGCGTTGACCGGCTTGATGCGGAGTTGCTGCGTGACTGCTTCCATGAAGATGCAGTGATCACCACACACCGTGAAGAACTTCGAGACGATTTTGTTCACAACATCATGGCAGGTCTCGCAGGTTTCAAAATAACACAGCACCTGACGTCGAATATCTGGGTAGAAGTCGAAGGCAATCATGCCAGTGGTGAGGCCTATGCCTATGCAAACCACCGCGCCCCTGGTAAAAACGGTGAAGTTGACACGGACTATCGCTGGGGCGGTCGATATGTCGATCGGTTCGAGAAACGCGATGATGAATGGCGCTTTATCAGCCGTGTAGTCATGCATGACATGGACCTCGTCGTAAAGGTCGATGAAACCTGGCAGCCTCCGGGACTTGGTTATACGCAAGGTCTTCATTCGACAAGTGACCTCGTTTATCAGAGTAGTTCCGACACCGGCGTATTAGACCCTGAGAATTAACCTGTGCCACCTGGCTCAAAGAAACTGGCAATAGAAAAGGAAGAGCAATATGGAACAGCGCATTCTTGGCAAGACGGGTTTTGAAGTATCCGCGCTCGGTTTTGGTGGAGGTCCGGTTGGTTTTCTCGCAACCGATCGCCAGCAGGTAGCGGAGATACTAAACCCTCTCCTCGATCAGGGAGTCAACCTGATCGATACGGCAGCAGGTTATTTTGGTTCGGAAGAAGCAATCGGCGAGGCCGTCGGTCATCGTAGGGATGACTATGTACTGGTCTCTAAATGCGGTCAGGCATTTAAGGATATTGATGGTGAAGCCTGGTCCGCCCAGGCCATTGGGCAGACAATAGACAGGTCCCTTGAGCGTCTCAAAACAGATCATATCGATGTCATGCTGCTACATTCCTGCGATTTGGAGACCCTGAAAGAAGGTGAGGCGCTTGGATCTCTCATTGCGGCACGCGGTGCCGGGAAAGTCCGCTTTATTGGTTATTCCGGTGACAATGAGGCAGCGGTTTATGCTGCAGGTCTGGACGACGTTGCGGTCATTGAAACCTCCGTCAATATCTGCGATCAGGCGAACGTTGATGCTGCTCTGCCGGAAGCTCAGCGGAACAATGTTGGCGTGCTGGCCAAGCGTCCAATTGCTAACGCAGCCTGGAAGGATGCATCGGAGCAACAGGGAATCTATATCGACTACGCGCGTACCTATTCTGAGCGACTGGCGAAGATGGGGATCACGCCGGCAGATCTGGGTTTTTCAGGCACGGTTGGGGAAGCCTGGTCCGAGATCGCTCTGCGATTCACGCTATCGATGCCAGGCCTTACAACCGCGATCGTCGGTACAACAAGACCGTCCAACATCAAATGTAATCTTGAAATCGCGGCGAAGGGAATACTGCCGGAGAAAATCGTCGTTGAATTGCGCAGTGCGTTTCGAAGTGCTGAGAACGATGCCGCCGAGCCCTGGCTTGCCCAAACTTAACTGCCAAAGCGACGATTTGGATACTGGTGGAAGCCTGCCATTTTTGGTGGCAGGCTTGAGTATTGGGTGTAGTGTCACCTCATTTATAAATAGCCGGTAAGCAAAATGTAGCCCCCTGCGCTACATTATTGAAGGGCTGGCTATTGTAATTGTGCTCGTGGACCTTATAATCGCCGCCCTGCCTGACCCATGCCTGATCGCGACTTTTTCAGAGTGTCCATGGGTTTCTACTCCTCATCCGGAACAATCCAATGTCCAAAGCCGAATCTGCCGTTTCAAGTTTTCGTGACCTGAACCTGCCCGAATCACTAATAGCTGCTGTAGAAGGAGTTGGTTACGAAACTCCCTCACCAATACAGGCAAGCACGATCCCTCATCTCCTGGAAGGGTCGGACCTTCTGGGCCACGCGCCTACCGGGACCGGCAAGACCGCAGCATTTGCTCTGCCCTTGTTGTCCAGGGTCAAAATGAAGGCTAAACCTGTTCAGATTCTGGTGCTCACACCTACCCGTGAACTGGCGATTCAGGTTGCGGAGGCTTTTCAGCGTTATGCCTCTCATATGAAGGGGTTTCACGTACTGCCGGTCTATGGTGGTCAGGCCTATTCAGGACAGATTAAGTCCCTGAGACGAGGTGTCCACGCGGTTGTGGGAACGCCAGGAAGAGTAATGGATCACATGCGCAAGGGCACTTTGAAACTTGATGGTCTGCAGGCAATGGTACTCGATGAAGCGGATGAAATGTTGCGAATGGGATTTCTCGAGGATGTGAACTGGATTCTTGAACAGACACCGGAAAATCGTCAGATGGCGCTATTCTCCGCGACGATGCCAAAGGAAGTTAAGAACATCGCAAGACGTCATCTCAACTCTCCACATGAAATCAAGATCGAGGCAAAGACCGCGACGGCGGATACCATTCGACAACGATACTGGCTTGTCAGTCACTTGCATAAGCTGGATGCTCTTACCCGGATTCTTGAGGTCGAGCCCTTTGATGCACTCCTCATGTTTGTCAGAACAAAAATTGCAACCGCAGAGCTGGCAGAAAAGCTCGAGGCTCGAGGATATGCAGCCGCCGCACTTAACGGTGATATGGCGCAGAAGGATCGTGAGCAGATGATTGATCACCTGAAGAAGGGGGCTCTCGATATACTGGTCGCAACCGATGTGGCGGCGAGAGGGCTCGATGTTAATCGTATAAGCCATGTTGTGAACTATGACATTCCCTACGATGCAGAAGCCTATATCCATAGAATTGGTCGGACTGGTCGTGCCGGACGACAAGGTGATGCGATTTTGTTCGTGTCTCCCCGGGAAAGAAGAATGCTGGGTGCCATAGAAAAAGGGACCCGACAGAAGATTGAAGCCATGGAACTGCCCACGACTGAAATGGTGAACAACAAACGAATTGCCGATTTCAAACAAAAGATTAGCGACACCTTGGCGCAGGGTGATCTGAAATTTATGCAGGGTATTCTGGAGCAGTATCAATCTGAGCATGATATCCCCGCGATTGAAATGGCGGCGGCGCTTGCCAGAATGACAATGGGCGAGAAATCTTTGCTGTTGTCAGAAAAACCGGCGAAAAAGCCTCGATCTTCGAAGGATCCGTCTTCAAGGGAAAGGCCTTTGAGGTCTGATAGGAGAGGCTCCAGGGCAGGAGCCAGAAAAACGGCTGACCGCAAGTCATCAAAACCGGTTCCCCCGGATATGGAGCGATTTCGAATTGAGGTGGGTCATGATCATGAGGTGAAGCCAGGTAATATCGTTGGCGCCTTTGCTAATGAGGCAGGCATCGATGCGGAGCACATTGGTCACGTTGACATTCAGTCAGACCACAGCCTTGTCGATTTGCCTCTGGGTATGCCAAGGGACATATTCAGGGACCTTAAAAAAGCCTGGGTGTGTGGTCAAAAACTGAATATCTCCAGATTGAACCCGACAAAGTCTGACAGGAAACCGCAGCGGAAGAAAAAGCCGGCTCAAGGCAAGAAAAAGGCGGAGCGTGCAAAGAAAACCACTCGCAAGAAGAGGGTCAAGACGGAGGAGTGATTGGAAGAATTTGAGAAAGTGATTACCCGGTGATAGTGGATATATAAGTAGTAGTCAATATCCTACCGCCATGTAAGCCCAGTCCGGTGTGTAATCAGACCCGGTATCAGGATCGTTAAAATATACTCACGGCAGAAGCTTTGAAGCTTACCCATACCGGGTCGCCTACTTGTACTCGCAACTCATTCAGCACTTGCCTAGTGATAACAGCATGAAAGAGTTCTCTTGCCATTACATCAATATGGATTTCACCCGCTTCGTGGCGGATTGCTTGTACAGTGCCAGGAAAATTATTACGCATACCGGGTTCAGCTGCTGTTCCATTGATTACGAGTTGCCGGGAGTCGATAGACAGGCGAGTACCTTCGCTTGCCAATTTCGGTACGTTGACTTCGAGTTGTCGAGTGACGAACATATTTCGCGCTCGATCCAGCCGGCCGGTGAACAGGTTAACTTCAGAGATGGGCATCAGATGGCCATCCAGAAGAGTGCAAACGCTGTCCGCAAGAGCCAGGGCCTGAAATCGATCGTGGGTGCTGAAAATAACTGTCTGTGAGCGCTCTCGCATTCCTCGCAGCAGACTTTCAAATTCCAGGTGAAACCGGGTGTCGAGGTGACTGAATGGCTCATCCAGAATCAGCACCCGTGGTGTCAGTACCAGCGCTCTGGCGATGGCAACTTTCTGCACCTCTCCACCAGAGAGCTCGTGGGCTCGACGTTCAGCCAGATGAGTGATACCAAATTCATCCAGGAACTGAAGTACCTGTTTTCGACGCTGACTTTTCTCGACCTTGCGTAACTTAAGACCCAGTTCAACGTTTCTGAAGACGGTTGTGTTGAGCAGGTAGGGTTTTTGTTGCACGTAACCGATGTGATGGCGGAAAGCCTCTGTTCCAGTTGTTGGTACCGTGTCGCCGAAGAAGTGTAGGTGTCCCTCATCGGGCGAGTCGATAAAGGATAGTAGGTTCAGCAGCGTACTTTTTCCGGAGCCATTCGGGCCCACCAGGGCAGTAATGCGATCTGCTTCAATGTGGCATTCAGCAATCTGCAATACTGGTGTGCCACTGTAGGCTTGCACAACGTCATTCAGCTCATAGGCGAAGCTTAGTGGCACTGGTACTCCTTGCTCGGTGGCCTGATCGATACTCATCGATTTAACCTCTGAAATCGTTGCAGTAGCAGGTTCACAACAAACGCCGTTGCCAGTAACAACAAACCGAGGGCGAGCGCGAATTCAAACTCTCCTTTGCTGGTTTCAAGCGCGATTGCAGTGGTCATGGTTCTGGTGAAGCCATTGATATTGCCACCGAGCATCATAGCAACACCCACTTCACCCACTGCTCTGCCAAATCCGGCGACGACAGCGGCCACTAGCGCATAGCGGATTTCATTGACGAACAATAGGCTTTGTTGCAGTGGACTTGCGCCCAGTGCCTTACAGGTTGCCAGAATACGAGGGTCAGCGCTGGCTGCTGCACTAATGGACAGGTTCCAGATGATCGGTAGGATGAGGATGCATTCACCGATCACAATTGCCAGCGGTGTGTACAGGATGTCCAGGTCACCAAGTGGACCCTGGCGCGTTAGCATACCGTACAGGAAAAGCCCCACCACGACGGTTGGAAGTGCCATCAAGGTGTTGAGTAGTTGCAACACCATACCCTTGCCAGGAAAACTTCGGAAGTGAACCAGTAAACCCAGCGGAATACCGGCCAGAGAGGCGAGAATCACGGCTACCAATGAGATGTATAGGGAGGTCCAGACGATAATGTAAATGTCTCGGTCGAAACTGAAAATCAGTGTGCTTGCTGCACCGAGTGCCTGGAGGAAATAGTCCATGGTCTATTTAATTACATCCGGATGGAACAGTTGAAGCCCGTTGACCCGGTAGTCTCCAATAATTCGCTGGCCCTCAGGGCCGCGAATGAAATCCACATAGCGTCTGGCCAGGTTCGAGCGGATATGTGGGTGCCGACTATCGTTGAGTAGAATCACATGATAGGGATTATGGAGCGATGGGTCTCCTTCGAAGCAGATCCTGAGGTCAGCCTTGTTCTTGAAAGACAGCCAGGTGCCGCGGTCGCTGAGAGTGTAGGCGAGTTTGTCATCAGCCATTTTTATCACGGCGCCCATGCCTTGGCCTGCGGCTATATACCAATTACCCTGTGGATCGATATCTGCACTATCCCAGATCGATAGTTCTTTCTTATGAGTACCGGAATCATCTCCCCGGGAAATGAATGGATGCCCAACTGCAGCAATTCTGCCTATTGCATCCGCAAGGTTATCGGCGCTTGCAAGCTGTGCAGGGTCGTTAGCCGGCCCCAGCAAAACAAAATCGTTGTGCATTATCGGCAGCCGTCGCTTGCCGAAGCCGTCTTCTATGAATTTCTTTTCCGCTGATGGAGCATGCACCATAACCAGGTCGACATCACCGTTCTGTGCCAGCCGCAAGGCTTTCCCGGTGCCAACGGCGATTACATCGACCTTAATGCCTGCCGCACTTTCAAAAGGTGCATGTAATACGGCGAGCAGGCCGGAGTTGTCTGTGCTGGTTGTAGTTGCAAGACGCAGGCGATCTTCAGCGAAACTGCTCAAGGGAATCAGCAGCGTGAAAGCAATGCGTGTCAGTAGCAGTTGCAAGGTGGCTTTCTTCATTGCGCGTCTCTGCGTTAAAGGTTCTCTGAATGACATCAATTAGAAGTACCGTGCGGATTGTGAGTAGAAATAGCTGGCACTGCCATTGATGGCATCATCCATCAAATCACCGGCCATGAGGTGAGAGGCAGTTGCCTCGATGCGCAGGTTACCGGGAATTGCCTCGCAACGCAGCCTGAATTCAAATTGAGCTCTTCCTTCCGGGTTGTCTATTTGAGTAATGCCATCCTGCTCAACCAGCCCAGGCACTATTCCGAATGCCTCCCTGGTGGATCTTAACAGTGATGGGGTGGTAACAGACAATTCTGGTCTCCGGCAGAGAAATACGCCGGAGAATACATTTGGAGTGACAACCAGCTATACTGTCCCGGTTGTGGACGGTAGGCTGACTG
>Ga0187827_10002482_pt1 | contig 25136 bp, 21 predicted proteins | sample ETNtaG_39_FD_167969 | JGI IMG/M metagenome (GOLD analysis project Ga0187827, IMG submission 167969) | Marine microbial and viral communities from oxygen minimum zone, Eastern Pacific Ocean - ETNP2014_SV_150_PacBio MetaG (Illumina Assembly) | ecosystem: Environmental > Aquatic > Marine > Hypoxic... | reverse complement strand
GATGGATCTATTTCTCATGATGGATACCAACAGTTCAAATTCTGCCATGATGGCCTGGAATGGTCCCAATTTCAGCTTCGATTCAATAGCAAAAAGACTCTTTCGCATCAATTAAGCGAAATAGACGCATAATTCTTTTAGCAGGCAATTCCTAGAAAATACGCTAAGTTTTCGTTCACTTTAATGAGTTGATGAATAATTCAGGTCTATATCTGTCTCCTCTTTTGAGCAGACTGGAAACCTGGCTGAAAACCTCTTTGACATGAGGAATGTAACAGAGGGATTCTGCCTGAAAGACCAAATCGTAAAAGTCCGATTGCATACATGACAGATCTCGCATATCGGCTTCCAACAGAATTACAGTATGATAGAGACATTTTTCAATTTTTACCTGACAGCAGTAGTAAAATATAGCAAAGTCTGATTTTTTTTGACTATATTGGTCAACATTATCGGGCACACATAGTTAACCATTTTTTAATATTTTTTTCACTTCTCCTTATATTGCTGTTCATGGAGACTGGTGAAAGGATCAAATAATGGGAACGGAAGGAGATGATCACATTATTGATTTCAGGAAATCGTTTTTTTCGGACATTAAATTCTCGATTTTGAGAAACACGATTCGAAAAACAAAGAATTAAATCTAAAAGGCAAAAAGAGCTCTATTATAAGAAACTTCTCTTGGTTAGATTTATAATAAATAAATATATAAATCATGACAAAAAGAAAAAATTAAATAAATAAATAATTAACATGAAGAAAAATACTTTGGGATATCAAGGAAAATTATCAAGAGAAGATTTCGAAAATATTTTGAGAAAGACAAAAGAGTTTCGGAATTTTGATAAATGGAAAATAAAAACTCTTAATATTGGAGAAATGACACACACATATATATTACAAAAAGGTAAGAAAAAATATTTTTCGAAAGAAGTAAAGCTTCACGAGGCACAAGTAAACTACTTTTTATACAAACTAAAACTAAGACATCTTCCGTATAGTTTATTCCCAAAATTGTTGAAAAAAGGAATTTTAATAATGCCGAATATAGATGGAAAAATGTTAAGAAAAAAGCAATTAGACATAAATTTATTAAAAGATTTCATTAAATTCCAAAATAAAATGAATAATCGAGCATACTTCGAAAAACATAATACTACAAAATTAAATAATTATAGTCAGAGTGAAGATGGATTTTTTGCTAAAAATCTTTATGATAATTTTAAAGAATGTAAAAAAAATCTATTGAAATTAAAAAAGAAATATAAATTGAAAATAATTCAAGATTTTTTGGAACTACTTAATCTTATATCTATAAATAAAGAAGGTATAATTAAAGATTTTGTATCAATGCCTTTTACCAGGCAACATCATGATTTTAGGGAAGATAATATAATTGTAAATAATGGAGGTCAATTTCTCATTGATTGGGGTAGTTCCTACGGCTATGGTCCGTTTATGTATGATTATGCAGAATTTCTTGTTGATAACCAAAAAGCTCTCAACATTGTAATAAATAAATCCAAAATATGCAAAAATATATGTTTAATAACAATTGAAAGATGGCTCTATGTATCGTTGATTGCAAAAATGTTAAACATGTTAAGATGGTATATACAAAAAGGTCACCACAATATCGAAACTAAAAAAAACGTCAAGAAATTACTAGAACATGAATATAAAACATATAAGGTTTTATTAAAACTGAATGATATTTAAAAATCCATTCACAAAAAAAATGAAAAATCTTATTGAGTATACTCAATAATGAAAGTCAAATTCTGTCAAAATGCAACTAGATACTTATTCCAATAAATAACTGCGAAAAATTCTATCTGGTCTGTAAACCATGCAAACACCATGAGGAAATAAGAGATAAAGATTTTCTAGATAGCTCTGAAGAACTGGAAGAAATAGAAGAAACAGGATCCGAAGTTGTAGACGACATAAACATATTTGCAACCTATCCTCATAAATGATCAAAGTGTGGACTCAAAGGTGCAGACGTTTTAGATAAAGCAATTATAGTAAAATTAAAAAGAATCAACGGAATGATTTCAGGGTTCCAAAGGCATCTAGCGAAGGGTTGACGAATTTGATTATACGGGGTTTTTCTGGTTGGCTGGGTTTTCAGTTCGGTCCCTCCGAGAAAAGCCTCTAGATAGCTATTGATGGCTCCGAGAAAAAAGGACAGCGGAGCGCACAAAACTCCGTACAGTCCTTAATTGCCAGGCGCGAGAGGGCCTGGATATCAGGAAACTTCCGGGAATTGGAAGTTAATATCACCTAAGTCTCAGGATGAGGGAACGGGATCGGTTGGCATTAGGTTGAGGTTGTTCAGAATTTTTGTGCTAAGAGAGGGTCTTTTGCTGTAGATTGCTACTCCGCCACTCAAACCCAATGACACAAGACAGTTGAGTGCAAAGGTAAAAGAGAGCTTTTATTTGACCGGAATCCAATGTAATGGGTCTTTCATAACAAGTTTCCCTTTTCACAATTGAATACGGCTACACGGTTCTATGGATTTTTGTATTCTGCTTTTGGACCCAAATAATACCATCAATTCAAAACATAACGAACTGCATAGAAATCGACAAATCCGTACATAGCCAACTCCGAGGTTCCTGAATTCATATTTTCTCCGATAACTTTCGGAATCAATAATGTTCCGTATGGCAGCAACAGCCGATGTCCAACCCAGTGCAGGCCCGGCCTGCTCTTCATTAAATACCGTGGATATGGTTCTGAATGTGGAACCGTTTCCAATTCCTGATACTGTAAAAAGGATCACCAATAAATAAAAAGGTATGAAATAGTCCTGCAGCGTTGCGGATTGGTAAGCTAGTTAAGCGTAATACCCGACATTTACTGCTGATAGAACCATGACGATAGACACAAATTGTGTTACGATAGAACTATCCAGTTTATCTGCAATTTTTCCTCCCAAACTTCGAATCAAAGCACCTATAATTGCTCCCACCCATGCATACATGAATGTTGTCGGCACAGTTCTACAATGGCTTCTAGAGCATCGTTTCTCTGATAACGTTTCTTCTGGCCGTATTCAAGCTGGCGCTCGTCCAGTTCATCAAAATTGCCATCTGCAGCCAGTTGAACAATCTCTTTATCAAACGTCGACGTTGGTCATGCCAGTCCATTGGCCGGCGCGCATGCACTGGAAGGACGCACCACAATAGGCAGCAAATACTGATAATCCAAATAGGTTTCTGCATCAAGTTTTCTCCTCGCTCTAAACGGCACTTAATGTGCTGTGTCTGAATTAGAAATCAAACGAATGGGTTAACTGATTCTGTACTCCTTTATTAGTGACTTTATCCTGCAAAACGTAATAGAAAAACAAGAAATTGTCTTTCTATCCGCCAAATAGACAACTATGCCTTGCCCGGATTCGGTTATTAGTATGTATCGATCAGGCTCTTGACAACCATTTGTTCTTTGAACTTATTACTTGTCAGTTCGATGTTGGGCTGGACCAAGATCTCAACTGGTTGGCCCTGGTGGACGTGAACAAAATTAGTACTGCAAACGGCATCTACTTCAGTCAGTTCAAGCCAAGCCCATAATGCAGGCGCTGCACTCGTAAGTGTTACCTTATAGGCATCACCAGCTTTCTTGACGGATGTCTTGATCTTGGCATCAAGCAACTCAAGATGTTTGGGCCTGGAGAAAAGGACCAGGTTACGAGAGACCGGTTCCGCCTCTCCATCCACAGTCAATTCCAACCAAACTAGCAGATTACGCGCACCGTATTTGGCTATGCTTTTAGAAAGATCCAAAGTCTTGACAAGAAAATCTGCGGAAGCCTTGGCATTGACCTTCTTTCCACCTTCGCTGATAAGGTTTCCGGCTACATCAGTAACCCTCCATGCAGCCTTTACTTTTCGGGCCTTTAGGTGATCATTGGTTACATGGACCTCTACCGTGCCGGTTTTCGCATCCTCTAATCCGTTGATCAGCAACGGGGCAAAGAAGTCTTTTGCCAAGTAATGGAGTGCTTTCCAGCGGCCATGATAGTCGATAGATGCCCAACTGGCTACGGGCCAACAATCGTTGAGCTGCCAGTACAGAGTGCCCATGCCGCGGGGCATACTACGACGCCAATGTTCGCAGGCGTATTTGATGGCCATTCCCTGTAGGATTTGCGATGCCCAGAGAGTATTCTCAAAGCCATACGGGAGTCTGAACCAATCAAGCATATACTGCATGATCGTGGTATTGCCGATGCCGGAGCGCTGGTGATGCTCCATAACCCAGGAGGTCACATTGCGATCGGCCTCTTCGGTATATCCATAGACAGTCTTGGGCACAGGGAATGATTGGAAGCCGAATTCACTGTTGAAGCGATGTTCACATGTGCGGTACCATTCGAAGGGTTTCTTACCGTGCCAAACATCCCAGAGGTGGGCATCACCACAAGTAGGATTATTAAAGTCCTGGCGGTCCCCCTTCGGGCTGTGTGGGCTGCCGGGCCAATAGTCACGTTGAGGATCGAGTTTCCCAGTAAGTTGCGGCATAAGCTTATCAAAAAGTTTGCCGTAGTCTTTCCACGACATAGCATGTTTTGTCCAGGTATCTCTGACCAACCCCTGCTCCATTTCATTGTTGCCACACCATAACGCAATCGACGGGTGGTGGCGAAGGCGCTTGATGTTATCCTTAAGCTCTGCCTTTACCGTAGCCATATAGTCCTTGTCAAAGGTCGGATAGGTTGCACAGGCAAACATGAAGTCCTGCCATACACAGATACCCAGTTCGTCACAGAGGTTATAGAAAATATCCTCTTCGTAGATTCCTCCACCCCAGACACGGAGCATGTTCATGTTGGCTTCAGCACTGGCCTGAATAAGCATACGGTATTCTTTCTCTGTCATTCGGGACTGGATTGCGTCAGCCGGAATCCAGTTGGCGCCTTTGGCAAAGAATGGGTGACCATTAACAACGAACTGGAACGATTCACCCCACTCATCTTCATGACGATCAAGTTCAAGCGTGCGTAGCCCGATACGCTTAGTACAGCAATCCATCCAAACGCCACTTTTAGAGAAGAGCCTTACTTCCACCTCATACAACGGTTGAGTGCCAAGGTTATTGGGCCACCAAAGCTTCGGGTTGCCAATGGTAATTTCAACGCTTCCCTTGCGTCCTCTGAATGTGGTGTCGGCTTGACCGACAACGGTATCATTCAGAGAAACCGTCACTGCGGCAGAACAGGAATTGTTCCCGATTTTGTCTACACCGAGATTAACCGTCAGGCCCACGCTGTTTTTGGCATGAGCCTGCAGAATGTGAACATCCTCCAGCCTTGCCTCATCAAACGAGATCAGCTCTATATCACGCCAGATGCCGCAAGTCACCGCATAGGGGCCCCAGTCCCAGTCAAAATTACATTGTTCTTTGCGGATCCAGTTCCGGTCGTAGGCCGGCCAAGCCGGTAATTTACGCTCCTGCCCCTTCTCACGGCAGTATTTCATTGCGGAATCAAAGCAGATACTGATCGTGTTCTTGCCAGCTTTTAGCATCTCTTTGACGTTCCATTCCCAGGTGCGATACATGTTGTCGGTGGTGGCGAGAACGTCTCCATTGAGGGTAATGGTAGCAAGGGTGTCCAACCCGTGGCATTTCAAGATAACCTGATCGTTTTCCAAGAACGTTTTATCAATGGAGAAATCACGCGAGTAAACCCAACCGTTTTCACCAATCCATTTAAGCTCAAGCTCATTATCCCGATAATAAGGATCGGGGATCTGATCGTTATCCAGAAGGTCTCGATAGATATCACTGGGAACCCTGGCCGTTCCTTTTTCTTTTCCCCCTAACCTCTTGTATGTCCAACTGCCGTTCAGGTTCTGTTTCAACATTATATGTCTCCAATTGCGAATTAGTTGTTCAGTTGTATTTCTTTCTCAGTACGTGTCGATTAGACTCCGGGCCTTTAGTTGATTCTTAAATTCCTTTATGCTATTTGCTATAGGAAAATCAGACTTTTTATGGAAAAGATTTCAACGTATCATCGGTGCTTGGTTGAAGGTTAAGGGGTTTGATCTTCTTAAGATTGGGATTGTTGGGTTGGTTTATGGCGCAAATCCTCTGATAAAGACCTCGTCATGGCTTAGGACTCTCCGGGAATCTTCAAAGAGGGTTGATCAGCACGCAGATTCCCGTGACGCCTTCAAAAATCGAGTGCGGGAGGATCGGGATACCAGGCCTGCAGGATGGATTGGGGAGCATTTCTTAAAAGATAACTTGCCTGTACTTATCGTTTTCCAGCAGGACTTGCAGAAGGCTTCATGCTGATGATTACAAATTCTCCTCCCACAAACGATTTTTCATGATTCCAGGTTCCAGGCTCAGTCTCCTTCTCAGCCTCTTTTTGACCGTGCACGGATCTGTCCAGAACACATTCAATCAAAAACCCCTCATCAAGAAGCCCGTTAAAGATCTCATCCAGGCGGTGTCGGAATTCAACGCCTCCATCTTCACGATACAACTCTCTTTGCCGGTAGCCACGATTTAGGCCATACCGGACCCCATCCCATTCCAAGGAAAAGGCAACAGGATCATGAAAGGCTGATCTATATCTGCCTCCTCTTTTGAGCAGACTGGAAACCTGGCTGAAAACCTCTTTGACATGAGGAATGTAACAGAGGGATTCTGCCTGAAAGACCAAATCGTAAAAGTCCGATTGCATACATGACAGATCTCGCATATCCGCTTCCACCAGATTGATCTCATATCCATAAAAGTCTGCTGCTTTTTGATCACCCTCCAACTGTCCTGAACAAAAATCCACCACTGTTACCTGAGCACCGAGCAAACTGAAGACAGCAGACTGTTGACCTCCTCCTGATGCGAGACAGAGCACGCGCTTGTTTTCTACATTTTTTAGCAGCTTTGCAGGATAAATTGTATCAAGAGGAATGTTGATGTTATTACTCTGCCCCGAAACGTAGCGTTTCAATGCAGAGCGATCGAGATGGAGCCATGGCACTGTGTATCCGCATCCAAGCCGAACTTCATTTTCCCATAAACTTTTGTTTGCCTTGGCAATTTTATCCAATTTCATCTTTTCAAGAATTCTTTGTCTGGAGTGAAACCCGATCGAGAGGAACCATGAGTTTCTCATCTTATTACTTCATTGCAATACCCCTTTGTCATTCTGATTTTCACTCAAATGAATACCTCACTATTGATTCAAAACCCTACCTGATTCTGAGTAATAGCAAGACAGATTTTCTCTGTAAAGTAATTCATTTTTTTCAGAAGGATAAATAGAAAAATCAAAATGAGTAAAGAGAATTTTTTTTCGGCTCCAATGACATCTGGCGGAGGGTTGACGGATTTGATTTCCTGATGTTTGGTTTTTGGGGTGGGTTTTCATCTCGGCCCCTCCAAGAAAGACCTCTACACAGCTTTTGATGCACCAAGAAAAAAAGGGCCGCGGAGCGCGCAGAACTCCGTGCCGTCTTCAATCTTCGGGCGCGGGAGAGTCGGGCCAGGGAACTTCAGGGTGTTGAAAGTTCGTATCACCGAACTTGGAGAATAAGGGCTTGGGATCGGTAGGTATCAGTGGCAGCGTATGCGAGATCTGTTCTCCGATATCTTCACGGATCTTTTCAACTTTGGGAAGTGCTCTCCCCATCTGGAATTTTTATCAAGGTCACTGTGATTGATGCTGCCAGCATCAGAATCGCCAGGCAGACGAAGGCAAGAGACAATGAGTGTTCTGCAACTAACGCGATCCCCCACATGCCCCCTGCCACATAAAGACGAGAACCTAGGTTCAACATCGAAAGCACTGTGGCGTGACGTTCCTGGGAAAACAACCTCAAGGTTTTTTCGGTCAAGAGCACTTGCTGAACCCCTACCGCTGAACGAATCCACAGAAAAAAAACAGCTGCTGTGAAGGCATTCGGGCTCCAAGCGAGCAGAATATAACCTAATCCAAGGAACAAGCAGGTGGCTTTCAACACCACGGCCGATTTGAACTTCTTCTGAAACACGTGCACTTGTTTGAGAACAATCGCCTCACAGACCATCCCTGCTGCTATCAAAGTACCCAGCAAGGCCACAGGTCCGTTTCTTTGTTCAAAAAAAGGTTGAATGAAAATAAGCAGCGAGTCCGCCAACGGTTGGGTCACACAGAAAAGCAGGGTCAGGAGTAACAAGGTTTTGGAGTAACCTGATAGTTCGATCAATCCCAATCTCTCGAGCAGGGATCGTTTGGAACCCGCACGGAGTTGTTGATCCGAAGATCTGGATGGGTGGCCCCTCTGTTCTGGTAAAGTAATCATGCCTCCTAAAGCCAAAGCCACACTACACACGGTCAGAAGAATGAGAAAGGAGAAACTGCTGGCTCCCAATAATCCCACTATCAGGGTTCCGCTCAGAAACGCAATAAAGTTGGAAATAGATTTGGCAAATCCGAAATACCCCAGTGCTTCATTGTAGCGCTCCTGTTGCTTGAGCCCATGAAGCAATTCATAAAGATAAGCCTCCAGGCATCCTGAGTGAAGAGCCCAGTGGATCCCTCCTATAAGCGAAGCCAAAACAAAATGGAAGAACATGGTGCCATGAAGAAACAATACTTCTCCAAGCAGTTGGAGGATGAAGCCTGCCACCAAGATTTTTTTTTTAGCTATATGATCAGCAAGCATCCCTCCTGGGATTTCGAACAGCAGGGTGCTAATAAGCAAAAGGATGGACAATTCAGAGATCTGAACAAGGTCTAATCCCAGGCTCTGAAGGTAGAGGGCGTAAAAGGGGAGGTAGAAATAGAGATTGCCCAAAAGCAGAACTAAGCCTAACCGTGCAATAGGTGAGGTGCCAAAGGGCAGCAAAAAGCTTCTGAAGAATCCAGGACTGTGGGTTCCACCCATATGATGATTTAGTCTCCTTGCAAGATGTAACTTAATCATAGCTCATACAAACACACGATTCTAAATAAATGTGATTAAAGAGATAATTTAATTGATTATTATGAAAAAAAATAATTCTTTGAATGAAACAAAATTTTTTTAAAATAAAATATCTAAACATTGATTGAGTTTTTCAATTACTTTCTAATCATATTAATTTAAATTTCTCTATAATAAAACGTTTCTTCATATGGTTTTGATGCCTATTCCCAACTAATTGCTAATTAGCCGATCGTATTGCTTCAGTACCTTTAGTTTTTCTAGTGTCAAAACACCTGACCATTCCCTCTTCGTTTCTTTCCATGAGACTGGGTCTTGCTCACCCCATGTCCATGAAGGCGTCCAAGATCCGTCCTCATTTTGTGAGCTGATCTCTGCATTCAGATTCACCTCCACATATTCTTCCAGATCCGGAAAAAATAAAGAATCTGGAGACTTTGCTATCTGTAGGGGTTGGAGACAGTAATTTTTCCATTGACTAGGGTCAAGTTCTACACATTTAAGCACCTGAATTGATAGAAACCTAAATAGGCTATCCTTTAATGACTCACTTAGCCCCTCAGTTTGAAAAAGATGTAGTAAGCAAAGTAAATCATGCATGCTTGGTTCAACTACCTCGTTTAGTTTCATTTCCACCACCTCAGCAAGTGAAGTGGTGAACTGGGTGTAGGTTGATTCTGCAAACTCAATGAAGTATCCAAGCAGTTCTGCGGTTGGATTCATCCGAAATTTAGAAAATACGTCTTCAGGTTCTGACTGATTCCACCAAGGGGCATGGGGGTGTTTTTGAGCACTGAGGGGGATAATCCTCCAAGTGGAATTCTCTTCGTCAAATGAATCCTTGAGAAAAGATAAAGCCCTGGATATTGTCGTCATTAAACACTTCGTCTTATGTTCCTTAAGAATTTGAAGAGCTACCGATGTACACAATGCGGAACTGTGGCTTGTTCTCAAGTCTGGCTCTAGGCCGTGTCCGAAACCTCCGTCATCATTTTGGTAAGAGAGAAGGGCCTTCAAAACTAGTTCCTCAGAACCTCCTTCAAAGATTCTTGAGAATTGCGCACGTTCAAGTGGGCGCCCATGTGTAAAAAGATAGTTTCTTGCTTTGTTAAAAGCTGTTGTCTCAAGAAAAATTGGATGCTGACCGTAAGTAAGATTAAATTTTTTTTTATTGCCTAAAGATTGAAAATCCTTTGTCATAATTTTTTTTGGAATCATTTCAATAGTATCTTAATAGAGAAGTTTTTCATATTAATAATCCAGAATTATTAATTATGTATCATTTTCCAGAAAAATTATTGCTAAATGCAACTAAAACTGTTGATGGTGCAAAATGGTTGAAGAACTTAGATAAAGTGATTGCAGAAATAGCTGAAAAATGGGGATTGACACCAGACAAGCCTTTACTGAATCTTTCTTATAATTTCGTTGCTCCAACTATGTGTTCGAATAACAAATTTGTAATCCTCAAGCTGAGGATATCAAGTCTTGAACATTAAATCTGAAATTAATGCATTGCAAACTTGGAATGGTAGGGGAACAGTTCTACTTTTAGATTATGACCTAGAAATAGGAGCCATGTTACTTGAAATGCTGCCCCCTGGAGAAACATTGAAAACTCTTTCAAATGATGATGATGCAACACGTATAATTGTTCAATTTTAAAAAAAATTATGGATACCAGTTCCTTAAATTCATAACTTTCCTGATTCACATAGATGGACTAAGTGTGTTCACGAATTAAATGAGAAAAAATAACAAATATTATCACATCCCGTAGTCTACAATTTCTAGGGTTTCAAGTATATTAGTCGAACGTGTAGGCTCTGAATCTAAACAAGTATTATTGCATGGCGACTTGCATCATGAAAATATAATTTGTGCTTCAAGAGATCCTTGGCTTGCCATTGATCCTAAGGGGTTAATGGGAGATCCACCATTTAATGCTGGTTCAATGTTAATTCATTTAAAACCAAAACAAAAAATAGAAAATCCTAAATTAATTATTTCACGAAAAGTAGAGATACTTACAGAAATGTTGGATTATGATAGAGAAACAATATCAGCATGGGGTTATGCAACACCTGTGTTAGCAGCTTGTTTTTCTTCGGATGATGATATTAGTTGGATTTCATGGACCATGGAAATGGCTGATTCTCTAAAATAGTTTACCTTTGAACAAATGATCAACAAATTGATAATTCAATTTAATAGATCGTTCGTAAAATAATGGTTCGCATTTCTTTCCAAAATAAAACCTCAACGATTACCGCTAACCTGTTAACCTATGAAGTACTTTAAACAGGGTTGATTAAAGTACAAGAACTGGATGGTCCAGGAGACTAGCCCCCGAGTAGCACACTAGGCCCCACCCTCTTTAACTCAAGTAGTTAGTCGCATTTCACTTCTTAGCTGCCTGACTGCTGCTCCAGGCTCGATCTGGAAGGAATCGTCCAGGGGTATGCAGTAGACAGTACCATCCACCTTATCCGAGAGGCCGAGATCAAGCAGCCACTTGTTAATTTGGGGTGGACCTTCGTATCCTGGGAGGGAGGAGTGTCTCTAAAGGCTGAATGGTGGGTTTCCCCGACCCCCAACAAAATAAAGGACGAAAACCTACAGGTGCTGGTACCGTATGATCAGGCGGTCGCGACCAACGGAAACAACGAATAACTGATGAAAACATAAACCAGGACCCGATTTGTTCACCACCTGATCGGACCCTTCCGCGGACAAACTCCCACCCAATGCCAGTAGAGCCAGAGCATCATAGGAGACAACTGCTGTGATGTAGACTGCCTGGCCACCACTTTCTTTTTCAACGGTAAACAAGAAACCCGGCATTTACTGGTAGATTACCCCCCGAGCTTCATAAGCCAGCTTTATGGATAAGACTATAAGTCCTTGATTATGGATCTATGTAAACCCTTCAATGATTGGGGCGAAGACGCTAGCTTACTCAGTGCAGACGCACCACGTAGTTCCAACCTGAATTGGGGATGAGAAAAACAAAGTACAGACCGGTAAAGTCATAAGGAATACCCAACAATTGGAGAAAGTTGACTTTGGAAAGAATCGACACGGGCCTCTTCTCCCCATATGCCCCCTACGAAGAGTAAAACACCGCAATAAGTACCATGAAGAAGACTCCGCAATGGGGAATTGGACATCTAGACTTCCTAGATCGATTTCAGACGCTGTGCTCAAAACGCTGCCTATCCGTTGGGCACACTGGTGCATCAAGCGAATAACGGAGTGGAGAGATCGAAACTTCTCCTTTATCAAGAGTCTCTCTATCGCCTCTAGACGGTTCGCCAACCCGAGACAGTTGACAGTCCTGAAACTCAAATCTTGGCTCCGTCTCATGCCGGGCAAAGAGTGAGCTGTATCCTGTTTGCGTCATACCGGTCAAACGCCTTGGAGATTCGCACGTTGTGCTCTCCGGCATATTCACTGCAACAATATCTGACCCTTCTGGCAAGCCACCGCGCAAAAGTTCAGCAACGATTTCACCTGTTACTGAGGTGGACTCTAAAATCAACTCGTCGAGTGCGGGATCAAGCCGCCGTTCACATCGCCACAGTTCAAACCCCTGTAGGGGTAATTCTAAAGAAAAAGCCGCGGCTGGTACTCCCGAAAGAAAACTTTCCACCGCTGCCCCGATGGTACCCGAACTCAGAGCAAAAGCCAGGCCAGCGTTAGAGCCAATATTGATTCCAGAAACAACCAGATCGGGTTTATTAGGGCTAAGGTTGTGTATACCGATGTTAGCACAGTCTGCCGGATAGCCCGACAAGGTATGGATCGTAAAACCATCACGCTCAATTAAGGCCAATTCTATAGGTTTAAAACGGCTTATCACCTTGCTAGTCCAACTACATTCCGATGCCGGCACTACAGTGTTCACTTGGGCAAACGAAGATAATTCTCGTACTAGCGGCAATAAAATCGGTGAATCGGCACCATCGTCATTCGTGACCAGTATCTGAGGTTTCGTGGGGGTCAAACTTTGCTCCCATCTTTTATACCTATCATCCCTTTCGTCCAATCCAGGCAGACCGGCGCTCGGTGCATCCCAAGTGCTAGGTCTGAGGCAAGCTCAATGCTATCTTCAACCAAACAGAAACGGAATAGGTGTTCCCCTTGGTCGGTGTAGCGATAGGTAGCATCTGGATCTAGCTTCGCCGGATCGTGCCAGGCGTAAGCGGGAGAGCGCAGCAACGTCAGCCTAACAGTATTGTCTGTTCCGTCGATGCCGAAGCAATCAGGGGTAGCAATGCTCAGTATCCCTCCATCCTCTGTATTGATGGAGGTGACATCATGGAGCGGGAATTCTTGACCATTCTGAGGCCGCAATAGGGTCGAGCCTGGAATACCGTCCGAGCGAGCTATGATGGTCCGGGGCAGATGAACGCAAAGCTTGCTGATCTGGAGACTTTGATGCCAATCGAACAACAGCCGCAAGTCAATGCGTGGATCGTCCCGATAAAGGGCAGCCCAGAGGTCCAGGTTACTTGCATCGAAGCGTGCCCTAACCCTCAGCAAAGCACGTATGGGACCCTCCTCCTCAACCTGAGTATCTGTTACCTGGAAACAACCAGCAATAGTTTCCCGAAACCCATCGATTCCGTGTGACCATGTATCACTGGAATCCTGTTGGACCACAATCCTTAAGCCTTCCTCGGAAAGCAGTGATGTACCATCTCTCACCCGGGTAACCCCCAAAAGTGATTCGCCTTGCCCTGCTGTAAGGCACCAGTGGCTATTGGAGATCGTATCGGATGATGTCTGTAAGTCGGTCGGATTCGAGATCGGTGGCTCGCCAGAGCATAGACAGTACACTTTCCAGCTCTGTGCAGGGATCTCCGCACGCCAAAGCACTTTGCGTTTCTCGGAGAGTGCCACGGAATCGTGTAGTACCATCTGATGGGGCACGAGGTCCCCCTTATTGCACGCTAACCATCCATCAAACGATCCCCAGCCTAGCCAGGGCTCATGCTCCAGGTAGCCTGAATAAGGGGTATCTGATGGATTGAACACAACGATGCGCTGCTGTTCATCCTCTGGTAGCTCTCGCATACTGCGGAAGAGCGTATGGTACATAATCGTATCTGCAGTATCGCAAGCTGTTCCGAGCTGATCCTGTGCATCCACATAGGATTGCGCCAGGCTTGTTCCTGCATAGATGTCATGGAATTGGTTGAACAGCACCTTCTTCCAGGCAGCCTCTAGCTGGTCATCCATATGTGTGGGTACATCGTCTGGGAACATATCCTGTGCGACTTTCGCCCGGATAAGCGTATGCTCTGCACGCCGCATCTGGGTCTTGAGATCATGCACCACGCTGTAACAACCAACTGCGTGAAATTGAAGTTCATCTTGTACGACTGGGAGTGCTTGCTGGAACGGCTTCACGGCCGCAAAAAACGCGCGGGGATGTGAGAACACCAACTTTGCATTCTCGAAGCTCTCCTGGTGTTCAAGCAACCAAGCGATCTGTTGTTTGGTAGGTCCCCCACCATGATCCCCAACCCCATAGAAACACATGACATGGCCGATGTCTGGATCAGCAACCGCCAGTGATGCCTGGATACTCTCCGTTAGGTCCGTTTCCCAACAGGTATAGGCGCGTGGAATACGCCATACGAGCACCTCGGCCCCGTCGGGCGCCTGCCAGCGGAAAAGCGAAGCAGGCAGTGCTTTCTCATGCTCCATCGGCCGCATCATCACATAGCTATCGTATCCCGACTCGGCAAGGAAGCTAGGAAGCATGGCATTGTGTCCGAAGCTATCGACATTATAACCCACAGTGATTTCGACACCGAACTTGTCCTGGAAGTAAGCTTTACCGAGTTCCATATGCTTGCGGAATGAATCAGCTAAGGGAAGATTGCAATCAGGCTGAATGTACCAACCACCGACGATCTGCCACTGCCCTAAGCGCACATAGTGTTCAATACGTTCGAAAAGCGCGGGATCCAGCACTTCGATCTGTTCATACAACCACTGGTCACTCCGGGTAAAAATAAACTCAGGAGTCTCCTCAATGCGGTCTGCTGCTGAACGGCAGGTTGCCAGTGCTTCTCCAATCCCGGCTGGCCATCGCCATAGCCACACGGGATCCAGATGAGCGTTTCCAATCAGATGAACGGTGATCAAAAGGCATTCCTCCTAGGATGATAAATGCTGCTCAGATGCTTTGAGACAAATTGATGGAGCATGTTAAACGAGCACATCGGGATACTCAAAGGGAATCGGTAGCGGTTACAGTCGTTGGTTGTTGCGCATTGACATGCACCAGAGGCCCTTGCAGACAGGCAAGCACACGCCACTGAAAACAACACGAAGCAGAACACTAATCTTTTTTCTTCCAGTTCGAAAGGATTAAACTCCCGGTGGTAAATACAGGCCGATTCGGTCTTAACTAGTAAGGCTTTTGAGATATCACCAATTTTCGCGAAGGGTTGATTCCGAGATATAAAACAAAAGAACTGTACTGTTGCAATAGCATAGGAAGCGATTCTTGGAATGCATCAGAAAATTCCTTATATTTGATTTTGGTACATCTGATGAAGTGGTTTGGGTAGTAAATTTAGCCTTCAGAAAAATTTAGTTCGATTTTCACTCCACTTGGATCCTTGATGAAAATCTGACGAACAGATGTGTTGGCTACATCTAGTAATTCGAATGGAATTGAAAGGGCAATAAGTTTTTCACACATTTTTTCATATTCCTGAGCCTTGAGTGCGAAGTGATCAATATTTCCAGTTGTTGCTAGATGCTTAGACACCTCAACAAGATGTACTATCGGATTTTCTTCAGAATACAACCACGCCCCAGGGACATCAAAAGGTGGACGATCTCCATTGTTCAATCCCAACACTTCCTCGTATAATCTGATCATTTTTCTAGTTCAGTTGTATCGATATTATATGATCTATTCCTAATAATCATTCTGCCTGTTTGGATTTTAATGTTTGTATTTTTGCTACAAATCTGACATATCTCATACAAGGGCTGTCACAAATAAAAAAGGCGAGCCTGAAAATCGCTATGGCCACAGTAAACTGCGGGGAATATACCCCTAAGAGATTTAATGAGGCAAATGGTAACAAGAATTAATGTGAAATTTAAAGGACATAGAATTCAAAAGACCATTCTGTTTCATCTCCCAGTTCGAGTTCAATCCCTTAGAAGGGCTAAAAGCTGAATGTGTATGGAGTTGGACCAGATTGGCAAGTTGGAGACAGCAAAATGACAGATCATCTCCTTCTCCTTACCCAAACATAATTTTTCTTTATCAGGTGGTTAAATGATGCTCGACTACATCAATTTAGATTTTCGCGGTTTTCGCGGACCAAACATGTTCAGGACAAAGATCAACCAGTTTCTGGATCGTTTGGAGAGGGAAATCTTAAAACAGTATCAACTCTTGAATGCCGAAGTAGCCCATAGCAAAGAACCTGTAACATTTGCAAACAGGCTACAGTTACAATTTCACCATATAGAGGAAGGAGAAACATGGGGCCAAGCATGGGATAGTGCATGGTTTCATCTCAAGGGCAGTATTCCAAATCCATGGAAGGACCGTGAAGTAGTAGCACATCTAGATTTCAACGGTGAAGCCATGGTCTTTTCATCTGAAGGAGACCCCTTACAAGGACTTACCAATGGAAGTGTGTTTGGCCAAATAACTCGTCACACCTTCATCCTCAAAACTAATGCAAAGGGGGGTGAAGTTGTAGACCTTTGGGTCGAAGCGGCGGCGAATCACATCATGGGAATCAACCGCCCTAAAGACCCACCCAGAGCCAGTGCAACTGTTGATAATACAGGCAACCAGATAGCCTTCCGAACTACGCCAGTTTCTCTCTTTGACGTAGCTCTCGCTGGGCCATCAAATGAAAAAAAAGACCAGTCAATTGATCGTCATGGAAGTTATGTAGGGCAAGCAAACAGGATGAGGATCGCCCTATTCGAGAGAGAGCTCTATTCATTGTTAATGGATATGCAGTTGTTGAACAGTCTTCTTGATACCGTACCTGATTCAAGCATGAGATATGCACGAATCCTCAGGGGACTTATAGAAGCCACAAACTGTTACCAAGACAATCCAACCAGAGCTGAAAAATGCCGTGAGATTCTATCTCCACTCCTTGCCCAGCCTGCAAACTCCACAGTACCCACGATAAATGCAGTAGGTCATGCCCATATTGACACTGGCTGGCTTTGGCCGGTCAGGGAAACCATTCGGAAAACCGCACGAACGTTTTCTAGTCAACTTGAGCTTATGGAGCGTTACCCAAATTATGTTTTTGGAGCTTCTCAACCGCAACACTACCAATTCGTTAAAGATCATTATCCAGGCCTCTACAAAAGAGTGAAGAAGGCGGTGGCAGAAGGAAGATGGGAACTTCAAGGCGGTATGTGGGTAGAACCCGACTGTAACCTGATCAGTGGTGAATCCATGGTAAGGCAAGTGATCCATGGCAAGAATTTCTTCATGGACGAATTTGGTGAAGAAGTTTCCAACTGCTGGATCCCGGATGTATTCGGCTACTCAGCTTCTATGCCGCAAATCCTCAAACGTGCCGGGATTGATTATTTTTTGACTCAAAAAATAAGCTGGAGTCAGGTCAACCGATTTCCACACACCACGTTTAGATGGAGAGGTATTGATGGAACTGAAGTGCTAACCCATTTCCCTCCAGAAGATACCTATAACAGCCTTCTGCAGCCTTATGACTTAAAATTATCTGAAGATAATTTTAAAGAAAAACCCATACTAGATGAGATGATTTGTCTATTTGGCGTAGGTAACGGAGGAGGAGGACCTACTGCAGAAATGATTGAGAGAGGTATCCGTCAGCAGAACCTTGAAGGAGTCCCTAAAGTACAATTTTCAAGGTCTGATGATTTATTCAAAAGATTTTCGCTCTATAAAGATCAATTACCCGTCTGGTCTGGAGAACTCTATCTTGAATATCATCGTGGAACTTTTACCACACAAGCAAGAACCAAACTTGGAAATCGACAACTTGAGCAGGGGCTCCAGGAAACAGAATATTTATTGAGCCTGGGCGAATTAGATGATTATCCTATCGAAAAACTCGATAGGATTTGGAAGAAACTTTTGCTCAACCAATTTCATGACATTCTGCCAGGTTCTAGCATTAAGATGGTCTATGAAGTGGCAGAAAAAGAATATGCTGAAGGAATTGCAGCTTGTAACGAAATCAAAAAACTGTCTGCAGAAAAACTCTTCAAGAAAGATGATGATTCACTCGTCGTGATTAACAATTTAAACATTCCAATTAGCCGTGAAATTGAACTTCCTGATAATTGGAAAAATGGACTGATAGATGATAGTAATCAAACTCTGCCTGTGCAAGAAGATCTGGATGGCACTCTGACAGCTCAGATCAATCTAATGCCTCAAAGTATCTCTTCGCTGCAAAAAAATGGTTCTCCTAAGAAAGCTAATCAGACGAATTCGCTCATTTTGGAAAATGAACTGATCTGTTATCAATTCAATGAAACAGGGCAGATCATCAGTGCCTTTGACAAGGAAATTAATTTTGAATTCATTGCAGAGTCTGAAATGGGTAATACGTTTACTCTATATGAAGATCGTCCACATGGTCATGATGCCTGGGAAGTTGATATAACCTATGAGGAAATGTCTCTTGAAAATGCAAAAAGTAAAGACTGGTCAAGTTTCGGTAATGGACCGGTAAGACAAGGAATTAATTTTAAACTAAAAATAGGTGAATCAAGCATTGAGCAACGAGTAACACTTAATCATAAAACAAGAACTCTGGAGTTTAAAACAACTGTTGATTGGAATGAATGCCATAAAATGTTACGCACAGCCTTTCCAGTCAACATAAGGTGTGACTCTGCTACATTCGGGATTCAATACGGTTATGTGAAAAGACCAACCCACCGAAACACTAGCTGGGATGTTGCACGTTTTGAAGTTCCTGCTCAAAAGTATGTTGATCTTTCAGATAACAACCGTGGAGTTGCCATACTTAATGACTCAAAATATGGACATAAAATTCATGAAAATATAATGGATCTTAATTTATTGCGTTCTCCAACTTATCCTGACGCGGATGCAGATCTAGGTATACATGAATTCAGTTATTGTTTCATGCCCCATAAAAAAGATTTTATCCATTCAGAAGTCATCCAGAGTGCTCTTGAGTTTAATCAACCACCAATGATCTTTGTTGGCAAGTCTGCAAAAGGGATCAACCCGCCTCTTAGAGTCAAAGATTCAAGCATCGGCTTAGAAGTTGTAAAACGTGCTGAAAAAGAAAAGTGTTGGGTTGTCCGTCTAGTAGAACGTTATGGCTTGTCGAACCAAATCGAAGTGGAACTTCATGAGTCGAATACAAAGCTTCAAGAAACCGATTTGATGGAATGGAATGACGATGAAAGGTCACTGAATACTCCTATCTTACTTGATTTCAAACCATTTGAAATTCGAACTTTCAAAATCAAAACATTAACCTGAATAAGAAAGGAGGCCAATGAAATAAATTTTTTACCTTCAATTTTTTTAACTAAATAAAGGATGAATAATGAAAAATCTATTTAAAATAAGTGTAATTGTACTTGTAAGCTTTTTGCTTGCAGCATCACCATTAATGGCCAAAAAGGTCTCTCGTGACAAACAAGTCATTTTTGATGTTGATGGGGGTAGAGTTCAGAACCCTTTCCAAATGAATTATCTGGTTCCGGGGGGAACTCCAAGGAACTCTGGTTTGCATCAGGCAATGTGGGAACCACTGTTTATTTTAAATTATGAAACTGGGAAAATTGATCCCTGGCTAGGTGTCAGTATGACCCCTAATTCCGCACAGGATAAGTGGACACTTAAACTACGTAATGGAACTAAGTGGTCAGATGGTCAGGATTTTGATGCTGATGATGTGGTTTTCACTATTCAAATGCTTCTCGACGATTCAACAGGGAGCTTGAATTATGCAGGTGCAATGCAGCAGTGGATTAAAAGTGTCAAAAAACAGGACAAAAGAACTATTGTATTCAATTTAAAAAAGGCTAATGCTAGATTTCAGCTGGACTATTTTTCAGTAAAGATATGGGGAGGCGTGACCATTATGCCAGAACATATCTGGAAAGGAAAAGATCCATACACTTTTGCCTTCTATGATAAGTCTAAAGGATGGCCTATTGGTACAGGAGCTTATAAGTTGAGTACTGCTTCCGAGACAGAATTCATTTACGACCGTGATGATAACTGGTGGGGTGCTAAGAGTGGTTGGATGTCCTTGCCAGAGCCAGAACAACTGATGTGGGTGGTAACAAACACTGAAGAAACACGTTCAATGCTCATGACAAAAGCTAATTTGGATAGCATAATGGACATCACTCTTGGAGCTTTTGAAGCAATAAAAGCTCGGAACAGAAATGTCCAGGCATGGTGGGATGATATGCCATACAGTTGGCTTGATCCATGTGCTAGAACCCTTGCCATTAATACTCATAGCAAACAATGGGGAAGTGCTGGTATGAGGCATGCACTTGAATCTTTCATCAACAGACAGGAAATCGTTGATGTAGCCTATGAGGGGACAACCTTTGCTTCAAAGACTATGTTTGTTGAATATGGAGGCATGGCACCATATATCGACGGAATAGTAGGAGCAGGGTACGGTCATGGATTAGGTGGTGATCCCTCAAAAGGTCATCGAATCATACAAGCTCATGGTTGGAAAAAGGGTTCCAATGGTTTCTATCAGAAAAATGGTAAGACTCTTGATTTTGAAATTAAGACACATGAAGGTTATATCGAAAAAAGAAGAATTGCCGATGTTTTGGTGGAACAATTCAGAAAAAACGGTATTAACGCTACACATCGTCCTGTTGCTGGAGCCACTTTTTGGGCTAATCAGCATGCTGGAGATTTCACTGCTGGTATGGGTTGGCAACAATGTGGTTCTATCAATGAACCCTATGCATCAATGAATACTATGAATATCCGATATAGCCGTCCAATAGGTGATAGCACTCATGCTGGGATGAACTTTGTGAGATGGGATAATGAAAATGCCAAAAAATTTGGTGAAATTACAGATAAAATAGGTGTAATGCCACTGAATGCTCCTGGTATGGTTGACATGGTAGTAGAAGCCTATGGCTATTACTGGAACGACCTACCCTTTATTCCTATAACACAAGCAAGAAAACTTATTCCGTTTGATACTACTTACTGGACTGGATGGCCTACTGCGAAAAATAACTATAATCATCCTGCAACCTGGTGGCAGAGTACACACCAGATTATTCATAACTTAAAAAAAGCAAAATAAAATAAATTAGGGGTGGCTAAAAACCACCCCTTTTTTCAAAAAAAATGGGTGGAATAACATTAAATTATTTCATTAGAAGGATATTTGTGTTTTTTCTCACAACTATTATTGCTTCTACAGTTATATTCATCATTCCACGTCTTGCTCCGGGCGACCCCATACAATCCATGCTTGCAAGAATAAGTGAACAAGCAGGGTATGTTGAGAATTCTGATAAAATTGTTGAAGGGTGGAGAGAAAGATTTGGTTTAAATGATCCTTATCATATTCAATACTTAAGGTATATTAAAAATTTATTTGTCTTTGATTTTGGAGTTTCTTTAGCAGCTTTCCCAGTAACTGTAGGAACAATTATCAAAAGAGCGATGCCTTGGTCTATAGGTTTAATGTCAGTTTGTTTAGTAATATATTTCATGTTAGGTAATTTATTTGGTGCATTACTCTCCTGGAAAAAAACACCATTTTTTATGAAAGGTTTAATAACTTGTTCAATGGTTTTCACCTCTTTGCCTGCTATTCTCGCGGCATTAATACTGGTTTATATATTCGCATTTAATTTTGATATTTTCCCACTGACAGGTTCATTCGAAAGAGGATTAGAAGAGGCCTGGACTTTGGAATTCATTTCTAGTGTCCTTTATCACAGCGTTCTCCCTGCTCTTTCAGTGGTAATTGTCCAATTCGGTTATTTTGCAATTGGGATGAGAGGAATGATGGTCACTACTGAAGGTGAGGATTATATGATATTCGGGCAGGCCAAAGGATTGAAACCTTTCTATATATTAATTAGGTATCAAGTAAGAAATGCAATTCTTCCTCAAATGACAGCTTTAGCTCTAAGCTTGGGAACTATAGTTTCTGGGCAAGTTCTAGTTGAATCTGTTTTTTCATATAGAGGCTTGGGTACAGTTATTTTAGGGGCCATCTTGAATTTAGACTACACTGTCATTCAAGGAACATCATTTATTTTAATTATGGTTACTGCGATTGCAGTGCTTATAATTGACCTGCTCTATCCTTTGATTGATCCTAGAATTTCACTTTCAAAATAAATAGTGTTTAAGAATACGTTTGATAACCCCTGGTTGAATTCCAGGTTAATTATCGGATCAATAATTATCGGGTTTATTGTTTTTGGTTCTCTTTTGGGAAGATTTGTTTGGGACCCGGAATTATCAGTGACTACTAGTTCTCCATTAAACCTTCCACCTTATGGTTTTATTAATTTACGAAAACAACATGGAGTTCTAGAGCATCCTTTAGGCACTGATAATAGTGGAAGGGACATGCTGGCTGTTCTAATTGTTGGAACTCCAAGAACTTTGAGCATTGGAGTTATAGCGGCGGGAACAGGAATGCTGATTGGAGTCTTATTGGGTTTTTCTTCTGGATTTATAGGAGGAAAATGGGATGACTTCGTTAGGGTTCTTTCTGACTCAACGATAACCATTCCAGCACTTGCTGTTCTTATTGTTATTCAATCATTATTCAGGGTTGATATCTATACTATGGCAGTTCTAATCGCCTTATTCTCCTGGTCTGGTCCTACCAGATACATAAGGGCACAGGTACTTACAATGAGGGAAAGTGGTTATGTTAAAATGGCAAGAATATCAGGTGTACCTACATTTGATATCATGTTCAAGGAGATGATGCCAAATCTAGTTCCTTATTTAGTTGCGAGTTTAATAGGGAATACTGCTGGAGCTATTTTATATGCCATTGGATTGCAAGTTCTTGGTCTTGGCTCTACAAGGCTACCAACACTGGGTATTACAATCTATTATTCTATTTCGGCAGCAGCCTTGTTAAGGGATATGTGGTGGTGGTGGGGTTTACCTACATTGGTATTAGCTCTTATTTTTATTGGTCTTTTTTTGATAAATCTAGGGCTTGATGAAGTCTGTAATCCAAGGCTTAGAAAGGCTAACTGAATAAATTATGACAAACAATATCTCATTAAATGTTGAAGATTTAACAGTACATTATGGAACACCAACCGGAGACATCTTAGCAGTTAATGGAGTTTCATTTAATGTAGAAAAAGGAGAAGCCCTTGGACTAGTTGGGGAATCAGGTTGTGGTAAATCAACTGCAGCATATGGAATCCTTAGACTAGTGCAACATCCCGGGAAAATATTAGGAGGGAAGATTGTTGTAGATGGGATTGAGACCAATAATCTAAACGAAGAGGAATTTAGAAAATTAAGAGCCACTAAACTAGCCCTCATTCCTCAGGGAGCAATGAATTCATTAAACCCAACCATGAGGGTATTTGGTCAAATTAAAGATCAAATCCAAACACATGAAGGTAAGCAAAATCCATCAGAACTAAAAGATCGTATAGAAGATTTGCTTAAAAAAGTAGGACTACCTGCAAGAATATCTAGGATGTTTCCACACGAATTATCTGGAGGCATGAAACAGAGAGTATGTATAGCTATTGGAATAGCACTTCATCCTAGTCTAGTCATCGCTGATGAATCAACAAGTGCCCTTGATGTTATTGTTCAGAGAATTGTTGCCCAAACTTTAAGTCATGTCCAAAAAGAAATGGGGGTTTCAATGATCATGATAGGACATGATATGGGTTTGATGGCCCAAATGGTTGACCGAGTTGCAGTGATGTATGCTGGTAATTTAGTTGAAATATCTAAAACCAAGGAACTTTTCAAAAACCCAGCACATCCTTATTCAAAAATTCTTATTGAATCCATACCATCAATTAAAGAAAAAAAACCTCTAAAGTTAGTCGAGGGTATTACACATGATCCCCGAAAACCCCCTCCTGGTTGTATATTCCAATTAAGATGTCCAATGGTTGAATCAAAATGTAAAGAAGTACAACCAGAACTTAAACAAAATAATAATGATAGTCATGTTGCTTGTCACCTAGCTAATTGATTTATGGAAGAAAAAAATATCCTCGAGATTCAAAAAGCAACTAAAATTTATAATATTGGGACCAGTTTTTTTGCTGGGAAAAATGAATTAGTCGCCCTAAATGAATTCAATCTTAAAATTCCTGAATCACCTGCATCAATAACTACAATTGCAGGTGAAAGTGGCAGTGGTAAAACCACTATAGCTAATCTAATCTTGGGTTTCATAGAATTGACTTCAGGAAATATTCGTTTTGGAGGAAAGGACATCAACATGATGTCAAAAGAAGAAAAAATCAATTATAGAAGAAATATTCAGGCAGTATTTCAGGATCCATTTGGTGTTTATAATCCATTCTATAGAATATCCCACATATTTGAGATAGTAATTAAACATTTTAAGATCACTTCAAATAAGAATGATGCTAGAGAATTAATTGAGAAATCATTGAATGTTGTAGGCTTAAGAGGAGAGGAAGTTCTTGAAAAATACCCTCACCAGTTAAGTGGGGGTCAAAGACAAAGAATGATGATGGCTCGTGTTCACTTAATACGTCCAAAAATTATTGTTGCTGATGAACCTGTCTCAATGGTAGATGCTTCCCTTAGAGCTGCTATTCTAGATGTGATGCTCAAGTTAAGAGATGAAGATGGTATTTCATTTATCTACATAACCCATGACTTAAGTACAGCATATCAAGTAGGTGACAACATTATAATTCTTTATAAAGGCAAAGTAGTTGAAACTGGGAAAGCAACTAATGTTATCGATAATCCTACTCATCCCTATGTAAAACTTCTTATAGATTCTATTCCAGTGCCTGATCCAGATCATAAATGGACTGAGATGATTGACATACCAGATGAAGGCATGGACTTTAAAGATCATTAAGTGTAAAAATAATCTATGAAAAAGGATGTTTTATGGTAGATCAAGTAGGGATTCATGACCATCAAAAAGATTATACATTTTA
>Ga0187827_10002480_pt1 | contig 25149 bp, 28 predicted proteins | sample ETNtaG_39_FD_167969 | JGI IMG/M metagenome (GOLD analysis project Ga0187827, IMG submission 167969) | Marine microbial and viral communities from oxygen minimum zone, Eastern Pacific Ocean - ETNP2014_SV_150_PacBio MetaG (Illumina Assembly) | ecosystem: Environmental > Aquatic > Marine > Hypoxic... | reverse complement strand
ATATACTTCCAAGAAACCATAATGCGCCTCGAAACTACACTAATTGGAATTGCACTTCTTCTCATAGGAATAACTATTGTAAGCACAACACAAAAACAACAAAACAAACAATGGCCAAAACAAGACATAATCCTAGCAATAACAGCAGGACTAGTACTTGGAACCCAATTTGTACCTATAAAGATGATAGGAATATCCTTAGAAACAATCCTCTTCTCAATGGCATTAGGAATAGCAACAAGTGCTACCATAATATTTCTCGTTATAGGCAGACACATCGAAATAAAACATCTACCACACGGCCTAACATCCGGATGGATATTCGCCATCGGAAATTACTTCGGAATATTCACAATATCATCCCTAGGACTAACAGTAGGTTTCTCCATCACTCAAACATCAGTCTTAGTATCCATACTATGGGGAATAATATACTTCAAAGAATTACCAGAAGCAAGAGACCAAACAAAAATAATAATCGCAGCAATCTTAATACTTACAGGGTCATACGTTCTCGCATTATCAATATAGAAAAAAATAATTCTATTCATGGATAGCTCAAAACTTGTGTTCACAAATACCCTTACAAGATTGATTCTTCAAATCAGCTATCTTAATCTCTTTCTGAAAGACCTCAGACAAAAAAATTGAAATAAAACATCTAGCAAAAAAACACTGAGGGCCATCCCCCACCTCACTTTGGTGCCTCAAAACAATTCTCAATCTAAATAGAACCAGCCTTACCCGTTTCCTCAGTTTCACTGGAAAACCAAAAAAAATCAATCTTAAATATTCCACCCAAGTAGAATGTAAGGAGCTTACATTCTTGACAAACAACTCCTCAAAATTTGATATAATCATAGTTGGGGCAGGCGTTCTCGGAGTAGTAACCGCCTTCTGGATCTCCGAGCTATACAAATGCAAAATAGCCATAATCGATAAAGAAACAAAGGTCGCACAACACGCAACCTTCAGAAACACCGGTGTAATCCATAGACCATTTTATCTTAACCCAGAGAAAAAAAGAATATTCGCAAAATCCACACAGAAATCATATCACATGTGGAAAAAACTTGCAACCATCTACAATCTCCCTTGGAATCAAGTAGAAACACTTGAAGTGGCTCTGAACGAAAATGATCTCCCTATTCTCGAACAATACTTGGAATGGGGCATACAAAACCAAATACCCGAAAAGGAATTATCCATACTCGACGGCACCACAGTAAAGACCTTAGAACCAAAGGTAGAATGCGCAGGTGCACTTCGCTGCAAAACAGATACATCCGTAAACTTCGAGTGGTTCACAAAAAGCATCTTCAGCCTCGCAGTCGAAAACGGAGTAACCCTCCTTAGAGGTAAAGAAGTCACGAATATAACCGAGAAAAACAGTCAAATAGAACTCAAGATAAAAGACACTGAAGGAACTTCTCATCTAAGCTGCGATTTATTAATCAACAATGCCGGAGGGGGAGCAGTAAACATAGCTCACAGCCTCGACTTAGCTAAAAAATACACAGACCTAAACTTTAGAGGAAACTACTGGAAAGTCGAAGAACCATTTGCATCAAAAATAAAAAGAAACATCTACTCTATACCAAAAGACACAGCATACCCATTCCTCGACCCCCACTTCATAGTCAAATTCGACGGAACCAGAGAAATCGGACCAAGTGCAGCCCTAGTATTCAGCCCAAACGCCTACAAAGGACTCTCCGAAACAACAACACAACTTGTAAAGAAAATCTTTGAACGACCACTCATACCCAAAATCAAACTCACCACCAACAAAAAATTCCAATCAATGGTATGGCACGAATGGAGAATCACTATTTCAAAAAAAGCGCTTAGCCAGAAAATGAACAGATTTATCCCAACACTAAAACCAACAATGCTAAAAACAAGGGGAGTAGCAGGTGTTAGAAGCCAACTAATAGATGAAAACGGATTCCTGCCTGAACCTATTATAATAGAAAGTCCTCACACAATCCATCTACTAAACTACAACTCACCAGGTGCAACAGGCGCACCAGCATTCTCAGCTCACCTAGTATCACAAATACAAGAAAAAGGACATTTTGATAACCTAACAATACAAAAAACGCAAAGACACAACAGACTCTGGAATTTCGAAAAAGCAAAAGACTATGGAAAAGACAAAATAAATTTCCAAGAGAAATAACTACCTCAAAAATCAATTATATAACTAAAAAAACTCAATCCAAAATATAAAAGCCGAAAAGCCATATATGCAAAAGGTCAGAAGAAGTAGTAATACTGAATGGGAAAATATAGAAAAAGCTAAACAGTTTATTTAAGCACACAAAGAACCACAAACCATGGACCCATCACCAGAAATGATCATCCTGGAAAGAATCAAAAAATACACCCCTCTAGAACAAGCAAAAATAATCACCGTTTACAATAAATAAAGTTTTCAATTAGATTCGAAAAAAGTTTTCAATATTATTAAAAGTTGAAGGAATTATAAGGATTCGCAATGCAGTTTAACCAGTTACCACTAGGCTACTCCTAATATATTGAAAGTTCAAAGGCTCGAATAAATCAGGAATTTGTAATTACCAATGTAAGCGTCGAACGCACCATCTTCAGGGCCCTTATCGTCCCAGAACAAATTTCTTTAAGCTCCTCCGGAGAACCGCACTCAATCTTAACAATAACATCATACACACCATACATCATGTACACATCAGTAACACAAGAAATAGACTTGATCTCCTTAACTAGCTCTTTTTCAGATCCTAACTCCGAAGTTATCAATATTATAGCAGAATTCAACAAATTAAAGAAGCACTAACAAATATTTAAATTAACTGAAAATACTTTACACTCTAGCTTCTCTTTCATAAATCAACCGATGGTACAACTTAGACAATTTATTTCGGACTTTAAAGGAAAAAGAAAACTCCATATTAAATGGACACATCTTATCCATAACAGGACTGTTCGATTCAACTTCAAAGATAACAGGATACAATCTGCAACCTAGCGGTCTATCCGAATAAATTGTACATTTATCTCCATCATGAAAGATACATCTACCACCGTTATTCCTTAGAGAATTAAAACCTCCAGACTTCACCGAAAAGAAATCTTCCTTGAAGCCTAAATCTGCAATACGTTTCACATCATCGTTCAAAAGAAGCATCTCTGTATCAAAACAACACTTCACACAACTATGATCCCTGCAAACATTCTTCAATATTTAAACAGAAAAAAGAAGCTGAACTTAACCTTTCCATAGAACAGGTTTTAAGAATAAACCTAAGATGTATTATTATTCAGTACAATGAAAACAATCCAGAAACAAGTTCAAAACTCAACATCTTTCACTATCTTCACTAATTCGGTTATAATCACATACTGATAATACAATACACTCCATTTAATATTTCGGTATTTTGACAGAAAAAACTCGACAAAGTCCCATTTCTAGATTGAATTCGCTATATTAGCAAACAGCTATCCTATAAAGTAAATTTCCAAAATCAGATTAATGTTCTTAATTAGATTGGAGGTACATAATCTGGATAGTTTGAGGTATCCTCAAAATACCAAGCTAAAATATCACCTTCTTTAGGATACACCAAATCGACACTAACATCATAGTGTATCCACTCACCTAACCCTTCATCAAAGAACCAAGCTATCCATGCCCAATACAACTTATCAGGATCATCAGCTACACCAACTCCATTTATCGATGATATGAAGTGAGATCGATACTCCGGATAATAAGTAGCATCTAATCGCCCATCCGAAACTAGTACAGTAACATTATAGAAATTTACACCAATAGGAAGCCGAGTATCATTATACCAAACCAGGGTTCCATTCCCATAATTAAACAAAATATCCATACTGAAACTTATCTTATCCAAAGATTCAATCGTATCATCATACCGCTCCTCCGTAGCAACCAAATTACCGTACAGAAGTAGACTAGTCAACCCCAACAAGACAGAAACAGCAACAAACACCAAGGCAACCATCTTCCATCCCCAAACATCACCCAAACATAATCACCTAAGCAGAAATCCCATCAGTCTTAAGATAAGCCACCCGACTAATAGTTATAATCAAGACAGGAACAACAAATGCAAAGAAAACAAAATCAGCTAACTCATGAGCCAACGCAAAATATACCCCAGTTATCCAACGAAGCGCAATACCGTCAATAGAACGATAAATCAACAAACCATCAATAGCATTCGTCCAAAAATCATAAACAAAAGCAGACAAAAGACCAGTTATACCTAAAACTAAACTCTTATTCAGAAACTTGCGTCCATTATCAAAAACAGCAGTCCTCTTCCAACTGCGCCCCAACAATGAACCTGAAAAAGCAAAAACCAATTCACCAACAATCAAAACAAGCAACAAAGGAAATCCAGCAGCCCCCAAAGGATTCACGCTACCATAAACCAACCAAGTAATAACCGCCACACCCGCACCAACCCCAAAACCAAACAAATATGCTGAAACAAAAACAAGGGAATCCATCAACTTAATCTGAGGAAAAGCCAACAAAGCATAATTCGAAGCAACAGCTAAGGCGGAAAAAACTGCCATAACCGCCACATCACGACTCCTAAACATGGATGGATAATCCATCCATGCTACAATATATACCTAGCGATTGGATAAAAACTCAACTCAACCGATAAAGAAATACATGTAACTGGAATAAAAAAAATTAAGAACACCACTTGGTTTTGATGACTGAGAAGATAAGCTATTCAATGTTTACTCCATATTTCTAAGTGTATCAGTATCAATTACAGATTTATTCGAACCAAATTCAAATCTAAAAATAATCCACATATCAAAACAAGATATCACAAGCAAACCCACACGTAATATTTTCTCAAGATCTCATTCATTACTTTTTGTTCAATATTAGGCTCTATTAAAAATAAATATAACATAAAAACAGCGTCATATAATTATCTCTAATTAGGGATAACTAATCTATGCAAGTCGAAGCCATAACAATTATCTGGAAAATGAATCATGCATGTTATCAAAACAGAAGGTTTTTATACCCAATTATCCCCAATAAGAGATAACAAATTGGTATCAGGTTGTGGGCTCAGTAGAAAAACTAACAAAAGAGCCAATTCCAAATTTCTATACTTCTGGTATTACCAAGATGGAAAAAAATTTGAGAAATATCTTGGAAGAGTTGATGATGAAAAAGCTAATCTAAAGGGTGCTCACGAGATGTTAGCATTCTATAGAAACCAAGATGAAGAATTACACCAAATGATAGAAAAATTGGAAACACAAACAGTAAACAACAGTTCACACAAGTCTTCAATACACACAATACATCTTCCCATTACTGAAAAAAAGCCCAATTATCTACCTGATTTCGAAGACTAGTACCGATCAACCGTTAATCTTCATCATCAATATCAGTATCGAATCTTGTTCTAAATATTGTGAACATGACCGCTTCAATAAATGGTTAAGAAAGAATATGCTAAGCTATGAAAGTCCGATCCTTTGAATGCATAATAAAGAAGTCAATATCATATGAAGCACCTAATTTTCCAACAAGCTCTATAGAACCAGCCACATCGTACTCCTTAATTACAAGAAACTTCTCTATTTAGAAAATGTAATAATTTAAGTCCCTTATCTTGCTGGAAACCATTATTTTTCGCTCGTCTTATCATTATGCGGCACCTAACAATCCTGTGTATACACCAATTTGATAATACATCTATACAAACAATATGAAAACTATCAAAGAAAATTACTTTACAGTAACCGATTTTGCTAGGTTTCGAGGATAATCAGGATTTCTTTGCCGCAAAACTGCCATATGATAGGCGAGTAACTGGAGAGGGATAACCTCAACCAATGGGTACAACAACTCATTCATCTTAGGAATGTGAATAAACTCATCATATATACCGTTAGGTGTGTTGGAAACACCAATAATTTTAGCACCTCTGGCCTTCATCTCTGAAGCATTGCTCAGCATCTCATCATAAGTATGATCCTCTGGATTTAAGATCACAACAGGTGTTCCTTCCTCAATAAGCGCGAGCGTACCGTGCTTCAACTCACCACCAGCCATTCCTTCAGCGTGATTATATGCCAACTCCTTAAGCTTCAAAGCACCCTCCAAAGCGATAGGAAGATGAATGGATCTACCTACAAAGTATAAATCGCTACAATCCTTATACTTATTAGCTATCTTAATGACTTTCTTCTCATTCTTAAGGACCTTTTCCACATTTCGACCAATATCACGAAGCTCATTTAATCTCTTAGAATCACCCACGAGCGAAAAAACAAGTAAATATATCACAGCTAGCTGACTAGTAAAACTCTTTGTAGCCGCTACACCTATCTCAGGACCACAATTAAAAAAGAGATTCAATTGGCTTTCTCTATTTAGAGAAGATCCCTCAGTATTCAGAATAGAGAACACCTTTGCCCCCTGCTCTTTAGCTTCAGAAACAGATTCCAATAAATCGGCAGTCTCTCCACTCTGGGAAAGCGCAATCATTAAGCTATCTTCGTCAATAAGTTCAATATCATGAGAAAATTCACTTGAAATAGATATGGTAGATCTTATCTTAGCTACCCTCGCTAAGAGGTATCTAAGTATGAGACCTGCATGATAACTTGTACCACAGGCAGTTATGAGAATCTGTTCAGCTTCCTTGATGAGACTAGTCAATTCTAGAATTTTTGTGGGATTTTGGTTGATAGCTGCTTTAAGGGTTGTAGGCTGTTCATGAATTTCCTTGGCAGTATAATGGGCAAATGCTTCCTTGGATGTCTCTTTTGCCTCCCAAGCAACGTGTGTAACCTCCTTTACAACCCTTTCTCCATTGAAAGTGTAGATATTCATACGTCTTCCTCTCATTATCACTATCTCTTGATTATCGAGGAACTTCACTTTGTCAGTATGATCAATAAACGAGAGAATATCACTTGCCAGATAGTTTCCATTCTTTCCTATGCCGATAACTAAAGGGGCATCTTTACGGGCACCTATAAGTACATTTGGCTCAGACTTGAAGATGGCCTGAAATGAGAAAGTTCCCTTAAGATCCTGTACAGCAGTTAATAACGCCTTTTTTACCTTACCACTTTCATTGTAATACTTCTCAAGAAGATGAGCAATAATTTCACTATCTGTATCACTATTGAATTCATGACCTTCACCTTTTAATTTTTCTCTTAACTGATGATGGTTCTCAATTATCCCATTATGATTAACAGCCACTTCAAACCCACATGATACGTGTGGATGAGCATTTTCACGAGACACACCACCGTGAGTAGCCCATCTAGTATGGGCAATACCGATTGTTCCCTCCATATCAAGAAAATTCATCTTCTTGTCGATTTCAGATATTTTTCCTTCATCCTTCAGTAATATTATGCCGACATCTGTTAAAGTAGCCATCCCAGCGGAGTCATAACCTCGATACTCCATCCTTTTAAGTCCATTAAGTAGTATAGGAGCCGCATTCTCTTCTCCGATATACCCAATGATCCCACACAAAAAAATACACTTAATCAACGGGTGTTAGAGCTTTACATAAAGATTCTGTCGTAAATAAAGAAGTATAGGCCAGATTCTATGCCCTTCTGCCTCTTCTGCCGCCAGCCTTACGTGTCGTATCATGCGGAACAGGCGTAACATCCTCAATTTTACCTATCTTAAAACCAGATCTTGCTATGGCCCGGATAGCTGCTTGAGCTCCTGGACCAGGAGTACGAGGTCCGGTCCCACCAACTGCCCTCACCTTAATGTGAAGAGCTGATATTCCTTTTGATTTAGCAACATCTGCAGCCGCGGTTGCAGACTTCATGGCTGCATATGGAGAAGATTCAAATCTATCCGCCTTCACATGCCTTCCACCAGAACTAAATGCAATCGTTTCAGCACCAGTAAGATCAGTTATGTGAACTAGTGTATTATTATAACTACTAAATATCTTCACTATTCCCCATTTGTGACTTGTAATATCATTTTCAGTCATATCATTATTCCTTCTTAGAAGATTGGGGACCTGCTTCCACCATGAGCTTTGCTAAATTGCTTCCTTCAATAAGTCTCACTGTTGATTCTTCATTCATCCTAACTAAGTACCCAGGTATAGTTACACGTCTATCTCCCACCTTTACATGACCATGAGTCACAGCTTGACGAGCTGCTTGTATTGATGGTACCAAACCTTTACTTTTAACCACACTCTGCAGACGCCTATCGAGCAGAGATTCAACTATTAAACCTAAGATATCGTCAAGAGAAGGTGAACTACCGATTAATCCTTTACGGCTCAAAGATTTCAACAATCTTTTTTCTGCCTCCACTCTAGTTTCAATAGGTTCAGCCAACAATTTACGAGCCTGATTTCTTATTCTTGAAAGCTCAGTTTCCGCAATCCAAAGTTCTCGTTTATTTCGTAGACCATACTTCCCCACTATCCATAATTCACGAGCTAATTGATCAGCTTGCCAAGTCATTCTAGGAGTAGCATATTTCTTACGAGGTTTCTTAGGATCTCCCAATTAAATGCGCTACTCTTTCTTTGATCTAGAAGCTGCAAGGACAGATTTCTTTACACCAACACTTCGACCCTTTCTTCCAGATGTTCTTGTTCGTTGCCCTCTCACAGTAAGTCCTAAAGAATGTCTTATTCCACGCCAACTTCCAATCCTCATCTCTCTTTCTATGGTTTTCTTAAGATACATCTGCAAATCTGAAGCAATATAATGAGTATCCGTACCCGTCTCCAAATCCTTTCGACTGTTCAAAGCCCAATTCGGAATGCCTAACTTACCAGGATCCTTCAAAGCAGTCATTATTTTGGCTATTTGATCGTCATTTAAGGCCCCAAAATATAATTCTGAATCTATTTTCAAAGAAGCAATAATCATATGCGCCATATTCATACCGACACCTTTCATCTCTGACAAAGCAGGAAGGACTTTTTTCGTCCCATCAATGTCTTTACCTTCTATCCTTACAATGTAATTAAATTCACTCATATCTTTCTGAGATTCCTTTGCCTAATGTCCTATCTGCGTAATCTCATCGTCTTTCAAATCCACTTAATATATCTTGCCTAACCTGAGAGATATTGAAACGACCGAGATAAATACCGACAAAGATGAAGCACTGTGAAGCAATTGAATGATCTTGACTTAGCTGTAAAGAGAATGAAGCAGAATAATCTCTCAATGGTGTTTTCTAGAGAAGGAAAAATCATCTTTGAAAGCAACAAGAAGGGTTTAACACCATTCATTCAAGCTATCAATACACTTACCCGAGACATACAAGAAGCAACTTTAGCCGACCGAGTTGTTGGAAAAGCTGCAGCCTTATTGGCAACATATGCTAGAATTCATTCAGTTTATGCTTCAATTCTCAGTTTCGAAGCTATTAAGATTCTAGAATATCACAGAATACCATTCAAGTACGGTAAGAGGGTAAAGATAATTGTCAACCATCAGGGTACAGATTTATGCCCTTTCGAAAAGGCAGTATTAGATACGAATAATCCGAGCGAAGCATTCCAATGTATCGAAGAAAAGATACAGTCCCAAAAAGCACGACAATAAATATTTAAGATGAAGAAATCAGCACCCTTGTAACAAGCGAATAAGTTAGTAAATTGAAGGTTAAGAGGTCATAAGAATCGTGAAATTAAAAATATTAGAAAAAAGTACAGATAGGGTTAAGATTCAACTAGATGGAATCAGCTTGTCTTACGCCAATGCCATTCGACGAATAGCAATAAGTGAGGTCCCTGTTATGGCAATTGATGAAATCGTAATCTTAGAAAATTCTTCAATCATATATGACGAGCTCCTAGCACACCGCTTAGGACTTATACCTCTCAAGACAGATCTTTCAAGATATGTTTTACCTGAAGACTGTGACTGCGGTAATCAATTAGGATGTCCAAAATGCAGAGTTCTTCTTGTGTTAGATTCAGGATCAAATGAATCTTCGAAAGAAATTCTATCAGGAGAACTGAAATCAGAAGATGAAACCACTATCCCAGTAAGCTCGAACATTCCCATCGTAAAGGTTGCACCTGGCCAAAAGGTGAAACTCGAAGCTTACGCTCGCTTAGGAACCGGAAAAGAACACGCAAAATGGCAAGCTGCGACTGTGTCTATTCTAAAATCCACGAAAAAAGAAGATGCAGATAATGAATATACATTAGAAATAGAGTCAACAGGTTCCTTACCTGCTATTGAGATATTTTCGAAATCAATCGAAATTCTAAGAAATAGACTGCAAGAGTTCACAGAAAAAACAAGGAGTCTAAAGAAATGAAAAAAAGTAAAAATCCAATCCTTGACAATACAATAAAGATGCTAAAGCGTGCCTCAAAATCATCAGGAGCCAATATCTGGTTAAGCACATCGAAATATTTGAACAAATCAATTTCACGAAAATCGAAGGTAAATGTAGGTAAGATATCATATGTGACCAAGAAAGGCGAAGTTGTTCTCATTCCAGGTAAAGTACTTGGAGGAGGCGCGGTTTCGCACCGAATTGTTGTTGGTGCATACTCCTTCACTAAGTCTGCTTCAGATAAGATAAAGAATGCAGGTGGTGAAGTTTTGTCAATACCAGTTTTTTTAGAAAGATATCCAACTGGTAAGGATGTAAAGATAATTGGTGGCTGAAACAGTTAAGACGGATCAGCCCATTGTGGTAGACGCTGCTCAACAGGTAGCAGGCAGAATGGCGTCTAAAATAGCGAAACTTCTAATTGAAGGGAGACATGTTGTTGTTCTGAATGCCGAAGCAGCTCTTATGTCGGGTAGTAAAAAAAACATATTTGCAGAATATATGCAACGAAAGGAACTAAAAAGTATTGTAAATCCAATCAACGCACCTCATCGTCCAAGACAACCAAATATGATCCTAAACAGGATGATTAGAGGAATGTTACCGAGGCGAAAACCTAAAGGACAAAACGCGTTTAAACGATTAAAAGTCCATATAGGGATTCCTACACCATATAGATCTGTTGAAAAGATGACATTCGAAGACACCAAGCCGAGGAAACCAGTGCAGCTCTATGTTACAATAGGAGAAATAGCAGTTAACCAGGGTTGGAGGAAGAGATAAGTTTGGTTAAACAAAAAATGGAACTTTTCGCTGGGGCAAGAAAAACTTCACACGCAACTGCTGCAATAACTCCAGGCACAGGTAAGGTAAGAATAAATAGCGTCCCAGTTGAAGTATTAGAGCCACGATTTGCCCGTGAACGGATAATGGTACCCCTCGAACTCTCAGGTAGCTTAAGAGATAAAATCAATATCTCAGTCAACGTCGCTGGAGGAGGATTTATGGGACAGGCTGACGCATCAGCTATCTCAATTTCTCGTGCACTTGCAAGTTGGTTTAAGAAAGAAGATCTGAAAAAAAGGTTAGCTGAATATGATAAACATCTTTTATCTGGGGATCATCGAAGAAAAGAACCAAAGAAATTTGGTGGACCCGGCGCACGAAGGAGAAAACAAAAGTCATATCGCTAACTTAGCAGACAATTTTAATCTTGATAAATAGTTAAAAAGATTTAATTGTAATGGGATAAAAACCTTGTATTAAAGGTTCAACTAAAAGGTTAACAGCATGATTACGCGTCAACAGATATCAGAGGTCATATCCAGATATTGCCCTGAAGATATTACAATCGGAACTTTAGGAAGTCACTCAACCCTTGATATCTGTAAAGGATCTAAAGACGAAGGGATCCAAACGATTGCTGTCTGTCAGAAGGGACGTGAAGAACCATACGAACGATATTACCGTATCCGAAAATCTTTCGATAGAATCTGTGGAGTTATCGACAAAACGATTATTTTAGATAAATTTCAAGACATTTTGAATCAAAATATCCAGAATCAACTTGTATCAATGAATACGATATTTGTCCCTCATAGATCCTTCTCAGTCTACGTTCCATATGATGGTATAGAAAACAGATTTCTCGTCCCAATTTTTGGAAGTCGAAACCTTCTAAGGGTTGAAGAGAGAGATGTTGAGAGAAATCAACAATTCCTTCTAGAAAAAGCATTAATACGAACTCCATTCCAGTTTAAAAATTATACTGATATAGATCGCCTTGCAATTGTAAAGGTAAATGAATCAGAAAGAACATATGAACGAGCATTTTTTTATGCGTCAAATCCAAAGGAATTTGAAGAGAGATCAAATATTCTCGTTATGAAAGGCTTGATTACCAGAAAAGCTGTAGATAATGCTGTTATCGAAGAGTTCGTAGTGGGCGCCCAATATAATTTCAACTTCTTCTATTCACCACTTCTAGGTGAATTAGAGCTTCTCGGCATTGATGCCAGACGACAGACCAATCTCGACGGATTACTTAGACTTCCAGCTAATGAGCAACTTAAAGTTTTAGAACACATCAAAGCACAGAATATTGAAGTAGGTCATTTTGCCACAACTATTCGTGAATCCCTGCTAGAAAATGTATTCGAACTGGGAGAACGCTTCGTGGAAATCACAAAATCAGAATATCCTCCAGGGATAATAGGACCATTCGCTCTCCAAGGTGCAATTATTCCAGGCCCCCCAAAAGAAGATATAGTAATTTTCGATGTAAGTTTAAGAGTTCCAGGATCTCCAGGAACGAAATTCACACATTACACGGAATGCAATTGGGGATACCCAATTAGCACCGGACGCAGGATCGCTATGGAGGTTAAGGAAGCGATTAAGCAAAATCGATTAGAGGAGATTATAACTTGATCTCGAAATCAGATATAGAAGAGGTTCTGAGCCAATACAATACTGATGAAGTTTCTATCTGCACAATTTGTTCTCACACAGCTCTTCAAATATTTCATGGTGCAAGAGCAGAGGGCTTCAAGACTATAGGGATATGTACAGAAGATCGAAAGCCGCTATACAACTCTTTCCCACAAGCAAAACCAGATAAAATTATTACTGTAGATAAATACAATGAAATACTGGAATCAAAATTTCAAGAAATACTGAAAAAAAATAATGCAATTATCATACCTCATGGCTCATTTATTGAGTACGTTGGGCCAGATAATATATCAGAAAATTTTAATGTACCAATGTTTGGCAATAGACAATCTCTCGCATGGGAAAGCGATCGTGAACGACAACGAAAGTGGATTGAATCAGCAGGCCTAATTATGCCACATAAATACAAAGACCCTTCAGAAATAGATGGTAAAGTATTCGTTAAATTTCCTGGAGCTAAGGGCGGAAAAGGGTTCTTTACAGTTAATTCTGAAAATGATTTCCACGATGAATTGAAACGCAGAGTTAAAAGTGGTGTAATAGAAGAATCAGATATCCCTAAAGTAGGTATACAAGAGTTTCTTCTTGGGGTGAGATATTATCCGCATTACTTCTATTCTTTGTTTGAAAATACAGGTATGGATGCTAGTAAAGGTAAGGTTCAGATTCTTGGTATAGATCGGCGTATAGAGCCAATTGATGAAGCATACCGCGGTCTCCCTGATGTACCACCAGAGTTTTTTGATTATACAGTAACTGGAAACCAACCAGTTGTGTTGAGGGAGAGTCTTCTTCCTGAAGTTTTAGGTTTTGGTGTTAACGTTGTAGATGCCTCAATCAAGCTCTTTCCACCAGGTATAATAGGGGCCTTTTGTTTGGAGACAATATACCACCCAAGCCGTGGATTTGTTGTTTTTGAGATATCTGCAAGAATAGTAGCAGGAACAAATGTGTATGCTGGGGGTTCTCAATACTCTCAATTCACTTACAAAGAACCAATGTCAATGGGAAGAAGAATAGCACGAGAAATTAAGATAGGACTTAAAGAACAAACATTAGCAGAAATAATTTATTAACTAAATTTATACAATCAGATATAAAAAAAATTTAGTAATAAAGCCACTACAAGATGCATTAAAAAAACATGGCGTATTAATGATGACGATGAGAATGATGTATTATGTCTCAAGTTATACTCTAAATGATGTGTTGTCCTTAACTATACAAGAAATAAACATATTAACTAATATGGCTCTAGTTATACATAAGGAAGAAATAGAGAAAATAAAAGATACGGCAGGTAGATAGATTTAGCTAAAAAACTTGAAGTGGAACTAGATGACAATAATTTACCTGGTGAAGGTCCAGATAAGGTCACTATGGTGATAAATAGCAGTGAATATCAGAGGGTAAGCTATGCCATATCAATTGCAAAAGTCGCTGCGGCTCTAGATATGGAAGTTCATATGCTCTTCACATACGAAGGATTAGAGAGATTGATTAAGGGACGTTCAGACGAATTAGGAAACATAACAGATACTAACTTCCTAAAAAAAATTAAGAATGCTTTAAAGAAAGGAAAAATATCAAAGTTGTCAGAAGATCTGACGGACGCCAATAAGATTGGTGTAAGGATATACGCATGTGTAACTGCGATGAGTATTATGAACGTGAAAGAGGAAGAACTTATCAAAGAAGTGGATCAAGTTATGGGGCTTTCTCAATTTCTAGTGCTCTCTAAAGGCAGTATTACATATTATGTTTAAACCATACACAGATTCATTATGTTTCAGTAAACCTTTAATGGTCGGTCTAATCGGAGCTTAAGAGCAGGTCAGAAATTAAATATGTTGAAACCCATTAGATGTTTTACTTGTGGCTCTTTAGTCGCCGAAAAGTACAACATATTCAATGAACGAGTCAAAGCTGGTGAAGATCCGAACGAAGTAATGAATAATATGAAAATCATTCGATACTGCTGTAGAAGAATGCTACTTTCGAATGTTGATATTATCGATCAAGTTTTGCCATACTACGAGTATCTTGCTCAACGGCGAACGGAATTTGAATCTAATGTATTATAATGACTAAAATATTATGATTCAAAGGCTAAAAATAATGGTTCACAAGGAGAGAGGAGCAAGTTATTGCGATATGAAAGGTTGATGTTAAGAATTGTCTGAAAAAGTGGAAGAGAAAACAGTGGAGATGGAATATCAACCAATTCAACCTCAACCAACTTTTGAAATTACCGAAAAAGCACTTTTATCCACCGGAATAAGGGTTGGAACTCAAGTCAAAACAAAATCTATGGCACAATTCATTCAAAAGACGAGATCCGATGGTCTTCATGTTATAGACGTAGGTAAGACTTTATCAAGAATAGAGGTAGCCGGAAAATTTTTGGCAAGGTTTGATATGGCTAATGTAGTGGCTTATTCTGCAAGAGAGTATGCCAAGACACCTGTTCAGAAGTTCTGTATGATTACTGGGGCAGTTCCGTTTACCGGACGATTTATGCCAGGTACTTTTACAAACCCAATTTATCCTAAACATATAGATCCTGAAGCGTTATTGGTTACTGATCCATCAATGGATGATCAAGCTGTAAATGAAGCGTCCAAGGTAGGGATCCCAGTATTATCCTTTTGTGATACCGACAACGTAACATCCAACGTTGATCTTGTAATACCCGTCAACAACCGTGGAAGAAAAGCTTTAGCTGCTGCATTCTGGCTCCTTGCTAGATCAATCCTAATTCACAGCGCATTGCTCAAAGCTAATCAACCTATGAAGTATTCAATAGAGGACTTTGAAACTAAAACTCTGGAAGACATCGAATAAATATTATCAAAGTTATCCTTAAAGATGACTGCATCCATTGTGACAAGGTGATGCATATGGATGTAAGACGTCCTGCAGTACAGGGTCAATTTTACCCCGACTCTACCACAGACCTAATAAGTAATATTGAGGAATGTTTTTTGCATTCGTTAGGCCCTGGACAATTTCCACCCAGTTCTGAAAAGGAGGAAATTTTAGGAGCAATAGTTCCACATGCAGGATATATTTATTCGGGCCCTGTCGCTGCCAATGCATACTATGCGTTATCATCCTCGGTTATTCCTGAGACAGTGATCATTTTAGGTCCTAATCATTGGGGGGCAGGTAGCTCCGTAGCGGTTGCTCACCAAGATAGTTGGGAAACTCCATTAGGTAAATTAAAGGTGGATAACGACGCTGTCAAGGAACTGATTAAGTGTTCAATGATAGCAGATCAAGATAATTCTGCGCATAAACAGGACCACTGTCTTGAGGTTCAACTACCATTTCTTCAATACATTTATGGAAATGGCGTAAAAATTCTACCAATAATCATGACACTTCAAGACAGGACTACTTCAGTAGATCTAGGTAATGTTATCACTGAGGTGGCCAGCAGTCAAAAAACCCAAATTCTTGCATCATCAGACTTTACTCATTATGAATCCCATAACAGCGCCATTATGAAAGATGCTAAATTGATAGATACTATACTTTCTTTGAATATCTCAGATTATTACCGAGTACTTGAGAGGCTAAACGTTTCCGCCTGTGGCTACGGTGCAATAGCTGCAGTTATGGTAGCAGTAAAAAATCTTGGCGCTAAGAAGGGACGGCTTCTCAAATATGCAACTAGTGGAGATGTTACAGGTGATAAATCCGCAGTCGTAGGCTATTCATCCATAATCTTTGTAGAATGATACATATTGATGTTCACAACAAAAGCTCCTGGAAAAATAATAATAGCTGGTGAGCATTTTGTTGTACATGGTTCATATGCACTTGCAGCTGCAATAGATCGGGGGTCAACAGTTCGAGCTTCGCCAGCAAATAGATCTTTAATCTCTCTAAAAAAACTAGGATTAACTGCGGAACTACCTGATAAAATTCCATATAGACTCACACCACTCGCTAAAGCGCTTAAAGCTACTCTGAATTATTTAGAGGAACGAAGGGGAGTAAAGATCGAAATAGAATCAGATCTTCCTATCTCGGCTGGACTCGGCTCATCAGCAGCTGGATCAGTAGCATTAGTAGTGGCAGCTTCATCAGCACTAGGTCACACCCTAAAGAAAGAAGAGATCACTAATCTGGCAATGGTTTCTGAGAAGGTTATTCATGGTAATCCATCGGGAATCGATCCTGCAATCGCAACACATGGTGGAGTCATTCTTTTTAAGAAAGGATTGTCACAAAGACCTATTAAGCTCAAGACACCTATAGAGTTTATTGTATGTTTTAGTGGGTCTAGTCAAAGTACATCCAAGATGATCAGAAAATTCGCCCAGACTAAATATTCTATTCCATCAACCTTCAAAGCTTTAGTAGATTCATCTTCAAAGTTAGCTGAGACTGCTACATCTGCTTTGGCTACTGGAGATATCAAACTACTTGCATCTATTATGAATTTTAACCATACCGTTCTATCGTCTCTGGGTGTATCCTCCAAAAGGCTCAATGAACTAGTTGAATTCACACTCAAAGCAGGATGTCTGGGCGCAAAAATGACTGGAGGCGGAGGTGGAGGTTGTGTGATAGCTCTACCTAGAGTCGGGGAAGCACATAATGTTCTTAAGAAAATCTCAAAGAATACGGTAGAAGCTTGGAAGGTGAGCATTCCTATGACCGGAGTAAGTGTTAGGAGGGGAGATGAATAAGCCAAGATGCAACAAATGGATTAACACTTGTTAAGCTCGGTGGAAGCGTAATAACTGACAAATCCAAACCTTTTACTGAAAGAAGAGATGTAATCAAGAGACTTGCAGAAGAGATACATTCATCCAAGAAAGATTCAAGATATAATCTAATAATAGGAAATGGTGGAGGTTCCTACCCCCATATACCTGCGAAAAAATATCAAGTTCATAAAGGTCTAAAAGATGTGGTCAATTTCAAGGGCGTAACATTAGTCCAAGATGCAGCTGCCAGATTGAATCGTCTAATTGTAAGTGCACTCATTGACACTAATGAAAATGTGATGTCGATACAACCATCTGCTTCCATTTTAGCTAAGTCCTCTAAAATTATTGAATGGGATTTAAGAATTATTCGAGAAATGTTGAATCTTAATCTTATTCCTGTTGTATATGGGGATGTTATCATCGATGTTAAACAAGGATATAGTATAGTATCAACTGAAGAGATATTTTTTTATCTAGCCAATAATCTGAATGTAAAGAGAATAATAATTGGGTCAGATACAGATGGAGTTATTGATAAAAGGTCAGCAAGTGGAAAGAAAGTTGAGATTATTACACCATCTGATAGGAAATGGATATCATCATCTATCAGAGGGGCAGAAACAATTGATGTTACTGGTGGTATGAAAACCAAAGTGGAATTACTTCTTACTTTAGCAGAGGAAAAAGGAATTGAAAGCGAGATTCTGAACGCCACTAAACCTGGTTTACTCGAATTAGCTCTCAAAGGCAAAAAAGGGGCCGGAACAATAATTCGTCCCAATTGAAACAGTAAATGAAAGTGTTAAAAATAGTCGACCGCATTAAACCGTCAATTGGGGTCTTGTGATGGCGATAAAGAAATTAAAAAACCACCTTGAGGAAAGAAAACGTGAAGGAATCGAGGTGACACTGAAGGAGGATGTTCAAGCTAAGAAATCAACTACTCTCCTAGAAGATGTCATTCTTATTCATAATGCCCTTCCTGAAATAAACTTTGACGAATTAGACATATCAACCAATTTCTTAAACCACAAATTTTCAGCTCCATTCATAATTGATGCGATGACTGGAGGAACTAACGAAGCAACCAAGATAAATGCCAATTTAGCGTCTGCAGCTGAAGAGCTTGGCATTGGTATGGGGTTAGGATCTCAAAGAGCTGGCCTAAATTCGATAAATATAGCGGAAACATATGCGATTGCAAGGAAGAAAGCCCCTTCAGCATTTCTTATAGCAAATATTGGAGGTGCTCAGATTATTGATGGTTTAAATCTCAAGAAAATTAAGAAGATCATAGAAATGATAAATGCAGATGCGATTGCAATCCATCTTAACCCACTTCAAGAAATGATACAACCTGAAGGGGAACCAAAATACAAAGGGGTATTGGATAAAATATCATGGATATCATCTGAGATTAATGTTCCAGTTATTGTGAAAGAAACCGGTTGTGGAATTTCAAGGGAAGTTGCAATCAAGCTTGAAATTGCAGGAGTCTCTGCAGTAAATGTCGCGGGTCTTGGAGGCACTAGCTGGGCAGCAGTCGAACACTTTAGAGCTAAGAAAAGGAAGATACATAATAAAGCTGAACTCGGTAAGCTCTTCTGGGATTGGGGGGTACCAACAGCTGTTTCCCTCATCGAGACAAAGAGCTCGATTAATATTCCAATAATTGCTTCTGGAGGAATAAGAACTGGTCTAGATATAGCGAAATGCATATCGTTGGGCGCGAGCTTAGTGGGTACAGCTCAACCTCTTCTTTCGCCAGCTGTTAAATCAAGTAAAGAGGTAATAACGACAATAGATAAAATGCTCTTTGAGTTCAAAACATCAATGTTTGTAACTGGTTCAAGAACCGTACGTGATTTAACAAATTCAAGACATACAATTACTGGAAAACTTTTAGAATGGCAAACGACCATTTAACTAATAGATAATGATAAATTAAAGAAATACTAAGTGAATTTTATTGTGTCCATTAACTTTAATCGAACAATTAAAATTAAATAAGGACTCTGTTGATAAATTCATTCTTGATTTTCTACCTAAAAGAAATGAAATGAACGAGATACAGAATTTCTATGATATGATGAGAGATTATCCATCTAGGCCAGGAAAAGGTCTTAGATCGTCACTATGTATCCTCACGTGTGAAACGTTTGGAGGGGAAAGAGAAAAAGTTATCCAAACAGCTGCCGCTCTCGAAGTTTTTCAAAATTGGATACTAATTCATGATGATATTGAAGATTCTTCTGAAATGAGGCGCGGAGAACCTGTTTTACACCGAAAGTATGGAATTCCTATGGCCATAAACATAGGCGATGCATTACACGCAAAGATGTGGAATGTGTTAATGAACAACCAGAAGATTTTGGGTAAATCTAAAACTTTGGAATTAGTGAATGAATTCTTACGGATGATTAATGAAACAACTGAAGGTCAGCACATGGAACTTTCATGGGTCACAAATAATAGATGGACCCAAACGGAAGAAGATTACTATTTAATGGTCAATAAAAAAACTTCGTGGTATACTTGTATTTCACCAATTAGACTGGGAGCAATAATAGCAGATGTTGAGAAGAGTAACCTCGATGCTCTAATACCATTTGGATCAATACTTGGGACAGCCTTCCAGATACAGGATGATATACTAAACCTCAAAGGTGATGAGAAGAAATACGGAAAAGAACAAGGTGGAGATATTATGGAGGGTAAGCGTACACTTATGTTGATACATCTACTAAATAAATCCAATCCAAAAGATAAGGAAAAAATATTAAAAATCATGAATAAAAGTAGAAACAAAAGAACACCATCAGAAGTTAATGAAATTCTAAAACTTATGGATAAATACGGTACGATTGATTATGCAAAAACTAAAGCTAAAAAATATGCTTTTGAAGCAAAGAAACGGTTTAATAAAATATTTCTAAATAAACCATCTACTCACTCAAAAACCCTTGAAGAATTAATAGATTTCATGGTTCAACGGGAATGGTAGCCCTTTAAATTATTTAATACAAAAATAACAGGATTAGATTCAAATGATTGAAGCATCAACTGAAAATCTAATCCGGAAACATACCTTTGCAAATGCGTATCTACATGAGGGGAAAGCTGATCTTAGCGTTGTAATCAGTAAAATGGTAGCTGATCTACCTGAACTTCGACTCCAAATCAAGGAAATGATCCCGAGAGTGAAGATAATAATTCAGGATGTTAATAATATGACTTTGACGGAACAACAAAAACATATTAAAAAAGAGTTTCCTGAACTCCTAGAAAAACAAGAAAAAATAGTTGAAGAAAGAAAACTTCCACCTCTTCCTAATGTACGTAAAGAAATGGTAGTAACACGCTTCCCACCAGAACCAAATGGATACCTCCACATAGGGCACGCCAAAGCCGCTGTGATCGATAAAACATATGCCCAAATGTATAATGGAAAAATGATGCTTCGCTTCGACGATACTAATCCCGTAAAAGAACGATTGGAATATTATGATGCAATAAGGGAGGATTTGAATTGGCTCGGAATAAAATTTGATAGCGAAAAAAACTCATCTGATGACATGGAACTCTTTTACAGATATGCTGAAAAAATCATTCAATTGCAGAGAGCTTATGTTTGTACTTGCCAAGCTAGTTCAATAAAGGAAAACAGAGCTATAGGAAAAGGATGTGCTTGCAGATCCCTATCTGTAGAGAATAATCTTGGAAGATGGCGTAAAATGTTTGACAATTATAAAATGAATGAAGGCATACTTAGATTAAAGGGAGATATAGCTAGCCAAAACACAGCTCTAAGGGATCCGACTCTATTTCGAATAATTGATTCAAATCACCCTTTAAGAGGAGACAAATATCGAGTCTGGCCAACCTATGACTTTGCAGCTCCTATAGAAGATAGTCTAGACGGTGTGACACATGCACTGCGAACTAAAGAGTATGAGCTCAGAGATGAAGTCTACTTTCTCATATTGAACTTATTGGATCTACGATCTCCAGAGCTAATTGAGTTTTCTCGTCTTGAAATTAAGGGCACTACAATATCTAAAAGAAAACTAAACCATTTTGTTACAGAAGGACTAGTCAAAGGATGGGATGATCCACGTTTACCTACTCTATCTGCGTTGAAGAGACGTGGGTTTCTACCTGAGTGCATACATGAATTTGTATTGAATCTTGGTGTAGGAAAATCTGAGTCTCAACCCGACTGGAGCTTAATTGAAAGTGTCAACAGAAAAAAATTGGATCCTATTGTGAGACGATTCTTTTTTGTTCCAGATCCAGTTAGGCTTGAAGTAATAGATGCACCAAATACAACGGTTAAACTAAAGAATCATCCAGAAAAAGATTTTGGAGAAAGGAGTATTGAAACAAAAGGAGTATTCCATATTTCGAGAGAAGATGCAGAACAGTTCAAAGAGAAAGATGTGTTCAGATTGCTTGGACTCTATAATGTAAAAGTTGAATCAACTAGTTATTCAAAATTGGTGGGAAGATATGTAGGTGAAGAACTGAAAAAGGAAGTGTCAAAAGTTCAATGGGTTTCAGATACCAATATTGAATTCTCAGTTTGGGTCCTAGGGGATCTTATCACAGAAGGAGTATTCAACAAAGATAGTTTAAAGATTATACGGGGATTTGCAGAACAGGAATGTAAAAAACTTCAAATTGATGATAAGATACAATTTGTAAGATTTGGTTTTTGCAGAATAGATTCCCACAACATAGCTATTCTCACACATAAATAAATAGGAATACTAAGATGAAACATCTTTTTTCCAATGCTGAAAAGATTCATAAAAAAATTCTACGGAAAAGTTGGCTAAATGATTTTGTTACACCTGATTATGATGAATATTGTATTTCTAATATTCCAGCAACAATACTTAGGACATTTGGAATAAACCATAAGAATGGAATCCCATTCGCAAACTCGGAACTAAAATCTATTCTGGATGGTGTAAATCGAGTTATTCTCCTTATTGTGGATTCTATGGGATACCAACAAATGTTAAACGCTTTAACTGAACATAACTCAATTTTGCATCGCTCCGTTGATAAAGCAATCTTATTTCCACTAACTTCAACGTTTGCATCAACAACACCCACAGCTTTGGCATCACTTAGCACAGGTTTGACCCCACAACAGCATGCAATTACCGGTTATTCCATATATCTCAAACAACTAGGAATAGTAGCCAACATGGTTAACTTCTCACCTTCAACAGAACAAAGGAGAGATTCTCTAATGGATGCAGGTGTAGATCCCTCGCAATTCCTCGGCGCAAAGACTTTACATGAAATATTTAACGAAGAGGGATATCGGTCACACGTAGTTACTAGATGGACTTTCCGAAACTCAGCATTAACTCGAATGCTCCATAAAGGAGCAAATCTAGAACTTTATGTAGACACTTCAGATCTCTTCATTAAGCTAAAACGGCTTATTGAATCCAATCCATCTGAAGAAAGCTACATTTTAGCTTACTGGGATACACTTGACACAACATCTCATGTTTATGGACCGAAATCTGAAGAAGTTGAGGCGGCTATCAGGAATCTATTTTTTTCTTTAAAAACTGAATTTTTGGACAGAGTGAATAAGGACTCTGCAAAAAAAACCATTCTATTAGTTGCAAGTGATCATGGTCACCACACATTTGATAAGGAAAAAACTGTAAATATTTTGGACCATAAGCAGTTATTCCAAGATCTTCAGATACAACCAACGGGTTCCTCAAGAGCACCATATCTCTACCCAAAATTAGGAAGACTTGAATCTGTAAAAGATTATTTATCTAAACACTTCGGGGATTGTTTTCATCTATTAGAGTCTAAAGAGGCATTAAAACAAGGATTATTTGGAAGAGGCGAGATATCTGATCAAACTCTTGACAGAATTGGTGAATTACTAGCTCTCCCTAAGGAAGGTACCTCTCTATATTACCCGTATAGACCACATAAATCAGATCATGTTTTGAAGGGGGGACATGGAGGATTAATGGAAGACGAAATGATGGTACCATTATTAATTCTTAAATTAAAATAATTAACCCAAGTCACAATAAATATATGCAGAACATTAATTAAAATTCTATATTTTTCAGATAAAACAAGCGTTCGATTTTATTTTTTATAGGTATATTTTTTCTGTTTCTGACCATCTTTAAGTAGTTTATAGAGTCTAAAATTTGTAGACTGTCCCCGTGATAATTGATTTCCACAGAAGCTGCATTTAATTCCGGCATCCAATTCTTTTAATGTAAAACGTCTACATTTTGGACAGCGCATATCGACATTATCTCTATCCATTACCAGCTTATCATCACTTTGCACTAATTTATAATCAGAATACCATTTAAGTAATATGTAAAGTTAAAATGAAACTATTACTAATAATCAACATATTCTTGGTTAATCCATCAATATAAGAATAATATTGTTGTAAACCCTACTGAATACTAAATGATTTATCATGTTTTTCTACTTATTCCCAATGTAGTAAACAAAGCAGATCCGATAATAGTTGCAATAACCGTAATCATGATTCTCTCAATTGGATACAGGTAGAATATTGTTGTCCATATAGCCGGCCAACCATCAGCGGGAATTTCAGCCAATAAAAAACCAAAAACATTTTCGAAGAGTATGGCACCTGTAAGGTGTTGCATCATTGTTCCAATAAAGAATAGAATGAATAAACCTTGGGGTAAATATTTTGATGAATCTGCTGTAATCCAATTTAGTGCTTTACGGCTTAAAGGAGAAATGAGAATAATGAATGCAATGAAATGGAGCCAGTTGAAAGGAACAATCATTCCATATGGAAAATTAATTGAGATAAGGGTTAAAGGATTCACTAAGAAAAATAATATTATAATTGAATAAAAAATGCTAACCAGATGAAACCTTCGTCTAATCAATAACCCTAATGCAACGGTGCCAACTAATGCAGGTAGAAAATCGAGTCCTAAAAAAATTGGAGGACGACCAAAAGCTATAGATAGAAATGTTCCTAAAATAATGCTGGCCCCTCCTATATACGGTCCAAGAAGTAGACCATAAAGCGGTGAAACTACATCCGATGCAGAAAAAGTTCCTGTTGCACCAATCATAGGAAAAGTTGGAATTAGTCTAAGCACAGTATAGAGGACAGCAAAAAAAGATATTAATGCAAGACTACTGTTATTTGATAAAGATTTATTCCATAACAAAATATTTTTCAGCCTATTTCGCCTATTCAGATGAATAAGTACTTATTATCTAGTCGCTATTAAAACATCTATACCATGAGATGTTAAATAGATTCGGAACTTTTAACCAAAGATTTTAGATTAATCCCATTTTTCCATCTTTATGATATGTAGGATCGAATCTGCAAATTCTCTATGCTTAGGTTTGGGGTTGTTTATAGGACAAAACACTAATATTATGAATATGTAAAAATGACTCTTTATGGCAGATATAACTTTGACCAAAAATTCTGGTGTGATACTTGATCAGAATAGACTTCGCTTACCTGATAATCTAGAAGAACAAATAAAAAAACAATATACTAAAATTCTAAGGGTAAGCAAAACTGAAGGTCTTGAACAA
>Ga0187827_10002478_pt1 | contig 25169 bp, 13 predicted proteins | sample ETNtaG_39_FD_167969 | JGI IMG/M metagenome (GOLD analysis project Ga0187827, IMG submission 167969) | Marine microbial and viral communities from oxygen minimum zone, Eastern Pacific Ocean - ETNP2014_SV_150_PacBio MetaG (Illumina Assembly) | ecosystem: Environmental > Aquatic > Marine > Hypoxic... | reverse complement strand
AGTGATCCAGGTCTTCTTCATCCCCAGCATCCCCAGCAGCTCGCCTTCGCCATCGCCTATGCCGACGACGTTCAACTCATCGCCGGTCACCACCTGCTGCACAATGATGGGGTAACCCCATTCAGCAACCAGCTTGTTGTAGAAGCCGACCGCCTCCTGTGTCGTATAGGCCCGGTGAGCGTGGTAGTAGCTGCCCTTGATCATGACGGGCAACTGGATCTCTTCGATGGCCTCGACGAGGGCATCCACCGAATGCACGGCCCGCGTTTCAGGTACGCTGATATGGATCTTCTCGGCGACCTCGACCAGACGATCTTTGCCGCGCAGGCGAAACTGTTCTTTCGTCGGTAGAAAAGTCTTGATGCCGGCTTCCTCGAGATGATCGGCATATTTGATGTAGAGAGGCAGCTCAGCATCGAGGTTTGGGAGAGCGAAATCGAGGCCGAAGCTCTCTTTGATGTAGAGCAGACGGTCAATGTAATCCTGCCCCTTGCCGGACGGGTAAGGCATCAGAAAGGATCGGTCCACGACCCAGTCCATATAGATGCCCGGCTCCATCGCATCGTAGGCCAGGCCGGCGACCTGGACCGCGAGCTCTTCGTCTTCCTTCAAGCTTCGGGCGACCGCAACGCCCGGGCCCGGATTATCCACCGCGTTGATGCCGGATACGGCAACAAAAACTTTGTCCACTGATTACCTCACTAAAGTCCGATAGCCCTGAGCCGGGTCTGGAAGTCTGCAATGTCCCTCTCAGCTTCCTCCGATGTTACCTCGAAAGTGTCGACCAGTGAGTCCAGGATTTCATCGTGCGTTTTTTCGTCCCGAAGCCTCTCGATGATGAACAGACCGGTCTTGTTCAGCATGAAGCTGTCGCCGGTCGTAGGGTCGAAAACGAAGCCTTCGTCGTTAATGGCAAGTTGCTTTAGTTTGGACATCAGGATGGGAAGGTTGAGCGAAAGGTGCTGGATGCTAGGTGCTGGATGCTGGATGCTGGATGCTGGATAGTGGATGCTTGCCCATTGAGTATCGAGTAACCAGAATCCAGAATCCAGAATCAGCGCTCACTTCCCCACGCAGTAAAGTGCTTTATTAGACCGGATAAAAATCCTGCCATTACTGATGGCGGGGGAAGCGTTGAAGTCAGAATTGTCTTGCAGAATGTTCTGGGAGACCTGCTCAAATTGAGGCGAAGCCTTAAACACATATGTCCCGCGCGTACGGCTCACAGCAAAGATATTTCCGGCCCCGTACACCACGGACGCATAGAATGGCCGTCCCCCACCGCGGCTTTGACCCTGAAGGCGCTCTTTGTAAACGACTTTGCCGGTGCCGGCTTCCACGCAGTAGGCGATGCCCTGTTCACTGGCCCAGAACATGTAGCCATTCACGACCACCGGAGACGGGACGTAGGAAGAAAACGCGGCTGTGGACCAGGCCAGGTGGGTTCTCGTGACGTCGCCTTTTCCACCGCCTCGAATGGCCAGGGCCCCCTTTGATCGAAAGCCGCCCATGACGTATGCCATCTGATTATCGACCAGGATGCTCGGCGTGATATTGCCGTCGAGGTACAAACGTACGTACCAGCGCAGCTTACCGGTGTCCGGGTTCATTCCCCAGACCTCGTAAGGCATGGAAATCAGCAGATCCGTCCTGCCGTTAGATTCCATGAATACAGGCGTATTGTAAGCCAGGCTGAGCCGAGACCCCGCGGCCTTCCATACCTCTTCTCCTGTCTTCTTATCCAGAGCCCGGATGCTGTTGCTTTCTTCGGAGGCATTCACGATGACCCAGTCCTTGTAGACGATCGGGCTGGCCGCTGAGCCCCACTTCTTCATGCTGCTGTTTTTCCCTACGTTCTTCTTCCACAACTGGTTTCCCTTCATATCGAACGCGATAACACCCGATTTGCCGAAGAAGGCGAACACACTTTCCCCGTCCGTTACGGGTGTGTTGGTGGCGTAACCGTGCTCGGTCAGATAGCCGAAATAAGCATCTTCAGGTGAATCGGCAGGGACGTCCTTCTGCCAGATCATCTTGCCATCCGTGGCAGAGATGCAGACCAGGTGACGCTTCAAATCCTGAATGCGGCCCGGATTCTGCCGGCTGACGCCATATCCCGAGTAGCAGGCCACAAACACCTTATCCCCGCTCACAATGGGACTGGACGATCCCGGCCCCGGCAGATCTACAGCCCATTTCAGGTTCGTCTTGTCATTCCACTGGGTTGGCAGATTCGTTTCTTTGCTGACGCCGGTGCCATTGGGCCCCCGGAATCGGGACCAGTCATCCCCATTAGATATATTCGTGATGGCAAGAACAATTCCACAGAATGTAAGTCCAGCGATATAGGACCGGCAGCACTTTATTGTCATGGTGGGGTCTTCAGCTCTGGGTGCAGCAAGGCGGAACTAAGATTTGCATTTCATTTGCGTTCATCGGGTCCTGCACCCGCTGATAAGAACGAGCAAGAACGTGCACAGAAGCCGCCCTTCCGGTGACCCGGAAGGGCACACGTGGGTTATCCAACCCGTGGGGGAATGACATGGCACACAGAAACCGACTACGGAGGGACGGAATCGGTTTCTGAGCATACGGCCAGTCAACGAGGCTCTGCACACGTTCTTGTCATCGGATTCCTGATTCCAGGTAGCCCGTTCTCGGCCCAACACATTTCAGGCTCAGGAATCGGAACCGTCATCTTTAAACGTGCATCGTCCTCATTCTTCTACAGGTAATTTCAAGAATCTGAACAACTGTCACTTTCGACGACAGCATCGGGGTCGCAACTTCCGTCCATCTCAGTGAGGCCGTCTTGGCCTTAACTGACGGATAGCGATCCCCGGCCCAATTATTCGGTCCAGAATCATTCTGTCTATTGATTACCAGAAAGCACTCAGAAACAAGGTCTCAGATGGATGCTCCCCCATCGATGAAAACGGCATCGCCTGACCCTATTTGACAGTGTTATATAACAGTGTTATATTTCAGGCATGAGTGACCGCAAAGATAGTTTCTGGACCCTTGCGGAGTTGGAGGAACAGGCCGAGGCTGCCTTGTCAGATGCCTATCCCGGCCAGCAGAATCGGCAGATTCGGGAGATTCCGAATCTCAGAACGATCCGCTACTACACCACCCTCGGAATCATTGACCGGCCCGCCGACTGGAATGGAAGAACAGCGCTGTATGGTGAGAAGCACCTGCTGCAGCTCGTTGCCATCAAGAAACTCCAGGCACGGGGCAAGACGCTCAGCGAGATCCAGGAAGAGATAGCCGGCATAACCACTCGAGAGCTTCGCAATCTTGCCGATATCCCGACACAGGTCAGTTCGACCGCCAAACCTCGGAGGAGGGAATTCTGGCGTGAAGCGCCAGCAGAGGTCACGCCAGGCGCCTCCTCCTCTCCTGCCCTTCCGCCCAGTCAAGCTCTTCGGGCAATCACGCTTGCACCGGGCGTCACTCTGCTGTTGGCCACGGAACGGACCCCAGGCGTCAACGAATCAAACGATATTCACAAAGCCGCTGAACCCCTGCTGAATACCCTTTCTAACCTGAATCTTATTCAATCGAACAACGGAGGACAGACATGATCAATACAGTCGAACCGATGGGACAACAGGAACTCGATTCCATACAGGCTTCTGAAACCGCACCAGGTCTGAAAACAGCCAGGGGCAATCTGCCTCTTAAGGCGATGGACGTGGATGCCGGCATCACCTCGCTGCTTGCGCAAACAAAAGTGCGCCAGACTTTCGTCAATAACCACGATGACCCGATTGAGGCTACATACATTTTTCCGCTGCCGGATCGGGCTGCCGTAACCTCTTTTAAGATGAAGGCCGCCGACCGTGTTATTGACGGTCAGATAAAGGAAAGAGGAGAGGCCCGCAGGGATTACGAGGAAGCCCTTCGCACCGGACACAGAGCCAGCCTCGCCGAAGAAGACAGACCGGACGTCTTCACCATGCAGGTCGGCAACATCATGCCGGGAGAACAGGTCGAAGTAGAACTCGAGCTGAATGGCCCGTTATCCATCAATTCGAATGAAGCGACCTATCGATTCCCGCTGGTCGTGGCCCCGAGGTACATCCCGGGAGAGAGAATCCTCGGGCCTTCGGCGGGAGACGGTGTGGTGGAGGACACGAAAGCGGTGCCCGACGCCTCCCGCATCACCCCGCCCGTCCTGCTGCCCGGACATCCGAATCCAGTAGCCCTCTCGCTGAAGGTCAGTATCGATCCAGCAGGGCTTAAGTTTCAGAACGTTCGGTCCAGCCTGCACACGGTGTTACATGAGCAGGGCGAGGACGGGTGTTGTGTCCTCAACGTGGAACCTGGCGAGCGTCTGAATCGAGACTTCATCCTGCGTTTTGACCTCTCTGATGACGAGATCCAGACTTCGCTGCGCGTCTCTGAAGATGGTGATGAATCCACTTTCTTGCTGACCATCGTGCCTCCCTCGATCACAACAGCGCCCCGGCCGCGGGATGTCGTCATTATGCTGGATCGATCCAGCAGCATGTCCGGATGGAAGATGGTGGCTGCTCGCCGCGCCGCGGGCCGCATGATCGACACATTGAACGATCAGGATCGCTTTCAGGTCTACGCATTCGACAGCCAGTATGAAAAGCCAACCGGATTCGAAGATGACTTCATTGAAGCGACCGACAGAAACCGATTTCAGGTAATCGAGTATCTGTCTCAAGTGGACGCAAGAGGCGGCACTGAGCTCGCGGGACCTTTGCTGGCCGCTGTCAGTACCCTCACTGAGGCTGAACGCGATAAAGTTCTTGTGCTCGCCACCGATGGCCAAGTCGGCAACGAAGACCAGATCTTACGCAGTATCGAATTCCAGGCGAAGCAGATCCGCATCTACACCCTGGGCATTGATCGGGCAGTCAACCAGGGCTTCCTCAATCGGCTGGCCTCCGTTGGCGGAGGCTCATTCGAGCAAGTCGAATCCGAAGATCGGCTCGACGAAGTCATGGACAGTTTTCATCGCCGAATCGGAACACCTGCCCTCCATTCGCTCGAGCTGGTAGATGAAGGGCTGGATTTGCTGGAAGACACGATTGTCCCCAGGCGATTGCCGGATCTATTCGAAGGCGTACCGGTCTCAATCATGGGTCGATGCAAACGAGCCGGCACATGCAGAGTCGCTGCCCGGACGGCTTCCAACGAGCAATGGGGAGTGAGTCTCGATTCAATCTTGACGGAGACTTCTCTGGCGACTTCCTGGACCCGGGGCCACATCCGCGAGTTGGAGGACTCGCACGGAGCCGGTAGATACGAACTCGAGCCGGAGATTGTTCGAGTCTCACTGGAGCACAGCGTCCTCTCACGGTTCACCGCATACGTCGCCATAGACACTAGAGAGATAGTCAATGAAGGGGGCGAAGTCGAAAAGATCATACAGCCAGTAGAGTTTCCCTCTGGTTGGGAGAGTCCCGCAGAACTTCGGGAAAAACGATACGCCAACGCCGGGGAAACGGCCCGCTGTTGTTCAATGAGTATAGCACCCATGGCAGGAAAAGTGGGTTTCGCAGTCGATCCCGGGAGATACAAAGCGCGTGTTGAATCCGCGGATGTGGGCAGACACCTGCGCAAAGGATCCAGTTTTGGGTTCGCCGGCCTCGATCTTGAGCCCACCAGTAGTGCAGGAAAAAAACTGGCTGAAGTGTGGAAGGAGATTCTGCCAATCGAAGAAGGCGACTTGCGTGAGAAGCTGGCCAGGCTTCTGGATGCACTCGATGATTTCGTGCGGGCTCTGGATACCCAGGGAATCATGCCTCTGCCCAATATCCTCGAGGTCCGTGTCCGCATGCTGAGAGAATTTGTGAACCGCACTGAGCCAATCAAAATCGGCCAGGCCTCTGCATGGCTGCAGAATATCTCACTCACGCTGACCGGTTTACTTCCAGGTGAAACAGACAGCCAACCAACAGAGCCGGAGAAGAACTGGTGGGCCTGGCTCAAAAGCATTCCGTTCACGTTGTGCGACTTTGGGTAAGCGGGGCAATAGGCCAGCAGAGCGGGACAAAGAATGGTGGGAATGCTGACTGAGTCTTCCCACCTGCAGATTCGCCTCACGGCCTCGCGATACTCAGTGATGCCATCAGCACTCGATCAATCTTCTCCTTCGATTCATCGAGGTGCGCACGGGTGATGTCGTCCATCTTCGCATTCTCAGCCTGAAGCAGCGTGCCGATACGGGTCTGTATTTTCTTCAGATGAGATCGCGCCAGGCTGCGCGCATCCGCGGGCACATCACCCGGTGAATCGAAAACGAATGAGAAGAACCCGCCTTGCTGCGCTTTCGAGCCGAGCACTATCTGTGCGAGCCGCTTGAAATGCTCGCGCTGTAGATTTCTGGCGTAGATGGTTGTGGCTATCTGCTGTTCGGGACCTGCCTTCACGTCGAAACCGGCCCAGATCGACTCGGTCAAAGCGTTGAAAATTTCGCTCATCTTGAGGGCGTCATCCTTCCCCGATTTGAGCTGCACGTTCTGAACCCGGTGCAGAACGGAGGCGTCCAGGCAATGCTGCAGCGGGACCATCTGAATGCGCAACACCATCTGTTCAAGCGGATACTGATATCCCTGGGAATGACGCCGCGTTCCCCAGTGACGCCAGAAATCAGGTGCCAGATTGCGCAGGTTCTCAGGAGAAAAATTGAAAACCTTGCCAGATAAGATCTGGGACTTGAGAAGATTCAATGCTTCACGCTGGCGAGCGGCCGGTACGACTTCAAAAGGCGTACGCGCATTGGGATCTTCACGATGGTCGCGATTTACATACTCCGAGCCAATGTAGAACGAGGCCAACTGCGCAGACTGAAACAGCTCACCGATCATGTAATTGAATGCCGAGCGCCCGCGCTGCCAGCCTTCGCCTTTTTCAACGACGCGGGTGGTCAGGTCCCCAATGTAGCTTTCCACCAACTGGATGCGCTGTTTCGCATAGTCGAGCGGGTCGCCGAGATCAAAAAGTTGCACCGATGGATCGGGGCTGTCACGCATATCCTGGTCGGAGGCGAAATCGAGCCCCGGTGTCGCGGCCTTCGAGGCAATCTTGCTGAGCTCCTGCGGTTCATTCGCCTTGAAAGGTCTGTACGCGTACTCGATAGCCCAGATATCGTAAGGGCCGATCGTGGATGAAAAATACTCGCCCTGTTTCTGCCCTTTGGGCACGAGGTTGGCCGGCAGGTAATCCATCACCGAGCCAGACATTCCCTTCTCGCGGGTGATACTCGGATCGTTCGAATCGGCCAGGCTTACAGTCGAGCTCGCTTTGAAATTGTGACGCAGGCCAAGCGTGTGCCCTACTTCGTGCATCACGACCTCTTTGATGGCCTGGCCCAGAAACTCCTTCGGCACTCTCCCACCGGGCAGCGAGGCATCTCTTGAGACGAGAACGGAAGCAAGGAGACCCAGTTGACGACGCATCCCCGGGCCCAGCATGCACGCCTCGTGTTCATGGCCGCGGCCGTACGCGCTGAATGCAATCGCAGAATCTTCGGACTGAATGCGTCCCCCCTGAAAATTTTCACCGACCCACCTGTCGAGCGCGGATTCGTTCATCATCATCCAGGGAATCTCCGATGCGAAAATCTTCATCCACGCCTGGCGTTGACCGCGTTCCAGCATCTGGACGCCCTGCGGAATACCAGCAACACGCAGATACTGTTCGCGCCAGTAACGGACCATCCCTTCATCGAAGATGATATCCGCATCCAGAATCTGCCCGGTCTTTGGATTCGTCCGTGAGGGACCGCGAGCGAACCCGGAGGAAGCGGTTATCCAGCGAAACGTGTTGTAGCGGATGTCTTCCGGATCGATATCGTCGCCGGCCTGCTGATCCCGCACCTGGATGGCATCGATGAAACCGATCCGCTCGAATGCCTTGTTCCATTCGAGGATGCCGGCCTTTACGAAGGGCCGATATTCACGGGGCACCGTCTTTTCGATCCAGAAGATGATCGGTTCTTTCGGTGGCGAGGAAGGCGCATTCGCATCGCTCTTCTCAAGCTTCCAACGAGTCACCAGCCGGGTGAACGCGGAACGGCTCAAATCGTTCGAATAGTCTTTAACCACGCTCAGGAAGTGTCCGACGCGGTCGTCCGCGATGCGCGGCTTGTAGGTCTTATCCCCGGGCAGCATGGAAAGTCCGTAGTGGAGAACGACCTGCGTGCCCCGAGCATCTGGAACTTCAGGCTCCCAGTCCCACCAGTGTTTCGTCTTGCCCTTGAACACCAGTGACACTTCGATCTCGAGATTCTTTGGGAATGCCTTCACCTTGTACCAGGTGCTCCGCTTGCGGTCGGGCGTGACCCCCATCCCGGCCAGGTCACCCATCAGCAGGTCCCCGAGATCGATCAACACCTTTGCCGGCTTACCGCTTTCGCTGCGGACGGGCACGGCGGCAATCACGCTGTCCGTATAAGACACCTTGACCGCATCCGCCTGTGGCGTGCCCGCATTCGCCCGAAACAGCATGTTCTTTCGAATCACGTGAACGTTATTGCCCACCCGCCGAAAGCTGAGCACCCATTGATTGCCGAAATTGAGCGTATCGCCCCCGATCAACATATCGCCTACCCCCCGTGCGATAGCGATCGGAAAAAGGATCTCCTTATTGAATTGTTCGGGCTTGATCTCCATCAGCAGCTTCTGTTCGTCTGCTTTGAAAAACAGACTGAACAGTCCGGGCATCTGCTTGGCGCCGGTGATGGCTGTGTTCCAGGCCGGCAGTTTTTTCTTGACCGTTTTCGCCGGAGTCTCGGCGTAGATTGCGAGGTTAGTGAGCCACGTGGCGATCATCAAAGCCGATAGAGCTTTCCGCATTTCGTTCTTCTCCTGATAATGAGGTCTGGCGCAGTCTCACCCGGTTTTGTCGGCAACTCGCCGGCTTCTGCGACCAAAGCCGGCGACCCCGGGGAATCTATGCGCTTCCGTCTGCCCATCGTGAGCCGAGGGAGGATAAAAAAACGCTTCTCGGCAGTCAACGGGTGGGCAGGGGTGATGGTGGAATGACGGCTTTGGATTGCGGAAATCAACACCACTCTCGCTTCAGCACGACGCCTTGAATCCACGCCCGACATCACACCAACACCAGCCGCATTATGTCGTCTCCAGTTGAAACACGTTGTAGCCCCAGTCTGGCAGGTCGAGGTAAAGGCCATCCGAGATCATTTCCGTGCCATCCCGTTCGTACCATTCCGATCCGAGGAGGTCTTCCAGGATGATGGTGCTGCCATGCCACTCGGGGATTGGGAGGACGACCCGCGTCTGGCCTCTGACGGGTGAGTAATTCACGACGACCAGCAGTCGCTCAGCTTTCGGACCTTCCCACAGGTAGCAGAAAAAACTCTGAAAAGTTGCGTTGTCTTCCCAGGCAGGCTTGCAGCCGATGAGCTGCCATTCGCCGTTCCGAATCTCGTCTCTTTCCAGGCATTTCAACAGACGCAGGTAAAAGTGCAGGAGGCTCGTATCGGTAGGCTCGGATGGTCTGCGGCCAAGATGCATCGAGAGCTTTGTCCGGCGGCCCTTGAGCTGGCCGTCGTGGAAAAAATTGAGCCCCGGCGTGAAGAAAGTGGTAACCGCTGCGGCACGATGTGGACCCGGTTCAAACGCCGCATTCGCACGGGGCTCATCGTGATTTTCAAGGAAATGCACGCTCCGTTCGTGGAAACGGATGTCCGCTTTCAGGTGCTGATAGACTCCATGCGGATCCTGACGGACGAGCATGTCGTAAAGCTTCTTGTCATAGGTGTAGTGAAAGCCCTGGTCCTGCAGCTCGGATTCAAGCTCCCAATAGACCTCCGCCATAAAAATGAAATCCGGATGCTGCCGTTGAATGCACCTGATCGCTTCCGGCCAGAACGGAGCATCGACCGACTCACTGCCATCCACCGGAGCGGACAACTCGCCCCACGTCCCCTGAAAGACTTCAGGGAGCAGCAGCATGGCCATATCACATCGGACACCATCACACTCGAGAGCCACCTGGCCAAGGGTCTCGAGCATGGCGGCCCGAAAACCTTCGTGCCGGTAGTTGAGCTGCAGCGTGTCCGCCCAACCGTCGAAAAATGGGTCACGTCCGTGTGCAATGATCCGATTGCCCGATTGCGTCTCACGCCGGATATAGTTCTGTGGCTCCGTTTCGATCAGTTCTTCGCTTCCGTGCACAAAGAACTCCGGATGCTCATCCAGCCAGGGATGATCGAGGCCCGTGTGATTGGGCACAAAATCCAGGAGCAGTTTGATGCCGCGTTCCCGCAGACGATTGCGGATTCGGGCCAGCGCGTCATTGCCTCCGAATTCCTGATGCACAGTGTACGACTGAATGGCGAACGGCGAACCCGATATGTCGTCGTCCTTGAGGTCAGACAGGGACTCTTCGAGCTCCTGCCGCCATCTGACATTGTCGATTGAAATCTGTCGGCTTGCCTCGCCAGTCTGCCAGACACCAAGAAACCATACCCATTCGAAACCGAAACGGGCCATGCGATCCAGCGCGCTGTCCGGCACGTCATCAAACGTGGCTGGCCTCCCGAGTTGTTGTGAAAGTTCGTTCAGCCAAACCCGAGTGTTAATCTGGTAGAGAGTGGGATGCTTGGACATGGGATTCGGGATTCAGGGACAGGGTTCAGGATTCACGATTCACAGCAGGATTCAGGATTCACCATTCACCATTCACAATTCACCCCTCACCATTCACCCCTCCTGCAGAGCGGTATCGAGACAACGGGGTTGCTATACTGAGCTTTTCACTTTGGCTGTTATTCGTTCTAATTGTTTTGGTAAACGATATGCAAATGTTTTTCAGGTATTTCCTGCTTGGGATATGTGCTGTTCTTGTTCCTTTGCAGGCGGAAGATGCGGGGGGCAATGCTCCCGAGGCTTTTCGACTGATTTTTGAAGCGGAAGCATTTGACGGGCTGCCCTTTTATGGAAACTGGTATTCCAAGGAAGGGATAGGCTGGTACACCAAGGAGCATCGCCACGCGCTTTCCCGAGCCGTCGTCGTTTGCGATGAGCAGAACAGGGAGGCCGAGATGTTGAAACGGCTGGCGAAGCTGATTCCCGCGGGCGAATTCAAAACCTTCCTGCGCGTGGTGATGATGAGGATGGGTCTTGGGAACACCATCAAGCTGGAGTTCGGAAATTGGAGGAATAAGGCTTTTGAACGAGTGGAAGAGATCTACATCCAGTGGAGGCTGGGCAGTGGCTATGGCTGGCTGAGGCAAAGCGTCGAATTGAGTGCTCCATGTACTCACATACGGGTGACGGCCGTAAAAGTCGACTGCAAAGGCATTGGCGATGTCCCGGAAGATCCGCTGGCAAAGATCATCCTGGATCAATTCATCATCACGAATGAAGTCAAAGCCCGGCTGGAGCCTGACCCGAAACTTCGCGGCAGATACATTGTCGTCTTGCCTGGCGAGGAGAAGCCAGAAGCTCAGGAGAAGATCGTTCCTGAGGCAGTGCCGTCCCCTCATACAGGAACAAACGTGCTCACAAAGAGGGCTTCGGGCGACAGCATCCTCGACGTCCCCGAGTTTGACGTGCCCACCAGCGCGAACAACCTGATCCCGAACGGCAGTTTCGAATACTCGCTTCGTCCCAACTGGCGTGCGAAGCTCAACTTCTTTCATGGTTACGATCTGAATTCGGAGAACCTTGATCCTGATTTTCCGTCGCACGGACGTTACTGCCTGAAGCTGCCGCTCACGAACGTCAATTATCTCTACCCGCCTAAACGCAAATTGTTTGGAATGAGCATTGAGACCGCGCCATTTCCAGTGAAACCGGCCACGACCTATTGGGTCTCATTTACCAGCCGCGCCAGCCAGAACGGTCTGCGGCTCTCCTCCCGGCTGGGCCGATTCGATCTTTCGCTCAGATGGAAGAAGTTTCAGACACGTATCACTACCGGTGAAAAACAGGCGGACTTTTCGCTTAATTTTGTTACCCGAACGAAAGTACCCGATCAGGTAGTTTGGCTTGACGAGGTGGAGATGCGCGAGGTGACGGATCTCAGCAAGAGAGCGGTTCCGCCGGCCAAATTTGATGCCCGTGGCCAATTCGAGATCGGGCTCAGATCGGAAGAACTCGGCGAAGTCTATTACGACGGGAGACCGATTCAGTTCGTTCTTGTCGCCAACAACACCCGGCTCTCGGGTCTCCAGGATGTTGCGGAGATTCGTGTGATCGATACGAACGGCCGCATCATCGATCGGCAGACCCATGAACTGGATATTCCGCCTTACGATGTCGTTGAAAAAAGGCTGACCTTCAGCTTCCGGCGGAAGGGCACTTTCCTGGCGGTGTATTGGCTGAAAACATCACCACATCCTGTCGGCCGGCTGGCCTTTTCGGTCGTGCCCGAGCCCAAAAGCAAAATCGGCAAGCGCCCGTTCATCGGTATTTACAGCCAGTCGGTCGGCTCTGCCATGAAGCTCGGCGCCCGCATTGGCTTTGACTGGGTCACGCCGCTGAACGACCGGATCTTTAACGCCCGTTACATCGCAAAGAAAAACAAGCCCTACGTTTTTTATGATTCCCTTCTGAAACAGTGGAAGGATCATGGCTTCGATTTCGTCGGCGAAACGCTGCCCTCTGACAAGCCGACCTGGGACCAGGGAATGCTGGGAACGCAGCCGGCCGCGGGCGCGTCCACCGCCTTCTTTAAGGAGGGCGTGTGGCGCCAGCATCTGCAGAACATGTTCGGCCATTACAAAGGGCTGAATCATTGGATTCTTGCGGACGAGGCCGAGCTCCTCCGGGATCCCGTGGACTTCACCCCCTATGTCAATGTGGCTAATGAGGTGGCCCGACAAATCGATCCCAATGCAAAGATCATGTACTCCGCGGGAGCCGACATGATGGAACAAGTCTTCAAGAAGCTGGGAACGCAGAAGGTCCAGGATATTTTTGCAGGCACCAAATTCCTTGCCGGCAAATGGGCCTACACTCGCGACCGCGAGTTCTGCAACAAATACGGCATGCGGGCCTGGAATCTTGGCGTCGGCTACCCCTCATCGTGGATGTATGACCTGGTCTCTGAAACCGGCAAGGTAAACTATGAAGCCATCGAAGGCCTGCAGCGGCGTCTGAATCGTGAGGCTTTCGATCTCATGCTCCAGTCCGCGCTGATAGAGCCGGATCGCTTCTGCCACTACAACGGCAAACTGGACGGAGGCGGCGACCCTTATTCCATCTATGCGGCAGACAATTCCTTCCGGCCTCATGCCGTCCAGTTTGTTAATGTGCTGCAGCACCTGCGGGGCGTCCATATTGGATCCCTTCTGGAATTTGCCAGAGCGAGTTTCATCGAGGGATGCTACTTCGTTCGCGATGAATGGACCTATGCGGCACTCAACAACAGCGGAGCCTCCGGCGATGTCCGGCTCGTCTGCCGCACGCAGCCCAACGCAGTCACTATCCTCGATCGCAATTTCAATCCCGGCGATTTCGTGCAGTTGAAAGACGGAGTCGCCTTCGACCTGCCGGCCAATGATCTCCGCATTGTGCGTGATATCACCGGACGCCGCGCACAATTCCTTGAGGCCATTCGTCTGATCGAATCCACGCCTTACCTGACCGTTCGGCATCTGCTGCTGCCGTCGGATGATGAAACACCGGATGTCGGTATCAGCGTGGCTGGTTTGCCCGTTTCGCTTGAGTCTGAAGAGATCGAGCTCAGTTCGAACGGCCAGACTGTCAAGTTTAACGTTAGCGAAACTCCGAAGATGTTTGGCTTCGATTTACCATTGCTCGCGAATCGCCCGATCACCAATTACCCGCTTTCGTATCAGTTGAAATCTCAGAAGGGCCGGATCTATTCGGATACCCGAAAGATGTGGGTTCTTTCCGCGCCCACGGTCAGGAGCGAGGCCGTGTGGCTCGATGGCGAGCTGAAAGAGTGGGAAGGGCGAACGCCGATTTTCCTTTATGCATCGCAGTCCACAGATGGCTCGTATGGGACGCTGCAGGCCCGATACGGGGGGCACAGAATACGTTCGCTGGCGGATTCCAGCGCCCGCGTGTGGTGCCGGTGGTCCACGCAGGGGTTATTCATGGCCGCAGATGTGATCGATGACAACCTCCGCTTCGCCCCTTCCGATCCAGAGCCCGGCAAGCCCGGCGATCAGATCCAGTTTCTGATTGATACCAATCTCCTCGGCGACCTTCACGTCTCAGGTGCGAACGACGATGATTACAGGATCGTTTTCGGCCCGGGCGTCATCGAAAAGCCTCTGGCAAGAATCTACAACTCAAGAGGAGATGTTCAGGTTCTCGAGACCCGGTTCAAAACAAGGCCCGGCGGTTACATCCTCGAGCTTTTCGTTCCCTGGAGTTTCCTCGGCAGAGCCTGGCCGAATGTGATCACCAACAGGAAGTGGGTCAACTCTCTCGGCTTCGACGTCATCCTGCGCGATGCGGATGGAACAACTTTGCTCAAATCCGAGCTCGCATGGGCCGGCCATAATGGTGCCAAAGACGATCCCATTGCTTACGGCCAGCTCCTGCTGCAGCCCGGATACAAACAAGCCCTCGTCGCCCTTGTCAGAGCCTTCGATAAACAAGCGATGACAAACATTCGGGAGGAATACCTGCCGGTCGAGGCGGTGATGGAGAGTGAAAAGAAGAAGAAGAAGAAGAAGGAGAAAGAGAAGGATCGGGAATTGGAGGCCCCGCCAAAGCCGGTCATCAAGGCTCCAAATGACCCGCAACCGGTAACCGTTGAAGGCGAGATCGAGGAAGGCGGAGTTCGTGAAGTTTCACGTACAGCCCGCGGCCTCCAACTGGCACCGCCGGCCAGTGTCAGGGAACAGAAAGAAAAGGTGGAGGTGGAAAAGCCAAAGAAAAAGAGGAAGGGCTTTTTCAGGAGATTCTTCGGCCGCAAGGATAAACAGAAGGAGAAGGAAAAAGAGGAAGAGGAAGGAACATCGCCTGACGAGAATGAGGAGGAGAAATGAAATTGGAAGTCGGCTCTTCAGTGATCGAGATCATGGACGGTGACATCACCGAGCAGGAAACCGATGCCATCGTCAATGCCGCGAACACCGCACTGGTTCTGGGAGCAGGTGTCGCGGGTGCCATCCGCACCAAAGGCGGGCCGAGCATCCAGGCGGAGTGCAACCAGATCGGTGGGACATTCGTCGGCGGCGCCGTCATTACTGGCGCTGGCAATCTCAAGACCCGGCACGTCATACACGCAGTCGGCCCCCGCATGGGCGAAGGGGACGAAGATGCCAAGCTGAAGAATGCGACCGCTAATTCGCTCAAAGTGGCAGATGAATACGGTCTGAAGAGCCTGACATTTCCGGCCATCAGTACTGGAATCTTCGGTTTCCCAATCGAAAGATGCGCCGCCATCATGCTCGGCACAACCAGGGACCACCTGGCTGGTGAGACAGGCATAGAGCGCGTGGTTTTCTGCCTCTGGGGGAGCGAAGCGTACGGCGTGTTTCAGGCTGAGATTCAACGATTGCCTGGAGATTAACGAGGCCACCGAGAGCATCCGTCTGTTACTTTAACGCCGTAGGAATTTTGGGGAGTGCCCTGGGGTCGCCGGCGTCTCGCCGGTAAAGCGACTGAAGCTCGTCCCCGAAGCCACTGGACGCTGGCGACCCCAGGGCGTGCTTGCAAGAATCGAGTCTTCTGACCACACCAACCGTTTTGCGCAACCATTCAACCTAGCTGCCTTCGGCCGCAACCGCAGCTACGATAGAAATACCACGGATGGCAAGGCCATCCCACGGATGAAAGAGTTTTTATTCTGTCTTCATCCGTGGGATGGCTTTGCCATCCGTGGTAATTATCTTCGCGCTGCGCGGAGAAGTCACACCCGCAAACTCTAATGGCAAGGCCATCCCACGGATGAAAAAGTTTTTATTCTGTCTTCATCCGTGGGATGGCTTTGCCATCCGTGGTAAATATCTTCGCGCTGCGCGGAGAAGTCACACCCGCAAACTCTAATGAGCAGGAAATTCCCTTCAGACAGATGGATCATGTTTCTTCCAGTTGCTGTCCTCATCATGGCGTTGTTGGGGTTTGGAGTATTGAGGCGTGGCGAAACTCAACAGTCACCCGGTCATGAACCCGGTCCAACGACTACTATTACCTCGTTGCCCTCCGTCCCCGCCCATGAGGAGAATCCCTCAAACGACCCAGACTCTCGCGTTTACGATTTCGGCCGCGTGATGGAAGGCGACATCATCCCCCATATCTTTGGCTTCACGAACAGCGGTACTGAAGTACTGGAAATCATCAATATCGAAACCACTTGCGGATGCACTATTGCCGGAGATTACACCCAGACCGTGGCACCTGGAGAGCGGGGCGAGATTCCGGTCATTCTCGATACAGCGGGCCTGAAAGGAAACATCGACAAGAAAGTCAAAGTGAAGACCAACCGGGAGCCCAAACCGTACGAGCTCTCCATGAAAGGCGAAGTGTGGCAGCCTTGGTCTGTCAATCCTGCCCAGGCGATGCTCGGCATCATCAAGGACACGAAAGCCGGTCCTTCGGCGGTTTTGAAGCTCACGAAGAAATCCGATGGGATGCTCAGCATCACAAATGTCGAGGCCAGTTCCAAAACTTTTTCAACAGACCTGGAAACAGTGACGCCTGGCAGGGAATTCAAGATCACAGTGACCGCCCACCCGCCTTTCATACCGGGCGCAAACAGTGGGAAGATTCGCATCGAGACGGACGACCCCGATAAACCGGAAACGGTCGTCGAGGCTTACCTGTTTCTCGAGGCCGCGGTTGAGTCATCTCCCAGTCACATCAAGCTCCCCCCTGCCCCGCTTGCCAAGGCGACGAAGAAACAGGTGTTTGTCACCTGCAACGACAACTCGAAGATCGAGCTGGGTGAAATCAGCGTCACTCCGGAAGGCGTCACGTACGAAGTCTTTGAAAACCTGCAGGGCAAACAGTTCCGTATCACGTTCATTTTTCCGGAAGGACTGTCTGTGGAAAAAGGGGACGTTCGAATTAAGACATCACACCCGGAATTCAAAGAACTGATCCTGCCAATCACTCATTTCAAATGAACAGACCTCTCCTCCAGTTTGTCTGCCTTCTGGTGATCCCGGCGCTCTTGGGGCTTATCTTCAACGCGGTGCGGGCCAACTCCCTGAAGATTTTCGATGATAGGCCAATGAGGCCGCCGCTGGAGAATGGTGGCCAGGGAGGCAACGGAGACTCCGGCGGTAAAACCGTTGATGAATTCAATATCGAAGAGCTCAAGACCATTCTTAAGGAGGGCGAAGCGATCCTCATCGATGCGAGAAAGCCGGAGAAGTTTCTTGCAGGCCATCTGGTGACGGCGATCAACATTCCCTCCACACAGATTTTTCGGCCAGAGACGATCAACAAGGTCAAAGCCCTCATTTCTCCCGTAGATGAGATCGTGATCTACTGCGGTGGAAAAGACTGCAACGCCAGTAAGGATGTCCTCGAATTCCTTATCGGCATGGAGTACCCCGCGGAGAACATACGCATATTCAAACCTGGCTGGGAATTACTTGGCCAGGCGGACATACCCAAGGCGGTGGGAGAAGAATGAAGGACGAAACGAAACGCGCGGTAGAGCTTTCCCTCGCCATCCTGGTGGGCCTGGTATTCATCATTTTCGGGCTCTCCAAGCTGAGCAATCCGCCTGAGCTCGCCCAGAACATCCGAAACTATCGATGGGACTTTCTGCCAGGCTGGTTCACCCGTTTCGGCGCAGTCGTCCTCCCCTGGTGGGAAATCGCCGCCGGCGTCGCGATCTGTTACTCAAGCTGGAGACGTCCAGCATGCTGGATAATCGGCGGTATGACCGCGTTGTTCGCAGTCGCTGTCATCTCCGCCATTTACCGCGGCCTCGACATCGATTGCGGCTGCTTCGGTGGAGGCGCCAAAGTGGGCATTAAAACTCTCGCCCTCGAGATAGGCATCCTGGCTGCCGTCGGGGTGATCCTGAAATGCAGCAGAAGTGTCGAGAAAAACTCGGAAGAAGAATGAAGGAGTCAGTGGCCGCCTCCTGTCACCCACCCGAATGATCATCCTGAGCCACTGAGCCTCCCTTCGGCTGTCACAGCGACTCAGTAATCCGGGCCGATATCCGTGCCGCTTTCTCCTGCCCCTTTGCATGGGCTGTTTTCTGCCACCCGGACATCAGCGCGCGTGAAAGGCTGGTAATCGAAATGCCGGCTTGGCCAGCCCCTGGGACGGCTGCGGAGGTCTTTGATGATGTCCAGATTCACCCACTTCGGATCGGCGATGATACTGTGCTTGCTCTGGCCGGTTTGCTGCTGCCATTCTTTTAGCGTGCCCTTGATGCCGTATCGCTTCACGGGCGGCGGCTGTTGTTCCGGCAAAGAGGTGACTTTCTCCAGATCGGTAGGCGTGGGGGTAAAGTCGATGATGCGTCGCTCGTCGTTGGTCGGCTCGAAGTAATGGCAGTTGAAATCCAGTTCCGCCGCGCCGACCAGCTTGAGCTTGTATTGATATTTTTTCTTTGGAAACAGGTGCTCGCCGAAGAGATTGCCCCGCACGATCATCCTCTTGTTGCGAGGGCCGTAGAACTTGGCGAGAGTCGAGCCAAGGAAGCTGTTGCGTGTGATGGTGAATGGGTTGCCACAGTCGTTGGCTATGATGGATGCATGGTGATTCACGAAGATGTTGTTGTGGACCGTGATGTTGTCTGACCAGCCGGCGTAAACCGACGTCACATAATTCATGCGGCCATCAAAAACACAGCGCTCGATATGGATGTCCGACGACCGGATGACGTGAATCTGCCCGCCACTGCCGCGGACAGTCGCAAACTCGGACTGTCCGAACAGAAAGAACCCTCGAATGACGATGTGGCTGCGGTCGACGATATTGACGCCGTGAGGGATTGTCTCGCGCTTCCCGTCAAGCACGACACGCTCGCCCTGGGCTGCCTCAAAAGTAATGGGATGTCCCGGCAGCCCGCTGCGATGGGGTTCAAGCATTTCGTGATACACGCCTTCGTGGACAACGACCTTGTCGCCGGGCAGCGCAGCCGCGGCTGCCCGTCTGACGGATAGGAATGGTTCTTTCGCACTGCCGGCATCCGAGTCCTTCCCCTGTTTGCTGACGTGGTAGACTCGATTGGAAGGCATGTCCTTCTCAAGGGTGACGAAGCTGAAGAAACTATCGTCGTAAGCATCGACCTTCTTCAATGTCTCGTAGTATTCCTGCTCTCCCTGCGGCGTCCGTTCGGGCCAGGCGTAACGGAACATGTGCCAGGGGGCAGGTCCCTCGAGCATCCGGCGGTGACCGAGGCGGAAGTAGTAGCGCGTACCGGGCTTCAACCCGTGGAGCGTCGTTTGATGATGGGTGCGGTAGTAATGAGAGGTGTCCCGCACGATGACATTTTCCAGCTTTGCCGGGTCGGTGCCGTAAGCAACGATCATGGTTGCCCTACCGCCGGCCACTCTCCAACTGAGGTCGGCTGTCGTGCTGCTCACCGAAACCACCTTGACGTTTTCGATGCTCTGTTCTCCTTCGGCAGAAGGCTGGATCCGCCCCGGGCCTATGGTGAGACTGTGCCGTCCTCGCCCTTTGCACAGGCTCTGGTTGATGAGTCGAAAATCTTTTCGCTCAGCCGAAACGAATCCCGGTTTGCCATCAAAAGAGGCGGAGCCCAAGCCTGAGATCTCCCGCCACAGGGCAAGGGAAGGGACGACTCGCCTATCGATCGTGGCGCAGGTCTCGCCAAACAGGCAATTGAAATCTGCGAAGAGTCGTTCAGGCAATCCCTTCGGAAACTCCAACTGCGTTCCGTTCTTGAAAAAGATGTTGCTGCTGATTTCCGAGCGGGGCGCGCTGTCAATCCGGATGCCGCTCTTCCCAATGAATGCGAATGTGTTTCTTTCAATCGTGATGTCGTGGCACTTTTCGTCTGTCCTTACGCCGGAACCTTTGCAGTCAAAGATCTCGTTTTCTGCGATCAGGATGCCGGATGAGTTTTCGAGCACGATACCATCGACCAGGCCGTGCATTCGGAATCCTTCGATGTGAATCCCTTCGCAATCTGTCAGTTTGATGCCGTGTGGCAGCTTTCCCATACCATCGAAAATGAAGCTGCCGTCGCGACCGCGGGCTCGGATTCGGATCGGATTCTCTTTTGAATGCAATCCCTTCAATTCGAGCGGCTCGCCACTGCTCCCAGGCAGGAGATAGAGCGTCTGTCCGGGCTTGATTCGCTGTGCGGCCGCGGCCAGCGTCCACGGCCTTTTCGTGCTGGTGCCCTCGAATTCGTCGTTGCCGGCAGGGGATGCGAAGAAGACGTCGCCGCCATAAGGATGTGCGCCGGGAGCGTCTTTAGAATTCCGAAATCTTGAATCCGATTGAACTCGGAGATCATTCCACTCGGGAGCAACGAATCCGGCCGATGGTGTCTCTTCGGGGAGCAAGGCAATGTTGTCGATGTTCTCCTTTGCTCTTCCAGCCTGCACCAGCTCGGTGGTGTTGTTACGAAAGACAGAGTAGCTGGTAATGATGCCGTTGCGCTGATTGCGGAGAGAGACATTGCCTTCACAGATGACCTTCAGTCCTTCCTTCAGATTTGGGTTGCCGTCATCGGAAAAGCGCGCCAGGCGGGTGGCCTTTGTGTGATCAAAAAACTGCCCCTTTATCTGCATGCCGATTCTACAATCGTAAGCGAGATTGTTGCGCAGTTTGCAGTCGTACATGCCACTGTAGAAACGTATGCCATGCTGCGCCGTGTGGTGCACGACGTTGCCTTCCATGAGGCACTCGAAGCTGTACCCCATCATCGCAATATTGCCCTGCTCACGATTGAAGCGGTTGCTGCAGCGGTAGGACTCGCAATTAATGATGCGGCTGCGGAGCGCGCAGTAAGTGAAGATGCCGAACCGGCAGTGATGGACTACGCAATTCTTAATCGTGCAGTAGTCGGCATTACGAATGAAGATGCCCGCAGTGGCATAATCGCGAACGGCGAAGCCATCAATCACCAGACCAACGCTACGCGGCAGATGCTTGCGCGGTGGGTTTGTCGTGAGCGCGCCGATACCGTACCTCCACAGGCACGCATCGATCACGTGATGCGCCATGCCGAGGTCGTCGCTTGGATGAACGTAGAGGGTCTTCTCTTCCTCCTCATACATGAACGTGCCCGGCTCATCCTCCAGCATGTCCAGGCTGGCCACTTCGGTGTATTTGGTTTCAGTATCTTTCTCGTAGACGAGATCGGTGGCGAGGCGCAAGGTCGTCTTGAAAACCTGCCGCCGTCCCTGCACAGGAATCCAGTCCCTCACGCGGACGCTGCCCACGAGCTCCGCCTGTTGCGGGATCTCAGACTTGATCGTGATGGGTCTGTCTTTAGTTCCGCTCTTTTCAAACAGAACCTGTTCCCGGTATACGCCCGGTCGTACGATGAGCGTATCGCCGGCTTTAAGATCTCTCACGCCGCGTGAGATGGTGAGGAAGGCTTCAACAGGTGCGCGGCCGGAGGATGAATCGTCTCCCTCTTTTGAAACATAAAAAGTGTCTGCCTGTGTGGGGCACAGCAGACCAAGGAAGGTGGTGATCAGGGGGAAGAGGAGTTTTCTCACTAGGATCAAATGTGTCAGTCACACGAGCTGAATCGGGCACAAGCACAACGCTTAGATGTGGCCAACCTCCTGGAAAGACTAACAGATTATGGGAATTGTGTCAGCCTACAGTCCTGGCCGGGCAACCTGTCGGCCCTCTCGTCTATCACTTCCAGGGGAATCGGATTTCCGCGAGCTTCCGAACTGTCGTCACGTAATCTTTCACCTCATCCGCTGCCAGAGCGCGGTCGAGCACCATCACCTCATCAATAGTCATTGGATGGAAAAGCCAGGATGAGCCGAGGTCGACCTGGCCGCCGTCTCCCTTCCGAAACTGGCGACCTTTGATCGCGTGACTGCTTCGGAGCTTGCCGTCCCAGTAGGTGCGAATCTCCGAAGCGTTGGCAAACGTCATGGCAACATGATGCCATTCCTGGGGCTCGAACCATGCTGTTCCTGCCCACGGATTATTGTGGTTGCGGATGTCTCCCCAGTAGTAAACCTGGAAGACAAACGTCGGCTCTTTCAGCGCGCACCAGGTACCTTTCCCCCTGACAAAATTAGCCACAATACCTTTGCCGCGAAGCGTCACGAGGTGGAAGCACGTTTCCGGCTTCATGGGCTTATCCAGCCGCCACCACATCGAGATCGTCAGCGGGCGGTCCGGAGACAGGGACGGGCTGACCAGCCGGTACGGATCCTTCCCGCTGCCCGGCGGCATACGGCGTCCTTTGCCGGCCAGTCCGGGAACAGGCTCGGACTTCATACCCAGGACTTTTGCTCCCAACTCGTTGACCTCCGGCCTGGTACCGTCTTCAAACGAATGATAAAAAACGACCCGTCCAGCAAGTCCCGGCGGGATGTACGTCAGAGACTCTTTAACCTCGGCACGCACCATCGCGTGCGCCAACAGAATGAAAACCACCAGCAGGCGTACTGTCATTCATTCTTCTCCCTGGCAGAGAGGCGTACCACGATGACGTCATGTTTCTTCAGTTTGAATTGCACCTTGCCATCATGCATCGCCAGTATTTCGCCCGTCTCCGCATTCGTGACCGGGCAGCCCTTTTTCAGCCCCAGCATCTGGAAATCAACATGAAGCGCGACGCTCTTGTCTTCCGCCGCGTAGCTCACCGCCGCCACGACCGCTTGTTTGCCGGGAACGCTGTAAACGATGACGGGTACGTCGCCGTCCATTGAGGAGATCGGCTGGGGGTGTTCATCCCAGTATCGGTAGACTTTGAGTTTGGGATCGTCCAGGAGTTTCAGGATGGGATCGGCGAGCTTTTGGTTTGGCTGGTGGCCTTCGTTCCAGGAATGGCCGAAGCCGGCGTAACCGTCCAGTTCGTGGAGGAGACGGACCGCGGTGAAGGTCCGCTGTGTCCAGGAATCTCTGGCCAGCTTTCCGTGATCCGTGAGAGGAACCGGCCAGACGCCTGCAAGCTCGCCCGTTGACATGAGCAGGATGAGCTCCCGGCTGAATCGGTCCTGCACGTCGCCGAGTGAGTATTTCCATTCCCAGTCGTATTGGACGGTGGAGAAGGACATCATCGGCAGCGGATTGAAGCTCGTCATGTGCGGAAAAACGATGGGACGCATATTCCGCTCGTTCAGCATGATGAAGGTCCGCTTGGCCAGATCGCGCATGGCCCATATCCCCGCGGCCGGAACTACCGAGCCGTCCGGCTTTCGATACGCAGCCGTCATCTGCGTGTTGTAGGAAGGGGCGATGAACCAGTTGTCCCAGTAAACACCGTGGTTGTTCCCGATCTCGAAGGACCGGGCATACCAGTAGAGGTTGTAGTCAGTGTAGGAGGGAGTCGGGACGACCTTTATTTCGCCGATGCCGTTCCCCTTATCGACGGATCGCAGGTCGGTAAGAATCCACTCGTCTTTGAAGGTCTCAAACTCCTCGGCGCCCTGATGGCTGGCACGGTTGTAATAGAAGATCATCTTCTGACCGTATCGGCTGCGCAGGTTGTGGCGCACGTGCCGGCTCCATTTTTCCACCCTCGCCTCTCCGTATGGCTCGTAGTATTTCCTGCCCCAATCCTCTACCCGTTTTATCTCTTCCGTACCGAGCCGTTCGCGGTTTCCTTTGGCCAGCATTTCCCAGAGGTACAGGTCTTTGCCCGCGGGATAGACGGAACCGCAGGTGCCGATGGACAGCCAGTTCACGTCCGTCCCAAGCAGGACGTATCGGTCCCTCAGATACCGATAGCGCCAACCGTTTGGCCCGCCTGGAGAGAGCCTCGGCTTTACCGGCGCGGCGAGAAGACCAAAGGTGATCGTCCTCGGCACATCGATGGTGACGGGCTTGTTGACGAGGTGGATCCGCAGAGTGACGTCTTCGCCCTGTCGAATAATATCGAGGTTGGGCGTTCCGCCGTCCCAGCTCCAGCCGAGATCGTTTTCCGCAAACCAGCAGATGCCTCTGACCGCACTGCCCAGGTAAATGTAAGGACAGAAATTCGGAATGAATTCGTCGATGGCCAGTTTCGACGCGTCCCACACAACACCTTCGCCGCGAGGCATCCACTGGGCAATGGGCGCTCGGATGCGGTCCGCGTTAGCGTGAATGAGCGGCACCGAAGCGTCGTTGAAAGGGATCTCGAGGGTCAGCTCGTCCAACTGCTTCCCGCCGGTGGACTGCAGAGACAGCTCGACCTTCGCCGTTCCATCGTAATCCCAGGTCACGCGGCTTTCCGCGCGAAGCGGACCGGCCTGGAACACGCTGGCCGTTCTCACAATATGCTCCTCCGCTTCGGCGAAGCGAAGCGGCTCCGGCACGACCTCCTGCGCTTTGCCACCGGACTTAACGACGTAACGCATCGGCGACCTGAGTATACCTCTACTGACACCGGTCTGTGCAGATGTGGCGACGACCTGATCCAGAAGGCCAAGATCGTTCAGTGTGTGCCTTCGCAGAACCGTTTCGAGCGTTCTCTCCTTCGTGTCCACCTTGATTGGTGTGAAAGGCGAATAAACCGCGTTGCTGCGGCCGACGGGAAGATGCTCCCAGGGGAAGACTTTCCTCTCGAAGCGCTTCACTTTTGTGCCTTCGGGTACGTTCTTGCCCTCCGCCTTCATGACGATTTCGTAGAAGCCTTCGAGAGCCGGAAGATTGAAAAGCTGCTCCTGCCGCCCGTTACGAAAATCCGGCAGAGAAAAGAGGATCGTCTTGACGGCTTTCTCGCTGAATCTCTCCCTGATGGTGGTCGACAGTTTTTCAATGTTCGCATCTTTCGGCATGCCGGAAATGTCCGCCACGATTCGCATGCGATTCCGGTAAGGGTAATACGAGAACCGGAAGTCCAGCGGAAGCACCTTCTTCTTGATGCCGGCAACCCAGCGAAGCGGCTCGCCTTTCGGCCATTTTGTTGTGCGGTCATAGTAAGTCTCTTTCCCGTCCGCAGACTTGACGGACACAAGCAACTCGTAACGCGTCGTCGGGTCATTCGCCGGCACGGCGAGACGAATCTCTTTTCGCGCCCGGGCCGGGAGTGTGACGTTCTGCTCTGTGCGCAGCGCGGGCATTCGATTTCGATTCACGATCAATGAAGCCTTCAATGAGAGCGCATCGGCAGAT
>Ga0187827_10002476_pt1 | contig 25202 bp, 16 predicted proteins | sample ETNtaG_39_FD_167969 | JGI IMG/M metagenome (GOLD analysis project Ga0187827, IMG submission 167969) | Marine microbial and viral communities from oxygen minimum zone, Eastern Pacific Ocean - ETNP2014_SV_150_PacBio MetaG (Illumina Assembly) | ecosystem: Environmental > Aquatic > Marine > Hypoxic... | reverse complement strand
TCCAAAGCTGAATTCAGAAACGGCTCAACCTGCTCCGCAAAATCGGGCATGCTGCCTTTCAACTTATCCACATGTCCAAGTGCGGTTCTGATTTCAGAATGGATACGGCTCGCCTGCCCAAGATCGTTGAGAATCGCCAATCGATAAAAACTCTCACCAGCCCCGAGCGAACGGCAGACTGAATTCAGAAGCTGCGCCTGTATGACTGTTGATTGATACTCGGACAGGCCCCGCATCGCGTGACGGACCACTCTCGTTTCCCCCAGTCGACTGAGTGAGTCAACGAGGGTAGGAAAGAGCTCAGCATCATCGTGCTCCTTCAATCGTTCATAGAGCATTTTTCGAATGCCCTCTCCCCCTATCTCACCCAGAGAACGCGCTGCGCTTACCCTCACGCTTGGGTCCGGATCGTCGAGGGCCTCCTGCAGAGCAGCCAGGCTGAGTGGGTGTCCAATCTTGCCAAGAGCCTCTGCTGCTTCCGCTCGGATATCCGATTCTCTGTCGGCCATCTGATCCATCAGGGAAGGCGCGGCCTCGTGTTCACCGATGAGACCGAGCCCGGTGGCCGCACTTCGCCTCACGTCAGGGCTGATGTCGTCAAGCGCGTCCACCAGATCGTTGATGGCCATCGGACTGCCTGAGCGGCCAAGCGCAGTGGCAGCTCGGGAGCGGATGCTCTCGCTTTTGAACAGGTTTAATGCCAACGAATTGATGAGGAACGAAATCGTGTTGCCCCTCCACAGGCTGCTCAGCATGGACCTCAGGGATTTGGATTTCTTTTCCTGGAGCTGATGCAGCGGAATCATCAACAGTAAACGGCTGGCCGCGGTCAGCAGAAAGACCAGTTGAATGCTGTCAAAGCTCATTCCAGACACAGTGAATGCCCCCGCATGCGCGACGATGATCCCTCCGGTGAACGCGCCAATGGCATTTGCCAGATGCAAAGAAAGCGACCAGGCAACCAAGTGTGGCGGACGACCCTTCTCAGGAAGTTTGTCCCAAAGCATAGGGATCGAAGCCAGGTTTGTGGTCACCATCATCAGGCTGTTCGCGATCAAGGCGATGGGCACAAGGATGAGAAGTTCAGGGCGTGCCGTGGCCCAGAAAAGGGGAGCGATGATTCCCGGCAGCAGGGCGAGTTGCAGCACGGGTTTACTGCCAAATCGAGAGACCAGGCCACCCACAGGACGATTGCTCAACAGCACGACGATTAGGGCGATGTTCTGGTAAAGCGCAATTCTGGTGTAAGAGATGCCCAAATTGTCGAGCATGAACACCGCATAAAACGGGAGCGAAAGAGACATGCAGAATTGCACACCAAAGCGAAACACAATGAGGCCCCGAAAGTCGGCGTTTCGGAACACTGTCATGAATGATTTCATCGAGCCCTGGTCTTCGCTGGAATCGAGCTTTGGCATCGGCGCCGTAGCAAGGGCGCCACAGATTCCTAACCCCATCAGCCCTCCGCACAGAAATACGATCAGGAAACCGATGTAACTGGGTTGGTTCTTCTTTGCGTCTGGAGGCTTTCCTGTTCGATTGTCAGATTCAGCCTGTTCTGGGGCTTCAAGTTGACTTCCACTGGTGACTTGAAAAATCCCTTCCCCGGGCTGGGCCGGGAACATATCCAGCACCGCCCCAAACAAGAATCCCGCGACCACAACCATCACGGTCTGGCCCAGTGAGCGTTGGCTGACGAATTTAGCCCGATGCGATTCAGGAGGAATGCGCGAGAGCCAATCCCCAAGGATCGGCATGCGAAGGTGTACGAAGAAAAACCCGAGCGCGCTGAGAAAGTAAATTGCGGGCAGATGAAACGCCTTCGCCAGTACAACAGGAATCAGGATTGGCGTAAACCTCGCCATCATGTTGGCAAAGGCACATCCGATGACGAAAAGTTTTTTCCTGCGAATTCGGCCGGTAAACCGCACGGCGAAGAGCTGCGTCAGGCTGACGAGCGCGGCCATTGAGGTCAGGAAGGCGATATCCTGCCTGAGAACTCCGAGGGCCAGAGCGAATCCTGTAAAGACGGGGCCGTTCAGGCCTAACGCCCGTGCATACGCGCCTTGGAGAATCCCCTGGATGAGGAAGGCTTTCAGGCCCCGTGCCGTTTGCGCTGGCGATAGGTTTTCGTTCTCAATCTGCATATCGACGCTGCAAGAGCGGCGTTTACCTCTCGTTTATTGCGGTATTGGCATGCAAGTTTTTGAATTTGCAGTATTGAGTATAGAGTCCAATATCGAAACTGTTCTTCATCACCAGACTCCATGGATTATGGAATACATCATCCCGGCTTTCATCGGAATCGGTCTGAGCGCGGCCTGTGGATTTCGGGTATTCGTGCCGCCCTTTGTCATGAGCGTGGCCTCGCATCTGGGATTCGAGGCATTCCAGTTCGGGGGCGGATTCGAATGGATCGGCTCCTGGCCGGCGACCATCGCGCTTGGCATCGCAGTCGGTGTCGAGATCGCAGCCTACTACATCCCCTGGGTGGATAATCTGCTCGATACAGTCACAACACCGATGGCGGTCGTCGCCGGAACCATGGCTACCGGAGCTATGCTCGGCGATGCCGACCCGGCGGTAAAGTGGGCACTCGCACTGATTGCCGGCGGCGGCTCCGCTGCTGTCATCCAGACCGGAACCGGGATCACAAGGGCCGCATCCACCGCTGCGACCGGCGGGGTGGGCAACCCGGTGGTCTCGACTGTCGAAGCCGGCGGCTCACTCTTTCTGTCGATCCTGGCCATCGTGCTCCCGATAGTGGCCTTTGTTGTCGTGCTCGTCATGGTGGTCTGGTCGGGAAAGAAAATGTTTGGCTGGTTCAGGAAGAGACCTTCCCGGGCTGAGTGACCTGTCTGGACTGATTCGATTTCTTCAGTGGCAGGCTCTTCATCAGCAGTCGTGATGAGCAGCCGAGTTGATATGATTTCATGACAATCAGATGACTCCCATACAAAGACTCGAGAAAAAATGGAGAGATGTTGCCACGTTGTTTTACATTCACAGGCGTTGGCTATACCAACTTTCCCAGTTGACTGATCAATTGGGGACAGCAGTGAAAATGCCTTCTCAAAAGGGAAAGCAAATCCACCTGGACTTAATTGAAGATTTGGAGGCCTTAACTGGAAGATTAGAGGCCAACTCTGAACGCATACTTGAACTACTCGGAGGCTGAAATGAAGACCACTGATCAGATGCCTGAATTATCATGCAGAGAAGAACTTCAGGAACTCGATCTCCAGTATGAAAAAGCCAATCAAAGCCTGCAATCGGCAAAAGACTCGAATGCAGACAGCGAGAAGATTGCTTCCTTACTTAAAGAACTGAGCGGTCTTCGCAGGGAAATGCTTGGCCTGGAAACCGCGGAGGCGGACCGCATTGCGGCCCCGTACATTCAGAAACAGCCGGTCACTTCCTGAACTGGTTGCCCCTGTGGCTTTTGCTATTATCCGCGGCAAATTGCGACGATCTCGATCCATTCGAAAGCCCCAGATTCTGTTATCTATCGCCACGTTTGGGTAACGGTCAGAAAGTCACGATGACCGGTCATCCGACCCGCGTGGGTGCCATGGTATTCGTGATCGAAAGCAAGACTCTTTCTGACTTCAACGGCTCATGGCACATATAAGACCTCTATTCCTTACACTTGCTTTCTGCATTTCCGATTCTGCATTTGCAGAACTGCCTGAACGGCTGCGGCCATTTCTCGAAAGTGTAAGCGTGGTCGATGCGCCGGGCGTACCAGGCTCAGTCTGCGTGTTTGGTGAGAAAGCCTTTTCCGTGATCAGCGCAAAGAGCGGGCGGCATCGTGTAGGGGTGATCGCCGTCTCAGAGCTGGAGAAAGGGCGCGTCGCTGCCTTCGGGCATACGGGCTATCTGATGCGCCAATCTCTCGAAAAAGCCGATACCGGCAGATTGATGCAGAACATTATTCGATGGCTGAACGGCAAAAACCCGGACAAGCCTGTCAGGGTTCTCGGCAATCCGGGGCTTGTGAAATGGATGAATGAGAATGACCTGAAGGCGGAACCAGCGCCCCGGGACTGGGTGGACCATCTCAGCGAATATCAGGCTCTCTGCGCCGGTGAAAGGGACTTCAGCAAAAAAGAGCAGGGGGCGATCCTCGAATTCATCAAGGCGGGTGGCGGCTTTGCCATGAGCACTACCGGATGGGGCTGGCTGCAATTGCATCCTGGAAAGAATCTTCAGACCGATCACGATGGCAACAGAATTCTCGCAAAAGCTGGTCTCGCCTTTTCCGATAGCTTCACACAGCGCACCGCGCCGAACGGATTCGAGACGAACAGCCCGCCATCAGAATACCTGCACGCGGCAACTGCTCTCGATGCTCTTCTTTCCGGCAAACCGCCAGCGGCCGACCTGGACCAGATTTCAGCCACGGCATTGGCCGCCAGCCGCGTCGTTCCGAAGGATGATGAAATTATCCGACCGAAACTGAACCAACTGTTGGAGTCGGGGATGAGCGATATCCCGACCAAAGAGAAGCCATTCACCTTGGCTAAACATGCAAGGCAGCGGCTGGCACTCGCCCTGCAATTGCAGCAACTGCAACGCCTGCCAGTTCAGGAGGTGAAAGCACACCCGGCCGCAGGCGCCTTCCCGGGCAAGGTGCCCGCGGAAGCCAGGCGTGTGGAACGTTCTCTCGAAATAGACCTGTCCATCCCTGATTGGCACAGTACGGGCCTCTACGCGGCGCCAGGAGAACTGATCTCCTTCGAGAAAGAGACAAAGGCTCACCTTCAAGTGCGCATTGGATGCCACAAGGATCGGATCTGGCATAAACCCGCGTGGCGGCGGGTTCCTGAGGTCACGACCACTGCGGCTTTTTCGAGGCCTTCGATCGAGGCCGCGTCCGCATTCGGCGGCTTGGTTTACATTCATGTTCCGAGGGCCATGGAGGGCAAGGCCCCAATCAAGATCAAAGGAGCTGTCGAAGCCCCTTACTTCGTCCTTGGCAAGACAAGCCTCGAAGCCTGGAACACGACGATACGCAACCACCCGGCGCCCTGGGCCGAGCTGGCCTGTGACAGCATCATCTATTCCGTTCCTTCGTCTTCGATTCGAAACCTTGAAGACCCCGAGTCACTCATGAAAACGTGGGATGAAGTAATGGCAGCGGTCGCCGACCTGGCGACCATACCGCGCAAGAGAAGGCGGCCCGAACGATTCGTGCTCGACGTTCAGATCAGCGCGGGTTACATGCATTCCGGTTATCCCATCATGGCGCACCTGGACGCGGTCTACAGCATGGATCGAAAGAAACTGCTCGCGGGCCTGTGGGGCAACTTCCATGAGATCGGTCACAACCACCAGAGCGCGCCCTGGACTTTTAACGGCACGGTCGAGGTGACATGTAATCTGTTTACGCTCTACGTGTATGAAAAGGTCTGCGGAATCACCCCCGACAGAAATCAGCGTACAAACCCGCTCCAGCTTCAGGCCCGCACCACGAAATATTTCGCAGACGGCGCCAAATTTGACCGCTGGAAGAAACAGCCCTTTACCGCGCTGATGATGTACGTGCAGCTTCAGCAGGCGTTCGGCTGGGACTCTTTCAAAAAAGTTTTCAAGGAATACCGCGCTCTAAAAAAGAACGAACTGCCCAGAACAGATGACGAGGAACGCGATCAATGGATGGTGAGATTTTCGAAGACAGTAGGGAAGAACCTGGGCCCATTCTTTCAGGCCTGGAACGTGCCCACTTCAGAGGCGGCCCGCGATTCGATCAAGGAACTGCCAGCCTGGATGCCTGATGGATTTCCGCCGGGGAAGTAAGACATTGGGAGATGAGGGGACTTCGAGGCTCAGTCGTACGCATAAACATCCACCACGGCCCCCTCCGGGTATCCTTCTAATTCCTCATCAACGATCAGAAATCCATCGGCCCGCGTCGTCGATGTAAGGATGCCTGCGCCGCTGACTCTGAGCTTGCTGATGGTGAAATCGGGTTGGATCCGAATGCGGACGAATTCTGTCCGGCCGATGCTGGAGACGATCTTCTGATCGAGCTTGCCACGGACTTTTCTGTAGGCGAAGCCTACATCCTGGCCAAGCCGGCGGCGGATGATGGAACCCAGAAAGGCATCTCCCGTAACGAATGCTGCCACCGGGCTGCCGGGCAGAAGGCAGACGATCTGCTCGCCGGTCCTGCCCATGCCGAAGGGGCTTCCCGGCTTCATCGAAACGCCGTGCAAATCCAGTTGGCCAAGTTCATGGATGACCTGCGGAGCGAAGTCTTCTTCACCTACAGAAGTGCCACCTGAAAGGACGACAATGTCTTCGTCCGCGTTCTGAATCGTCGCCTTGATCGTTTCGTAATCGTCTTGCTGGATTCCCTTGAAGATCGGAGTGCCGCCGTAAAGTTCCACGAGCCCCTGAAGGAGGTAGGAATTACTGTCAACGATGCGCGTGCCCGCGGCCTCGGAATCCGGCTCAACCAATTCGCTGCCTGTTGGGATGATGGCGACGGTTGGCGACTGCACGACCTTCACCTGTCCCTGATGAACGGAAGCAAGCACACCAAGATCCTGCGGGCGGAGCCTCCGCCCCTGCTGCAGCACTACGTCGCCAACGCTGATGTCCTCGCCGGTGCGCATGACGTTCTTTCCTGGCGCGACCTGTTGAGTGAAACGGACGCGCTCGCCATCCTCCTGAGTGTATTCCGCCATCATGACCGCGTTTGCTCCTGTCGGAATTTCGCCGCCAGTCATGATCTTCACCACCTCGTTCTTCTCCACCTCGCCTTCGAATGGCTGACCGGGAAGCGTTTCTCCGATGAGCTTGAAATAGAGCGGCGAGTAGTCAGTGGCGCCCGAGGTTTCCTCCGCGCGACACGCGTAGCCATCCATCGCTGAACGATCGAAATAAGGCACGTTGACCGGTGAGACGACATCCTCTGCCAGTACACGATTATTGGCGCGGCGAACCGGGACAGACTCCGCCGGCCCATGCGTGACGGACTGCTGGATAAAGTCTCGGACCTCCCGGAATGATTTGCGGGAGACGAAACCGGTCATTCGGACATCTTGTGGTGGTTTTGTGGACATCAGTTGCCGTCTGTTCAGACATCCGTAGCCGTGTCGGTATCGTCCGGATTGGGTTTGCCGAATGGATCCTCCTCCACCAGCAGGACGCCCTCTGTTCCCATCTCCACGGCCAGCGTGGGCGATGTATCAATGTCGACCTGATGCTTGTGGAAATCTCGTTCGGGGAAGAGTTCAGCCAGATATTTTTCCAGGGTCACGTTCGTTGGGCCGAATTTGTCATGATACATGAAGTATTCCAGCTCGTAGCCCATTTCACCGGCATTCTGGTAACGCTTGTCCGGTTTCCGCTGCAATGCTTTCTGAAGGATTTTCTCCAGCTCCGGTGGCACTTCCGGATTGAATTGCCGGATGGGCGGAACCTTGGCGCGGCCAACATTTCGAAGTGTGATCATTGTATTGTCATCTTCAAAAACAGATTTGCCGGTCAGGAGCTGATAGAAGACGATTCCCATCGAAAAGATATCCGAACGCCGGTCTGTCTCTTTATATTCCGACTGCTCCGGCGACATGTATTGCGCCTTGCCCATGAGAATCTCGCCTTCACGGCTGGCAAGGACATGCGCTGCCTTGGCGATTCCAAAATCGCCGACCTTCACTACACCAAGGCGGGTGATCATGATGTTTCTCGGGCTGATGTCGCGGTGGACAACACCGAGAAGGTTGCCCTCTCTGTCCGCCTTTGAATGTGCGTAATCGAGCCCGCGGCAGATTCGGCTGATAATGAATGCGCAGAGGTCGACGGGTAGCGATTTCTCCTGCTCTTCGTGCCGCATCATGAATTCGTAAAGGTCCACGCCGTCGATGAGTTCCATTACGATGTAGAGGTTATTGCCGCTCTGTCCGAGCTGATAAACCTGGATGATGTTCTCATGCACCAGGTTGGCCACGAGCTTGGCCTCGCCGATAAACATGTCCACGAATTCACGATTCGTTGCAAGGTCGTGAATGATGGTCTTGATGGCGACATGCTTGGTGAAGCCTTCAACGCCATACTGAGTGCTTTCCCAGACCGCACCCATGCCGCCCTCGGCGATCTTGTGATCCAATTGATATTCGACATTGCCGGTGATGATGTTGGACATACCTGCTCCCATGGACGTGGGGATGTATACGCATCCGCGCTCGTAGCCACAGGCTGACAGCCTGTAAGCTCATAATAATCTCAACTGGCTCACGGGCTGGCAGCCCGTGGCCACAATACCTTTTACAGAGTCGAGGGATTATAGTCACGACTCAAACGCGGTCAAAGACCAGAGATGTCCAGGCGGTGTATTTGCCTGTAAGGGTCGTTGAACGGGTTCTGTCGGGGGATAGCATCGGAGGCCGATCCCAGTCTTAATCTCACCTGATTTGAGCGATTCTCGAAGACCCATTGGGTTCATTCCATGAGTGAACGTTTCTTTGTTTCTACCCGGTTCAGAATTCTGTTCCTTGCGGTGGTGGCCATCGCCATCCCGGGAATCATTCTGGCCGCGTTTGGTTTCAAACTGACGAGTGAGCAGCGCGAGGGCACCGAGGCCCTGGTCGGGCGTTTCTATCAGACAACCGCGGATACGGTGATGGGACGCGTACTGGACAAGGTGGATGAACAGGAAAACCAGGTGCTGAAATGGCTCGAAGACCGGCCGCTCGGCAAGTGGTCAGTACAGATTGAAGAACTGGCGAGGAGGACGACGCTGGCCGATCAGTTTTTTGTGCTAAGCCCGTCGTTCGAGGTGATCTACCCGCCTACTCGGGAGACGGTCTTCCCCGACCCGATCAAGTGGCGTTCGGGCCCGGGAGGCCAGGGCGCTGAGACGCTTTTGAAGGCGGGCAATCAACTGGAGTTTGTCAGTGGCGATCTGGCGGCCGCGGCAAAGAAATACCGCACATGCGCAGACGGACCTTACACGGCTCTGTTTCGTGCCGAAGCTCTGATTTCGCTGGGCGCATGCCTGAAGAAACTCGGGGTTTTCGATGAGGCGGTGGAAGCCTACAACCGAGTGGCCACTGAAATCGAACCACAGGATGTCCCCGTCTCTCATCGCCTTGTTGCGCAATACCAGATTGGGGGAATTCAGGAGGAGCTGGGAAGCAAGGAGACCGCAGCGGAGACCTATCTGGCCCTTTACCGTCAACTGGCCAATGAGCCTTCCTCTCCCGAGGGCTCCGACACTCCCGAGTTTTTCCTGGCCAGTGCACGGGAGCGGCTCAACGAACTGGCCCAGGATGAATCGATCGGCGTGGCCCTCAGCGATCAGTTAAAGGAACTGAAGCAACTGGAAACCAGGCGCGAAGGCTGGCGGGAGTTCCGCCTGGAAATGGATCGATGGCTGGCGCAGCGCATCAAATTTGAGCTCGCCGACCGTACCACTTCTGGGGGCAAGTTCACTCACATGTTCAAGATGCTCGATTCGAAACCGTTTCTGGTGGCCTTTACGCAGGCGGGGGGCGATGTCGGCAAAGGCAACATATTCGGATTCAAGATCGATCTCGATTACGTGAAAAGTCGCGTCCTTCTGCCCGAGGTCATCGACATCAAAGTCGGCAAAGGGACGGTGATCACTTTCGTGAACAGAGAGAGTGAGCCGGTGCTGCCGGTGCAGATGTCGAAGGGAGGCGATGTGAAGTTCGCGCTGACCCAGGAGTTCCCCCGGATATTCGATTTCTGGCGGCTGGGCGTACTCGACCAGGAAAATGAAGAGCTGCTTGTCGTCTCACGGAATCAGAATCTGTTGATGACAGGCGTACTGGCACTTTCCATCACGGTGATGATCGGCGGACTGTATCTCACCCTGCATTACATCAATCGGGAGCTCGAGCTCTCACGTCTCAAATCTGATTTCGTTTCGAATGTCTCGCACGAGCTGAAGACGCCGCTGACCCTCATTCGCATGTTTGGTGAAACGCTGTCCCTTGGCCGCGTGAAGAATGAAGAGAAGGCAATGGAGTATTACCAGATCATCACTCGCGAGAGTGAACGCCTTACCAAGCTGATCGATAACGTCCTCGACTTCTCACGCATCGAATCCGGCAGCAAAGAGTATGACTTTCAGATTCAGAACGTCGGTGAGGTCGTTCAGACCACGTTCGAATCCTATCGAGAAAACCTCGAGAGCCAGGGCTTCACTTGCGATCTCGACATTGAAGAGGAAGTCGATCTCACGGCAAAAGTGGATCGTGATTCAGTCGAGCAGGCGCTCATCAATCTCTTTACCAACGCCCGCAAATACTCGAAGGACGAAAAAGAGATCCATGTCTCGGTAACGACGGACGGTGAAGAGATCCGCATCGCTGTCCGGGACAAAGGGCTGGGAATCTCTGAACAAGATCAGCAGCAGATCTTTGACAAGTTCTTCCGCGTCGAAGACGACTATGTCCGCTCGGTCCGCGGCAGTGGCCTCGGCCTGGCAATCACCACGCACACCCTTGAATCACACGCGGGGCGGATCGAGCTGAAGAGCGCTCTCGGTGAAGGCAGCACGTTCACCCTCGTTCTGCCGGTCTTTGAAAAGGAACCGGATTCAAAGTTTCAGATGTCATCAGAGGTCCCCGACAACGATGGCGCATCCAATAATCCGGATGCCGTTGAATCGAAGGCCAACGGGCAGGATCTGTCACCGGAAATGAGTGATGCACAGAGAGGCTAGAATTGGTATTCCTCACACAAGTCACCCCATACTGAAAAGGAACTAAAAACATGGCCACCAGAGTTCTCGTTGTTGAAGATGACGCCAGCATGCTGATGGGTCTCAAAGACAATCTCGAATACGAAAACTATGAAGTCACCACTGCCACCAACGGCGTCGACGGGTTGAAGTTCGCGCAGGAAAACTCATTCGACCTGATCATCCTGGATGTAATGCTGCCGCAGATGGATGGCTTTGAAGTGTGCCGGCAGATCCGAACCATGGATGAAGACGTGCCGATCATCATGCTCACTGCCAAGAACCAGGAAATCGACAAAGTGGTCGGCCTCAAGCTCGGCGCGGATGACTACATTACAAAACCGTTCAGCATCCGTGAGCTCCTGGCCCGGCTCGAAGCCGTTCTGCGTCGCCAACGCCGGGGCACGCACCCCAGCACGCCAAAAATCCAGAGCTACGAATTCGGCGACGTGAAAGTCGATTTCAGAAAGTGCATGGCCTACAAAGGCAAGCAGACCATCGAGCTCACCCACTATGAAGTCGAAATCCTGAAAGTGTTGATCGGCAACAAGGAAGAGCCCATCTCACGCAACCGGATGCTTGACGAGATCTGGGGTTTCGAGCTCTTCCCAACAACCCGCACAATTGACAACCACATCGTCAAGCTGCGCCAAAAACTAGAAGACGATCCGAAAGACCCCAAGCACATCATCACCGTGCACGGCATCGGATACAAGTTTCTGGATTAAAGGGGAGAGAATGGTTGATGGTTAATGGTTAATGGTTGATGGTTAATGGTTGATGGTTAATGCCGAGGACCCTTCCAACTCGGTGGCCTCGGATAAGCATTGGCCAAAGAATGGTTGATGCCGAAGACGCTTTGAGCTCGGTGTCATCCGTGGCCCTCTTCATCCGTGGCCCTCTTCATCCGTGGTTCTTTCTTGGGTGTTAATTCATGAAACCACTCGTAGTCATGGAAGCCCCGGGCCTGACGCGTGCCATGGTTCAGGCCCACGCTCCCGGCCTGGCAGGCTTGGGCAGGGATGGCCATCTTGGAGCACTAAATCCGATTCTGCCCGCGGTGACGATGCCCGTTCATTCCACATTGATGACCGGGGCGCTGCCCTCGCAGCACGGCGTAGTTGGCAATGGATGGTTCGTCCGTGCGCAAAACGAAGTACGCATGTGGCAGCAGAGCGAACGGCTGGTGCAGGGCGAGCGAGTCTGGGAAGCGGGGAAGAAGCGGAACTCAGAATTCAGATGTCTCAAATACTTCTGGTGGCCGGGGATGGCGTCAACCGCAGACGTGTCCGGTAACGTGCGGCCCATTTATCATGCGGACGGGCGAAAAGGGCCGGACATTTACATGAACCGGTCGGGCCTTGCTGAGGAAGTCCAGTCCCGCTTCGGCACTTTCCCTCTTTTCAAGTTCTGGGGGCCTGGCGTCGATATCACATCAAGCAGATGGATCTCCGAAACCTCTCGCTATCTTTTCGATAAGGATCAGCCGACGCTCAGTCTCATCTACTTGCCGCATCTCGATTACCGGCAGCAGACACACGGGCCCAATCACGAATCGATCGCCGAGGAAGTGAAAAACCTCGATGAGTTGATGACCTCGCTCATCGATCACTTTCGGTCTGCTGGCGCAGAGATTCTCGTTCTGAGCGGCTACCACATGAACCAGGTGGATACTCCCATTCATCTGAACCGCTCGCTGCGCGAACAGGGCTGGCTGAAGGTCGTTCGTAACGCGGCAGGGGAGCTCATCGATTACGGGACCTCGCAAGCCTTTGCAGTCGTCGATCATCAAGTGGCCCACGTCTACGTTCAGGATGAGCGGATTCAGCCCGCGGTCAGAGATCATCTTGAAAGCGTCGAAGGCATCGACTCAGTGCTGGAGGGAGAAGCACTTTCAGAAGTCGGGCTGGCACATCAGAACTCAGGCGAATTCGTGGCGGTCGCGAAGCCCAACGCGTGGTTCACCTACTACTACTGGCAAGACGATGACGCGGCTCCCGATTTCGCACGCACGGTCGCCATCCACGACAAACCGGGGTACGACCCCTGCGAAATGTTTGTCGATCCAAGGATACCTTTTCCAGGGCTGAAGCTCGGCTGGTTGCTGGCAAAGAAGGCGCTCGGATTCCGCTACACCATGAACGTCATCCCCCTCGATGCTTCCCTGGTCAGAGGTTCGCACGGATTGAAACCGAAAGATGAGAATTCCGCGCCGGTGTTCATCGCCAGCCGGTCGATGGACGAGATGTCAGATCGCGTGCCAATGATCGATGTGAAGAAGATTATGTTGAAGATGATCTTCGATCCAGACTCGTAGCCACAGGATGTATCCATCCTCCCTTCCCGATGCCCAAAGCCTTAATTGCAAAGGCAGTCTGCTGCAAATAGAACCGATTCTCTCGATTCGCTTCCGTTAGATTCGCCTGCCCTCTTACCCACACATCAGGCCCAATGGAATCAGAAACAGCAAAGGCAGCAGTAGAAGCAGCACTCAGCCAGACAAACTTCAGCGCATACGACTGGGTCATCGTCGGCGCCTACCTCCTCATCTCCGTCTTTATCGGGCTGAAGGTGAAGAAGTACGCCACCAGCATGTCGACCTACGTGACAGCCGGCCGTTCTCTCGGCACATGCCTCGGCATCGCCACCATGACCGGCACGGAGCTCGGGCTCATTACGGTCATGTACAGCGCGCAGAAGGGCTTTACAGGCGGTTTTGCCGCGTTTCATATCGCGACTGTAGCCGGCATCGTCACCTTCGTCATCGGCTTCACCGGGTTTGTCGTTTACCGCCTGCGCGCGATGGAGGTGCTCACTATTCCCGAATTCTATGAAAAGCGCTTCGGGCGAAATACACGCATCGTTGGCGGAATCATGCTGGCCTTTGGCGGCATCCTCAATATGGGCCTGTTCCTCAAGGTCGGCTCGATGTTTATCGTCGGTATCACAGGGATGCCACAAGACGGGTCGGCGCTCCCTGCCGTCATGATCACTCTCCTTACCCTCGTCCTGATCTATACCGTCCTGGGCGGGATGCTCTCGGTCGTCTTGACCGATTACATTCAATTCGTTGTGCTGAGCTTCGGCCTGCTGATCACCTGTATCATTGCGATTTCAAAACTTGGATGGAGCAACATTTTCGAAACCGTTGAAAAGGTCATGGGGCAGCCCGGATTCGACCCGACCGTCGAGGGCGCGGGCTTCGGCGTGGAATACATGGTCTGGATGGCTCTGATTGGCATGGTGAGTTGTGCCATCTGGCCCACAGCCGTTGCTCGAGCTCTCGCGGCCGACAGCCCCGAAACGGTGAAGAAGCAATACATGTGGTCGTCGCTCTCGTTCCTGATCCGGTTTCTCATTCCCTATTTCTGGGGCATCTGCGCGCTCGTTTATTTCAAAACGCAGGCCCCCGACCTGGACGAGCTTTTCCTCGGTGACGGCGAAAACATGAACAATCTTTACGCCATGCCGGTCTTCCTTGGCCGCATCCTGCCTGTGGGTCTGATCGGAATTATTTCTGCAGCGATGATTGCCGCATTCATGTCCACGCATGATAGCTACCTCCTCTGCTGGAGCTCGGTCATCACCCAGGACATCGTGGCCCCACTGATGGGCGACAAGATAACGGCGAAGGGGCGCATCACGATGACTCGCATGATTATTGTCGTCATCGGCCTCTACATTCTCTATTGGGGCCTGGTCTACGAGGGCAGTGAAGACATCTGGGATTACATGGCCGTCACCGGTGCAATTTATTTCACAGGAGCAGTCGCACTTCTCGTGGGTGGCCTCTATTGGAAAGGCGCGAGCTCGACCGGCGCCATGCTGGCCCTGATTGCAGGCTGTTCGGCAGTGCTGGGGTTGACGCCTGTTCAGAGGAGCTTACGCGACATTCTCCCAGGCAGCGTGGGCTCGATGCCCGTGACCGAAATCGGAAAAGCACACATCACAGTAAAGGACGCCAACTTTACGCCCGACAGTCTGGTCGGAGGCAAGCTTCACATCATCAGCAACGGAGAATGGCAGGAAGTCAAAGTCGTCAGCAACTCCAAAAGCAGGATTGGAGTGAAGCCTTGGGGGTCTAAATTCACGCCGAAGGAAGGGGACGAATTCTCCTATTACATAGGGATCCCGGGCACGCGGGTTGGGCTTCTAACCGTTGCATTCACGATAATCGTTTTTTTCGCCGGCTCACTGGCCGTGCCGGACCGCTCTCCACCATCCGAAAGTGGTGGTGACACTTCGCGGCAAGAACCAACCGGCGAGGATTCCGCTGCAGAGACTGCAAACACCGATGAGGAAGGAGGTGACGCATGAGTTTCTGGATTTTCCTATGGAAAGCTGTCTTTATCGTTGGAGTCGTTCTCTTCGCAGGCATGGCCGTCTGGGTGACCATCGGCGGAGCAAAGGATATTAAGAAGATGTTTGCCCAGATGGACAAGGAACGGGAGGAGTAAAACGTAATGAGTAATGAGTAATGTAATGCGAAATACGTAATGAGTAATAAGTAAGTCTCGTCTGTCAGTCCTCTGCGGGTTAAAGAACTGAGAGCAGATCACCCAAACCGGCCACCAAACTAAACCGAAAGTTCAAGCCGTCACTTACTCATTACTCATTACGTTTACGTATTAGGCTTCCACGCCCCATGTCAAAAGTTGAACAGCTCGCCCTCGAAAAGTCTGGACGCCGGTTTCAGTATGCCCCGGTCGAGAAGCTCCCGATAATCGAGGTCGAGAATTTTCCTGCCCTCGGCAAGCTTGCCGCGCTGCGATTTATCGAGTGGGTGCAGGCCAATCCTGGTGGTGTGATTTCACTGCCGACCGGGAAGACGCCCGAACATTTCATCCATTGGGTCAAGCATTACCTGAATAGCTGGGACGAACCGCAATCCGCGGCTGAGCTTGAAGAGAATGGCGTGAGCGCCACTACAAAGCCGGACATGGCCAGCCTGCGTTTCGTGCAGATTGATGACTTCTATCCCATTAGACCGACGCAGCACAATTCCTTCTTCGATTACGTCAACAAGTATTACATCGACAATTTTGGGTTGGAGCGGTCGAAGGCGCTGTTGATGGATTGCTGGGAACTCGGGGCCGCGGATGGCAGAAACGCAGGCGATGTTTTTCTGGACGGCTCTGTTGACCTCTCACTTCGTGAGCGGCAGGCGGAGAGCCACAAGGAAGAAGAGCAGCAGGAAGTTATCCAGAAGATTGACCAATTCTGTACCGAGTACGAGGAGAAGGTGCGTGAGATGGGCGGCATCGGATTCTTCCTCGGCGGCATCGGTCCGGATGGTCACATCGCATTTAACATCCGCGGCTCGGATCATTTTTCGACAACACGCCTGATGCCGACCAACTACGAGACACAGGCCGCGGCCGCTTCCGATCTTGGAGGCATCGAAATTTCACGAAGCCGGCTCATCATCACGATTGGCCTGGCAACGATCACTTACAATCCAGACGCTACGGCCATCATCATCGCCGCGGGCGATGCCAAGGCGAAGGTAGTCGCAAACGCCGTTCAGGAAAAGCCTTCGAACGAGTTTCCCGCTACCGCGCTCCACAAACTTCCCGGTGCACGTTTCTATCTGACACGCGGCGCGGCTGTCCGACTGACCGAACGGAACTTCGAAGATTTTGCCAACAGTGACACTCTCTCCAACGAACAGATAAACCGGGCGATCATCGAACTGAGCTTGTCATTGCAGAAGCCGGTCATCGAGCTTCAACAAGACGAACTCGATGCAGATCGCTTTTCACGTGCCGTGCTCGACAAGACCGGAAAAGAGACATCGTCCATCCTCGAAGGAGTCGATCAGCATCTTCGCTCGAGCATCGAGCGCGGAACCGTATCCATCGAGAACGCGAGAATTCTTCACACTGCACCGCACCACGATGACATCATGCTTGCGTACCTGCCCTGGCTGATTCACCAGGTCCGTCCGGCCTCGAATACACATCACTCCCTTTACCTGACGAGCGGCTTTAACGCGGTGACAAATGACTTCGTTCTCGAACAGCTCACGAATCTCGAAAGACAATTTCCCACGGCCGCTTTTCAAACGATGTGGTCACAGGGCTACTTTGAGCCTGGCAATCGTTCCGCATACGACCGCGATGTCTTTCAATTCCTCGACGGTATCGCGGCACGAAGCGACGACATCAGAAACGAAGGCGCGGCCCGGCGCTTTCTGCGGATCATCCTGACACTATTCAAGGACGCTGCGAACAAACCCGAAAGCCAATTTCAGACGATTCGAGATTACTTCGAAGGCTGCTATCCGGGCCAGATAGACGAACCGGAATATCAGCGTCTCAAAGGGATGATTCGCGAATATGAGGCCGAGCTCATCTGGGGCTACTTCGGCATCCATCTGCCTGATGTGCGCCACCTGCGCCTTGGCTTTTACATGGGGGGCCTATTCGGTGAAGAGCCGGAAGTTGATCGGGACGTGGTCCCAATCTTCAATTTACTGGAGGAAACAGATCCAGATTTCGTATCCGTCGCATTCGATCCGGAGGGCAGCGGGCCGGACACCCACTACAAGGTGCTCCAGGCAATTTGCGAGGCGCTCAAGCTTCATGAAAAGAAATCCGGCCGCAGCGATATCAAAGTCTGGGGCTACCGCAACGTCTGGTATCGATACCATCCGTCGGAGATCGATATCTATGATCCGGTCTCACTGAATTCCATGGCCATCATGGACGATAGCTTCAATAACTGTTTCGGCTCGCAGCGGGCGGCGTCATTCCCGAGCAGCGAATACGACGGCCCATTCTCCCACCTGGCCCAGCGGATCCAGGCCGAGCAGTTCCAAATGGTCAAGACCTGCCTCGGCGCGAAGTTCTTTAATGAACATCCCATACCACGTCTCCGCGCCTGCCACGGCATGTGTTTCGTGAAGGAACTGGGCCTCCAGGAGTTTTATGACTTTTCGAGGGAACTGCAGGAGCAGATGGAGTAGTGGCGGATAATCTGCCAGACATTTTCATCTGTACATTCGAATGGCTCGACAGGCCGATCAGTCTCATCCTCCGAGCGACACCTGAATTCCGGCACATCCACATGCGTAATCTCATTCTCATCGCTTGCCTGCTGATTCCAGGTGAGTTTTTGGATGCCCATTCCCGGATGGCGCCTCCGACCCCGGAGGAACAGATCGCCCTCGATTCGATGAATGAGAAAACCGCCACTGGCGACCTCATCGATCACATTTCATCGAACAGCTATCACGTGGGGCGTGCCGCGGCGAGGCTGCTGATTACGGCTGAGGATAAAGGCGCCGTTCCGGGCGTTGTCGAGATACTCGCCGCTCCGCTTACTGGTGATAACAAGTATGCGGCCTATAACGCGCTTCTGGCCCTCAGCGTTTTCCAAACGGATGCGGCGAACGAGGCATTCCAGGAGTACGCGCTAGCGGTCGTTGGGCACTTTTCAAATGAGCTCGTCTTGACCGAGAGGGAACGGGACGAGCAGAAGCGAATCCGAGAGGCATTCTGCCGAACTCTCACAAAAGGGCTGAAACCGGAGCAACAGGCCGAAGCCCTGGCCGGAAAGATCGACCGGACGCTGTGGGTGTTGGAGCCTCTGATCGAGCTGGGTGCGGCCGCCATCCCGGCTCTAACCAGGATTGTTGAGGATGAGATCAGCTCTCCCTCAACAAGGGTGCATGCGCTTCGCGGCCTCTCGAAACTGAAGAGCCCAACCGTCATCCCGCTGCTGAGAAGGGTGCTGAATGCAAAAGATGATGACCCGCTGTTTTCCAGCTCCAGCCAACTGTTGGGAGAGGCTGCAGCCGCGATGGTGACCGTGAAAGGGAAGGATGGTTTGAAGGAGGTGCAGCAAACGTTTCGAGAGCGCAAAGCATGGCTTGGGCGGCTCTACATGATGAGGTCGATGGGCGAGGTTGCAGAGCAGGATGCGCAGATCTGGCTGCAGGAGATCTTCGCCAATGAGAGCTGGACAAAAGACACCGAGGCAACGCGCCGTCTCGAGAATCGTATCGAAGCCATCCGCAATCATGCCCTCCTCAGCGCCAAGCGAATTCAGGCGACCATTTCGAAAGACAGGACCGCTACTCTTATCCAGTTGCTGGAGCACGAGCATGATTGGGTGCGAGCCTTCGCTGCGGAACAGCTCCTTGGCATCCAGGATAAACGGATCGTCGAGCCCGCCATCGCACACCTGAACGACAAAGACGCACGGGTCCGCCGATACCTGATCGAGGCTTTAGGGCTCCTTGGGGACATGCGAGCTGCGGCACCGCTTATGAAGATATTCACTCAGACGGAGATCGGAGATCAAGTGCCGGCAAAGCGTGCCCTCGAGGGGCTTGGTTACATCGTTGTTTATTCCAATAATCGGTTCCAAACGGTTGACCCGAACGATCCGCTGTTGGTAGCGCTGTTGTCGAATGACAAGGCACAGCGTGAAGCATCGATTAAAGAACTGTTCGAGCGGGGCCGCCGGGGCGGCCTCCTTCTCAGCGCCATGCTGCAGGACAAAGACAGCCTGCGCCGGAACGCCGCGGCAGAAGTCCTGGAGATGGTCAAGGCCGCAGCGCAGGCCGGGAAGCCGGAGCTGGTGAAGCCGGCGATAGATGTCCTGACCGGCCTGGGCGACAGCGCGATCACCGATCTGATAGACATCCTTCGAAAAGTCCAGACGGAAGATCTGCGCGCCCATGTAACCGATGCCCTTGCTCTCTCCGGGCGCGGGTCGGTGATGCACATCACTGCCGCCATTAATCAGGAAGAAAACGTGAAGGCTTTGTGGATGCCGCACCTGTTTGATGCGCTGGCTAAGACTGGCCGCACAGGAAGATTCATTCTGCGCCAGCACGCAAAGGGAAAGGACGAGGCCTTCGCCGAGCATGCAAAGAAGGCGCTAGAGAAGGTAAAGGAAGAGGAAGAACCCTGACTGAATGGGGCCGTGGCCCAGACCGCGGGCCCAATTATTCCTTCTCTTTGCCTGCGTCTTCGTCTGACTCGCCTTCAGCTTCGTCACCATCCTGCTCGGACTTCTCATTGTCATCGCTTTCGGTTCCTTCCTGTTCCTCTTGGTTTGCTGGCTCTTCCTCTGTGTCGCCTTCCTCTTCATTGCCTTCATCACTCTCGGCTTTGTCGGCTTCGACCGCCTCGCTTTCTGAAGCATCCTCCTCGTTGTCTTCGGTCTCTTCTGCAGATTCCCCTTCCTCTTCCTTTGCAGATTCCTCTTCCCCCTCAGCCCCTTCCGATTCTTCGGCAGGCTGTTGGGCTGCGAAGCCGCTCGACTCTACCTCCACGTCTCCCTCGGGAACTTCCTTTATTGTTTTTTGAATGACTGCGTACGCGCCCGATGGTGTCTGGCCGATAGTGTTGAGCATCTCGAGGAGGGCATTGGCCAGGTCTTGAAACTCATCATGTTTGCGGAGCTTGATATCCGGTGGAATAGCACCCGATGTGGCGGACCTGAGTACCTGCTCAAAACGGTAAACCGGGCCGACCAGCCGATGAAGGAAATAGATTGTCAGTGTCACGCCACCAGCCACCAGCAGAAAGCCGACCCAGAGGAGGCGCTTAAAGATCTCCGAGTGCGCGAGTTCCAGGGCCTTGTGCCCTGCAAGCTGATTAGTCGGGTCAAACAGGATGCTCGATATGGTGTAGTACACAACCATCGCCGAGACGCCCATGGTGACCAGGATCATCCATGCCGCAGCCATCGAATAGGCGATCTGCACTTTGGGATTGATGAGATACTTGCGGCGAAAGAATGATGGTTTTGCAGATTTTACGCGCAGGTTGACGAGGTCTTCGTCTTTAAGTTCGGCGAGCTCCATGAGTGGTCTCCTGGGGGGCAGTCCTTTTGAGTTTTTGTTTTAGCTGGTTTTCTGTTGAAGGTCGAGAGGGTGGCTGAGTGGCTATCCTTCAATTCGCTTAGCTTCACCTTCAGCTCCCGTCCGAGCCTTGCCCATCCAAGGGCTGATAACCGATCACACTCCGCGTCTGTTCAATATCCCAGGCCATTCCGTTGTTGGTGGACATGGCATTCAGCACTGCGAAACGGACGGAATCCGGGGTTTCAATGCATTTTTCGATGATCTGGCAGAAATCACGATTCGAGAGCCACATCTGTGGATACCATTCGCCCTGATCGGACGGTATATCCGCGGCGAAATTATCTCCGGGGCGTACCCAGCCAATGCGGATCGCGATGAAGGAAAGCCCATGCATCTCCGAATACCATTTTCCGAGCCGTTCGCCGAGGAGCTTTGTTATGCCATAACCGGGCGTAACCTGCTCGACGCCCTCATTCATGTGAGGTGTGCCGGGCAGTGGTGGCAGGTCGGTGGTGAGCTTACCGGGCTCGCATGTGCCTTTGTATCCGCCCATTGCGTGATTCGAGCTGGCGAACACCAGCCTGCGCACTCCGGCTCGGGCGGATGCTTCATAAACGTTCATCACGGAATCTACGTTCGGCTCGAGCAGCTCCTCCCAGGTGGCTGAAGGGTGCGGATTTGCCGCGAGGTGCACGACCGTGTCGATGCCTTCGAATTCTTTCGCCCATTCGCCCCAGCGGCTAAGGTCGGCCTGGACGATTCCGTCGGATTCCTGCCTGTCAATGAGAGTGAGACGATAGTTTGATTCCAAATGCGCCGAGGCTTTCTGACCCAGGTTGCCGGCGGCGCCGGTGATGAGGATCTTCTTCATGGTTCAGAGTCGTTCTCTGTATTTGACGTCAGATTTTCTGATGGTGATCGCGTGGGAACGAAACTCGGCCGGCCATTCGTCATTCGGCCGCAGGGCCCGGATGCCGGTCAGAACGTATTCGGCATCATCTATAAGCAAATTGATAGTGATGTGCAGCGGACGAATACGATCGGGAAAGTACAAGTGGCAGGCGCTTACGTGTCCCCAGAAATATTCGCCGGGCTCGACCCGGCCGAATATCCACGGCTCCTCGCACCCATCCTCAGCGGCGATACTGACGTCGTCTTCGGCACACGAAATTTCTGGAAAGGCTCTCGTCTGATCACCAAAGCCGCGAACATCTTCCTGAGCCAGCTCACTTCACTGCTCTTCGGCAGCCATGTTTCCGATATGGAGACCGCCTACAAGGTCATGCGGCGCTCCGTCGTCGAGCCGATTCGTCTGCGCGCGGTGGGGTTCGAGCTCGAGCCCGAGCTGACCGCAAAGCTCCTCCGCCTCGGACACCAGATTTTTGAAGTGCCGCTTCAGTACTACAACCCTCGCACCGAAGCGGAAGGCAAAAAAATCGGATGGACGGACGGTTTCAAGGCCATCTTCTTCCTTTTCAAGTACCGCATGCAGAAGACGGAAGAATTCCTCGATAAACCGATGCTGCGCGTGCTGCCGCCCGCCAAGCCCAAGCAGGAAGAGTCTTCATCGACAAAGGCAGTGGAAACCGCGGGTTAATGCAGAGCTCTCACAATCCGCGGTCCCAGCCACTCCGCCAGAAACTTTGGCATCTTGCGCCAGGCTTTTGATGCCAGTTGGAATCTCATACTGTTGGTCTCTTTGTCCGGCAGCGGTTCCCCATCGCCGAGGATGTAGGCGTAACGGTAAGGTACATCTTCACCGTGCCAGTATTTTTTGTATTCATGCGAATTGCTGCCGGCAGTGCTCCGGCCGAGGTCGTATTCCCTCATTCCGTTATGGCAGCCGCGCTCAATTTGCTCCCAGCAGAAAAGTGATACCGCGCCGGATTTCATCGCGTCCGGCTCGGCGCCAGCATAGAGATTGTTGATCCGTCCGCGATGATGGATGGCGATATTGCCGGCCACCGTTCGGCTGTTCTGGCGGACGACGACCACCTCTGCTTTGTCACCGAAAGCATCGACAATCGCCTTGAAAAACTGTTTCGAAAACTGCGGGCTTCCCAGCCGGTGCATGTGTGCGCCATATTGTGCGTAGAAATCATCGAGATACTTGTGCCCGTTCTCGACCGTCAGGCCGTCACGTTTGGAGCGATTAAAATCACGTTTGATCTTTTTCGAGATTCTCTTCCTCACATTCTCAGACTCTTCTTCCAGCGACACGACAGTGGTCAGATACTCATCTTTCGCGGGCAGCCCTTCCAGCGCAGTTCCTTCCTGGCGAAACTCCACGTAAGGGCAGCCGAGTTGCCTCCGCTTTTCACCAGCACTTTTAATGAGCTGTTGCATCACTTCACCGTTGTCGGCCAGGATGCCGCATGCGTTTGCCGCGGGCGCTGAAACCAGTGCGCGACCAAACAGAAGGCTCTTTACGTGATAGAGCGGCAGCACTCCGCAGACCTGCTCGCCTTCCTTTGCGAGCAATGATTCGCAGCCATGTCCAAGCGAGTTCATCAACACATCCGCCCAGGCGCGCAAGTGGCTGTAAGAGCTGTTTTCGTGTGCGATGACATAAGCATCCCACCGGTCTCGCCAGGATTGCTCAAATGGAACGACCTCGAATTCGCTTGCCTCAGATTTGCTTGCCTTCATTTCGCGTAAGTTTTAGGCGAGTTCGATTTCAAAGAATTCAGTTAGAAAAGAGCAGAACAGAGAAGATGTACCACCCAGACTTACTCTTTACTCATTACGCATTACGTAATACGCACCTTTGTTTAAATGTAAAGAATATGCACTCATGGATACCCTCGGCTATTATGCGTAGCTTCATCGCCTCCGCATAAACAGGAGATCGCTTTGTCAGACCGGCTCAACGAACTTGTCATCGGTGTCCAGAAAACACGCAGCCTGCAGATGATGCGGTGGCTGCTGTTGGGACTTCTCTCCGTTTTCGCAATCTGGGGCGCATGCTTCATTGCCTACTCCGCGCTTGACCTTGTCTTCAAGTTTCCCGTAGTCGGGCGACTGGCCATGTTCGCGATGACTATCGGCGCGCTCTGGTTCGCGATCAAGAAACTCGCAGTGAATCCACTGCGGGCTGAAAGGCCCGACCAGGATATCGCGGCTGACGTGGAAGCTGTCCAGCCCGGTCTGGAGGCATCATTAAGCACTTCCATCGAGTTTGGCGAAGATGGTGAAAAGACGGAACAGCTCTCTTCAAAACCGATCGTCGACCGGCTTATCGACCAGGCTGCTGACCGTGTCAGCTCTGAATCTTATGAACAGGCAGTTGACTGGGCCTGGCCTCGCCGCATCGGAGTGGCCATGCTGCTGGTCATCATCCTGGTGGGTGCCGGCTTCGCCTTTGCGCCGACCGTGCTGGTGCCGGCTCTGCTTCGCTTCATTGTGCCTTTCGCCAACGTGGAACCTCCGACACTTGCACACGTGGACAACGTGACCCCCGGCGACAAGGAAGTGCCGTTCCGCACAAAAATCGACGTGCGTGCCGAGGTCAGCGGTTTTCGCCCGGAAAGCGTCGTTCTGCATTACAAGAGGTTTGGCAAGGATTGGCGTGCAGAAGAAATGCGACAGATTGAAGATGGGCGTTACGGGTACGCATTCCGCGATGTAAAGGAAGACTTCGAGTATTACATCCAGGCAAGGGATCACGAAAGCCAGCATTTCAATGTCTCCGTGTTCGTCGAGCCGAGCATCGAAACCATGAGCGCGACGCTGATCTATCCCGAATACACAGGCATGGCGCCGGTAAAGAAAAACAAGGCCGGAGACATCCGTGCGCTCGCAGGCACGAGGGTGAAGCTCGAGCTCCGGACCAACATTCCGGTTCGTGAAGGCGAACTCATGCTCAAGTCCGGCGAGACCATCCGGCTCAGCAAGAAAGAACCCCAGGTCCTGCGCGGCGAATTCAAGGTGCAGCAGAACGATCACTACGGCATCAAACTCTACGACCGAAAGGGACGCTCCAACGTCAACATCCTCTGGCACGCGATCACCGCCATGGATGACGAGACGCCGCGCATAAAGATCACTTCGCCTGACCCGGACATGATGGCCGAGATTAATCAGCAGTTGAAGATTCGGATGCAGGCGGAGGACGATTTTGGACTTACCGAGCTCGGCCTTGCCACCTATGTCCTCGGCGAAGAGGAGATTCGGGAAACAGTCAAAGAACTTGACCCGCCGCTCAAGAAGACCCGCTCCCAATACGATATTGATTTCGAGCTCATGACACTGCCGAAGGGCGCCATCATCGCCTATTACGCCTATGCCCTCGACAACGACACCGTGAACGGCCCCAAAGAAGGCGTATCAATTTTGCAGTTCGTACGCTTTTATGAAAAGGAAGGGCTGGCCAATGAGGACAGCCTTCAGAACGAACAGCAGCAACAAGGGAGACAGGCCCAGCAGCAGCTTCTGGCCAATCTTGAAAAGATGATCGGCGAACAGATCAAGGTCGTCGCCAACACTTTCCGGATCGACAACATTGAAACCTCCAAACGCAACGCGGCGAACAAGAAAACTCTGGCCGGCATGGCGAAGAAAGAGGGGCAGCTTTCGAGCCAGGTAGAGCAACTCGCCGATGCCATGGAGGAAGCCCTGCGCGCCGAAGGTATTACTGAGATGCCGGAAGTCGACGCGCTGCGCGAA
>Ga0187827_10002475_pt1 | contig 25204 bp, 29 predicted proteins | sample ETNtaG_39_FD_167969 | JGI IMG/M metagenome (GOLD analysis project Ga0187827, IMG submission 167969) | Marine microbial and viral communities from oxygen minimum zone, Eastern Pacific Ocean - ETNP2014_SV_150_PacBio MetaG (Illumina Assembly) | ecosystem: Environmental > Aquatic > Marine > Hypoxic... | reverse complement strand
GTAGTTCAAATATTAAAAAATCTTTTAGATTTTTTTTTAAAAATAAAAAAAAAACAATTGAAAAAGTCAATCTCTTAGGTGATAAATTGATATCATATAAATTGAAATAATGTTTAACGGTATAGTCAAAAACACGGGTTCAATTAACAAAATTTATAAAAAAAAAAATAATTTTATTTTAGAAATATTTTCTGAAATGCATTTTTCAAAAGAAGCGATAGGCTCTTCTATTTCATGTTCCGGAGCCTGTTTAACTGTAGAAAAATTTATTAAAAATTTATTCACATTTTATGTTTCTAAAGAAACTTTAAGCAAAACTATTTTTAAATTATTAAAAAAAGGTGATATTGTTAATCTCGAAAAACCTTTAAAATATGGACAGCACGTGTCAGGACATTTTGTTCAGGGCCATATTGATACTACATCCAGTGTAAAGAAAATTTATTTTCTTGGTAGATCTTGCTTAATTAATTTTAAATTATCAAAAGAATACAAGAAATATTTGGTACCAAAGGGATCTATTACAATAAATGGTGTTTCGCTTACTATAGCAAAAATTTTGAAAGATGGATTTCTTATTTCAATCGTTCCTCATACACTTAAATTAACTAATCTAATATATCTTAAAGAGAAAGATGTGGTAAATGTTGAATTTGATATTCTGGGAAAATATATAAAGAATTATATGAAATGAAGAGTATGAAATTTTCTAAAATTAATAAAATTATAGATGATGCCAGACGTGGTAAAATGTTTGTATTAGTTGATGATGAAGGAAGAGAAAATGAAGGTGACCTTATTATACCGGCATCAAAAGTTTCGGCAAAATCAATTAACTTTATGGCAAAACATGGTCGTGGACTTATATGTTTAGCCTTAACACAAACACAAGTTAATAAACTTAATTTACCTTTAATGTCACCTGTTAATAAATCTAGGACTCAAACAGCATTTACGATTTCTATTGAAGCAAAAAAAGGAGTTACGACAGGTATATCAGCTCAAGATAGAGCTCACACTATCAGAACAGCAATTAAAAAGAATGCTTCACCAAAGAGCATCGTGTCACCCGGCCATGTTTTCCCACTTATATCCAAAAATGGTGGAGTTTTAATCAGAGCTGGTCACACGGAAGCTTCCGTAGATATTTCTAGATTATCTAAATGTGGTTCTTCAGCGGTTATTTGTGAGGTTATGAACGACGATGGTACTATGGCTAAAGGCAAACAATTAATAAATTTTGCAAAAAAACACAAACTGAAACTGGGTAAGATTGACGATTTAATAGCTTACCGGCTAAATCGCGAAAAGTTAATTAAGTTTAAAAAATCATCAGTTATAAAAATTAAAAAACAAAATTATAATATTAAAATTTTTGAAAATGTATTGGATGGTACAGAAAATTTTGCATTGATTAAAGGAAATTTAAGAAAAAATAAAAATCCTAGACTTAGAGTTATTTCATCAAATATAGTTAAAGGTTATTTAATGGGAGAAAAACTACCAAACTTATTTAATAAAACTATTGAGTATTTTAAAAACTATAAAGATTGTGTTTTAATTTTTATAAGAGATTCAAATCTTAAATCGGTTTCTGAAACTTTGATCGGATATAAAAGTAAAAATTTTTATAAAGATGGGCATGATAAATTGATTAAAAACTCAGGTATAGGCGCTCAAATTATTAAAGCATTAAATATTAAAAAGATGATATTGATAACAAGGTCAAAAAAGAAAGTTATTGGATTAGAAGGATACGGAATCAAAATTACAAAACAGGAAATTATTAAATGAAAAAAAAAATATTAATAGTTATGGCAAACTATTATGAGGAGATATCTGACGCATTGCTCAATAGTGCTAAAGAAGCATTGCAAGAACCTTCTGATTTAATTTCGGTTCCTGGAGTTTTTGAAATACCAGTGACTATAGCAAAAAATATTAAAAAATATGATGGATTTATTGCTTTAGGATGCATAATAAAAGGTGAAACTCCACATTTTGATTTTATTTCAAAAGCAGCAATTGATGGGATCATGAAACTTTCTATAGAAAATAAAAAACCGATAGGTAATGGAATTATTACTTGTTTAAACCTAAAGCAGGCTTTGTCTAGAAAAAAAAAAGGCCGCGAAGCTGCAGCAGCCTTGTTATCAGTTCTAGATCCAGTCAAAACATTAAAGGAATAAAAGGAATAAATGAGTAATCAATTGTTGCCGAAAGACAACCCAAGAGTTGTTGTAATCCAAAAATTATACGCACATCACTTAAATAAGGAAAGTGAAATAATTTTTTCCAAACATAGGTATAAAAAATTCATTAAAGATGTTGTTAATGGAACAATTGAAAGAAAAGAATTAATTCAAAATATAATGGATAATGAATTGAAAGAAGATATAAACGTAAATAGAACCGACCTCTTAATCAAATTGATGATTGAAGCCGCAATATATGAATTTATGTATATGCACAAGACTCCCGTTAAAGTTGTCATTTCTGAATATTTAAAAGCATCGGATTTTTTTGTAGATATTTCCCAAAAAAAATTTTTGAACGCCGTATTAGACAAAATATCTAAATTAAGTCGAGTTGAGAATGTATGAAAAAGATTGTTGTTGCCTTTTACCTTTTTTTTTGTCATTTTCCGTTTTTTAATAAAATTAAATTTTACAAATGATTGGTATATTGAACCTCATCATAATTGCCGGCTTAATAGCAATTTTTTATGGCTATATAGTTAGTAAACAAATTTTATCTGCTAGCCCTGGTAATTCCAAGATGCAAGAAATAGCAAGTGCTATACAAGAAGGTGCTCGAGCTTATTTAAATCGTCAATATAAAACTATTGCTATAGTTGGAGTTGTTATCCTTGTAATAATAACTTTTGCTTTAGGAATTTGGGTTGGGCTAGGATATTTTATTGGAGCTTTTTTGTCAGGTGCAGCTGGTTACGTAGGAATGCTTGTATCTGTTCAAGCAAATGTTAGAACTGCTGAAGCATCCAGAAAAGGTTTGTCCGCAGGTTTAAATATAGGATTTAAATCTGGTGCTGTCACTGGAATGCTGGTTGCCGGTTTAGCTTTATTGTCTATATCAATTTATTATCTTCTTTTACTAAAATTAAATATTAATAGCAGAGAAATAATTAACGCATTAGTTGGTTTAGGATTTGGCGCTTCGCTTATATCAATATTTGCAAGATTAGGCGGTGGAATTTTTACTAAAGGAGCTGATGTTGGTGCTGATTTAGTTGGAAAAGTAGAGGCTGGAATACCTGAAGATGATCCTAGAAATCCTGCTGTTATAGCAGATAACGTTGGTGACAATGTGGGAGATTGTGCTGGGATGGCTGCAGATCTTTTTGAAACTTATGCCGTAACAATAGTAGCTACCATGGTTCTATCATCAATTTTTTTCATAGATAATTTAAATATGATGATTTACCCACTAGCAATAGGCGGTGCTTGTATACTAACTTCAATAGCAGGCACTTTTTTTGTACGTTTAGGTTCAAGCAAAAATATAATGAGTGCGCTTTATAAGGGATTTATAGCTACAGCTATTTTTTCTGTAATAATTTTATATCCCATAACAGATAAAATTATTGGATTGGATAATTATTATAAATCAACAAATGCAGAATTTAATGGATTTGGACTTTACATCTGCGGAATTGTTGGTTTAGTAATCACGGGACTTATAATATGGGTTACTGAATATTATACAGGAACAAAATTTAGACCGGTGTTAAGTGTCGCAAAATCTTCTACGACAGGTCATGGAACAAATGTTATACAAGGATTAGCTGTTTCTTTAGAAGCTACAGCATTGCCAGCATTAATAATTGTTAGTGGGATTTTATTTACTAATCACATAGCAGGTTTGTTTGGTATTGCTATAGCTGTTACAACAATGTTAGCTTTAGCAGGAATGGTAGTTGCTTTAGACGCTTACGGACCAGTTACCGACAATGCTGGAGGTATAGCTGAAATGTCGAACCTTCCTAAAAATGTAAGAAAAACAACAGATGCTCTAGATGCTGTTGGGAATACTACAAAGGCAGTTACCAAAGGTTATGCTATAAGTTCAGCTGGTTTAGGAGCAATAGTTTTATTTGCTGCTTATACTGAAGATATAAAATTTTTCTCAGGAATTAACGGTTCGAGATTAGAAAATATTTCAGTTAATTTTGATCTTTCAAATCCTTTTGTTGTCGTAGGACTGCTGGTAGGTGGAATGCTTCCTTATTTATTTGCATCTATGTCTATGCAAGCAGTTGGTAGAGCGGGAGGTGCTGTTGTAATTGAAGTAAGAAGACAATTTAAGAAAATTCCAGGAATTATGAAAAGAAAAAGAAAACCTGATTATGGGCGTTTAGTTGATTTATTAACAAAAGCAGCCATTAAAGAAATGATCATTCCTTCTTTGCTACCTGTATTATCGCCAATAATTTTATATTTTATAATATATACAATAGGTGGAATTGAAGCTGCACTATCATCCGTGGGGGCAATGCTACTTGGTGTCATTATAACAGGTTTGTTTGTTGCTATTTCAATGACAGCGGGTGGTGGAGCTTGGGATAATGCAAAAAAATATATTGAAGATGGTAAATTTGGTGGGAAAGGATCTGAGGCTCACAAAGCTGCTGTTACAGGAGATACTGTTGGTGACCCATATAAGGATACTGCTGGACCCGCAGTAAATCCAATGATAAAAATAACAAATATAGTCGCCTTATTGTTGTTAGCTGTAATTGCTCACTAATTTTATTTTTTTCGTTGTTGCATTTTTTGTCTAATACTAGACAAGAAGCTATATATAAAATTTTCTTTACGTATTTCGTTTTCAGTAATATTTTTTTCAAAAGTTAATTTTTTCATATCATGCATATCGTAAAATTCTTTTTTTTTAAGGATACCATATTTATCAAACTCTAATACTAAAACATTATTTTTTTTAAGTAAATTTCTACCAAGCCGTAACATCTTTCCTCGAGTTACTGTTCTTTCAACATAAATCCATAAATTTTCATCAGTCATTCCCTTTGTTGATGGTTGGCCAAAAACATTAATAGTATCATTTTTATTTGTTTTATTGACAAATATAAGCTTTTCCCTTTTTTCTAGATATGATATTCCATGTGTTCTTATTACTTCTTTACGTTGGCAACTGATAATAAAAAGTAAAATTAATAGTAAATATGTAATTTTTTTCATATGTTAAAATATATAAAGCAAATTAATAACCGAGAAAATATCTTATATAATAATATTCTTTCATTATCACGGAATAAATTATTTTACAATAAATTTGATTTGATTGATACATTTCAAAATCGAATACATCTAATTTTTATTCATATTTCTTTTATATTTATTAAAATAAAACAAAATAATAAAAATCGTATATACAAAACTTTTTATCAGAAAATATTTGATTTGATATTTTGTAAAATTGAACTAAATATGAGAGAGATAGGGTTTGGTGACACTACCATAAATAAAAATATGAAGTTCCTTGTAAAAACTTTTTATAATATTTTATTCAACTGTGAAAAATATCAAAAAATGAGCGCTGATGATAAAAATAAATTTTTAAATAAGTATTTAGAACTAAATGATGTAAAAAATACTACCAATAATGATGGTATAGTTGAATATTTTGATAAATATGAAGCTTTTTGTTTTGATTTAAACTCTAATAGTGTATTAAGTGGAGAATTAAAGTTTAATTATAAATGAGTATTTACAATGGCTGTTCCAAAAAGAAAAACTTCCAAGTCTAGAAGAAATAAAAGAAGATCGCATCATAGAATTTCTTCGATTAATATAGTCGAAGATAAAAAATCAGGTGAATTTAGACTTCCTCATCATGTTGATTTAAAAACAGGCTTATATAACGGTAAACAAATAATTGAGCCTAAAAAATAGTATTATCATAAACTATATTTCTCTATGTCAAATAAAGTGAAAATCGCTGTTGACGCTATGGGTGGAGAAAACTCGCCAAAAAAAATAATAGAAGGTATTGAAATTTCTCTAAAATCAAATCAAGAAAATTTTTTTTACTTATATGGCAAAAAGGATTTATTAGAAAAAGAAATTTCCAAAAAAAAACTTATTCAAAAATATTGTGAAATTATTAATTCGGAAGATGTTATTTTAGATCACGAAAGTCCGCTAGCTGGTGCTAAAAAGAGCAAAAATACTAGTATGTGGAAAGCAATAGAATCTCTAAAAGAAAACAGATCTCATATATCATTATCGGCAGGTAATACAGGTGCTTTATTAATTATTTCAAGACTTCTATTAAAAACAATAACTGGAATTAGTAAACCGGCTCTTGCAGCTTTATGGCCTAATCAGAACAATATGAATGTTGTTCTTGATTTGGGAGCAAATATTGAATGCAATGAGAAGAATTTAATTGACTTTGCTTGCATGGGTTCAGCATTATTTAAATCTCTTTTTGTAAGTGATAAACCTAAAATAGCTTTGCTCAATGTGGGTCTTGAAGAATATAAGGGTAATGATGTTTTAAAAAAAACGTTTTCTGTTTTAAAAAAAAATAAAATAAAAAATTTTGATTTTACCGGTTATATAGAAGGAAATCATATAATGGAAGGTAATGTAGATGTAATTGTTACCGATGGGTTTACTGGAAATATTGCATTGAAGACTGCAGAAGGTACAGCTAATTTTATTTCAAAAAATTTAAAAAATTCATTAAACAAATTATCAATATTGCTTTCTTACAGTTCTCTTAAAAAATTTAAAAATAAACTAGACCCTAGAAAATATAACGGAGCAATTTTTTTAGGTCTACAAAATCCGGTTGTAAAAAGTCATGGATCTACCGATCCTATTGGATTCGCGCATTCTATAAATGTTTGTAATAAAATAGTTAAGGCTAATTTAATTGAAAGGATAGAATCTAACTTAATTACTGTTGATACCAAATTAAACGGATAATATTTTTAATTAATGACAAACAAAAATTTTACTCGAAAAACTTTATCTAATAAAATATTTAAAAATTTAGGTTTTTCGAAAAATTTATCTTCGAAAATTATTGATGATTTTTTTGAAACATTAATATCTGGAATAATTAAATCAAATAAAATAAAAATTGCATCTTTTGGAACTTTTACTGTATTAAATAAAAATGAAAGAATGGGAAGAAACCCTAAGACAAAAATTGATGCAAAAATTTTATCTAGAAAAGTTGTGAAATTTAAACCTTCGTTGTCGATCAAAAAAAAAATAAATAATGATGGATTATAATAAATCTAAAGATGCTTATAAAACTATAGGGGAAGTGACAAAAGAATTGGATTTAGTAGATAAAAAAACAGGTCACTTACAAACGCATACCATCAGGTATTGGGAAACTCAATTTAAACAAATTAAACCAACGATTAGAGCAGGAAAAAGGAGATACTATTCATTAAAAGATTTTAAGATTATCAAATATATTAAGTTTTTATTAAAAGAGAGAGGCCTAACAATTAATGGAGCAAAAAAAATATTAAACCAAACGAAAACAGATTCCCTTGACGACAATATGTATATGGGTATAAATAAGCAAGATTTAGATATAGCTAAACTTGTTAGAGGTAAACTAAGAAATATTTCTAAAATTATTAAAGAACTAAAAGGTTTTAAGTAATGGCTAAAAAAACATCGATAAAAATTCGACTTGTACCCGAAGATAAGCCCCATAGCCCTTTTTTTTATTATGTAAAAAAACCCAATGCTGGCGAAAAAGCGAAAGTTAAACTAAAAGTAAAAAAGTATAATCCCGCTACACGAAAGCATGAAATATTTATTGAAAAAAAATTACCACCACATAGTAAGTAATTATTTTTTTTTAAAATTTTTCTTTTCAAAATCTATATAACCTCCGATCATTGCCCTCCAAATTCGATTTGTTATTTTTGGATCAAGCGAGTGCTTAATTGATTTTTTTCTTATATCTTTGAGAATTATATTAATTCTTTTCTGATCAACAATTTGCTTTTTGAAGTGTTTCAAACTTAATATGTATTTTACAATCTTAGTTCTTTTTCTTATTAGGTTAAAAATGCTTTTATCTAATAGATCGATTTTATTTCTTGCTATCTTTAATTTTTTTCTATTCATCATGGCGACATATTTGTAATTTTTATTTTGTTCAACAAATATGTATATTAATTTTATGATTGAAGAAAATAAAGATATTTATATTTCGTATTGGTTATTGTTAGTAACTTTTCTCGTTGCTTTAATGATAATTGTTGGAGGATTAACTAGGTTAACAGATTCAGGATTATCAATTACTAGATGGGATTTAATCTCTGGTATATTGCCACCATTATCTCTAAATGATTGGAAGGAATATTTTTCCCTTTATAAGCAAATTCCTGAGTATAGCTTGCTAAATTCTTCAATGACTCTAGAAGAATTTAAAACTATTTACTTGTGGGAATATATTCACAGATTATTAGGTCGTATTGTAGGTTTGGTTTATTTAATACCTTTGCTTTATTTTACATTTAAAAATTTGATTGAAAAAAATTCATTAATTTCATTTTATCTAATTTTATTCCTTATATTTTTTCAAGGTTTTATTGGATGGTATATGGTTAAAAGTGGTTTAACCGAAAGAACCGACGTTAGTCACTATCGCTTAGCTTTACATTTAACTTTGGCTATTATCATTTATATTCTGCTGCTTTGGAATTATCTTAAATATAAAAAACAATTATTTATTATTTCCACTAAAAAATTACCATTTTACATACCAATATTTTTATTATTTTGTATACTTGTTCAAATTTGCCTGGGAGCATTAGTGTCAGGCTTAGATGCAGGCAAAATATATCAATCTTGGCCTTTGATGGATCAAAACTTTTTTCCTGATGACGCAAACTTAAAAGATTTATTTTCTATGAAAGCTTTTGAGTCGCCGTCAATTTTACAGTTTATTCACAGAAATATAGCTTATTTTATATTTCTTTTATTTTTTTTTATTGCTTTAATAATATATAGAAATAATAATTTTGTTCATTTAAGAAAAAATATTTTAAATATTTTTATATTACTTTTGCTACAAATCTTTCTTGGGATTTTGACTGTGCTATCTGGTGCTCAAATAATTCTAGCATCTATGCATCAAATAGGATCAATAATTTTAATTACATCTGTTTTATTTCTAACTTTTAAAAATTCTAGACTAACAAATCGCCTTTAATTTTGCTTTATCAGAGATTGTTTTACCTTGATCTAAAAAAGATTTGACTTTTTATACAAACCTCAGTACTTATGCGCAAATTACAATGACAAATTTTATAAAAAAAAATGAAATAAAAAATAATTGGCTTTTAATAGATGCTAAAAATGCAATTGTAGGTAGATTAGCGGCCTATATTTCCAGAGCTTTGAGAGGAAAAAACAAAAATCAGTATACGCCACATATGGACACTGGTGACTTTGTTATAGTGACGAATATAGAAAAAATCAAATTTACAGGTAAAAAAATTAACAACAAAAAATACTATAGACATACAGGTTATCCTGGTGGAATTAAATTTTCTACTCCATCTATACTAATGAAAAAAAAACCTGAAGAAATTTTAAAGCTAGCTGTCGAAAGAATGTTGCCGGATGGACCTTTGGCAAAAAAACAACTTTCAAAATTAAAAATTTATAAAGGAAGCAATCATCCTCACGAATCGCAGAATCCAAAAGTTATTGACTTTGCTAATATGAATAAAAAGAATTATATCTCAATAAATTAATATGGAAACTCAATTAAACACTGAATCAGTTAATAAAAAAATTAAATTAGATTTCAAAGATTCTAAATATGCTACTGGTAGAAGAAAAAAATCTATTGCTAAAGTTTGGTTAAAAAAAGGATCGGGCAATATTCATGTTAATGGAAAAAAAATGGTTGATTACTTTAAAAAACAAAATTTACAAATGTCAATATTTAGACCTTTGACAATAGTTAAACGAGAAAATGAATTTGACGTGAGATGTTCTGTTAAAGGCGGTGGATTATCTGGTCAAGCGGGAGCAATTATTCACGGTATAGCTAGAGCTCTTGTTGCGTTTGAACCAGAGCTTAAACCAACGCTAAAAAAAGAAAAATTAACCACAAGAGACTCAAGAGCTGTGGAGCGTAAAAAATACGGTCATAGAAAAGCAAGAAGAAGCTTTCAGTTTTCTAAAAGATAAGCTTTTATTACAATATATCTTAAGAATAATAATTGATATAATATTAAAAATGAAAGATTCACTTAATATTGCTATAGCTGGAGCAACTGGATATGTAGGCCTTGAGTTAATTAAAATTTTGTCAAGACATGATAAAGCGAAAATTATTTACTTATGTGCCAATAAATCTGTTGGTAAAAAAATTTACAATTTTGATAAAAAAATAGTTAAAAAAGGTCTTCCAAAAATATCGAGAATTAAAAAAATAGATTGGAATAGAATAAATATTCTTTTCACAGCTTTACCAAATGGAGAGGCGCAAAAAATTGCTAAAATTCTACCACAACACGTAAGGCTTATTGATCTATCGGGTGATTTTAGATTAAAAGATCCCAATCTTTACAAAAAGTGGTACGGAATTAACCATAACTGTAAAAGATTAATAAACAAATCGATATACGCAATTACAGAATTTTCAAGAAAACATTTAAGCAAATACAGTATTATTTCATGTCCTGGTTGCTATCCAACATCTGTACAAATTCCTTTAATCCCATTAATTCAAAAAAAAATGATAAACGTAAAGAATATTATAATTGATTCAAAATCGGGTTACTCTGGTGCAGGACAAAATGTAAAAAATAAATTTAAATTTACAAATATATATGATTCAGTTTCCGCATATGGAGTTGGCTCACATAAACATATGGCTGAAATTGATCAAGAATTGTCAAGAATATCTAAGAAAAAAGTAAAAGTATTTTTTACTCCTCATCTCATCCCGATGTTTAGAGGGATTTTATCTACTATATATTTAGAGACTTGCAATAATAATAGCGCTATAAAAATTCATAATTTTTTAAAAAACTATCATAGACAAAACTTTTTTGTAAAAATTGCAAAATTTAATGCTCCTATTGGCACAGGTGAAGTAATGAATACAAATTACTGTAATATTTCTGTTTGCAGGAATAGAAAAGATAATAAAATTATTATTATCTCTGTAATAGATAATTTAATTAAAGGTGCCTCAGGTCAAGCTGTTCAAAACATGAATGTTGCTTTTAAATATAAAGAAACTATGGGTTTAATATGAAAAACTTGTTTTACACAATAGTATTTTTAATAATTATTGCTTGTTCTACTAACAAAACAGTCTACTGGTGTGGAGATCATCCTTGTATTAATAAGAATGAAAAAGAAACCTATTTTAAAAAAACAATGATTGTTGAAATTAAAGAACTTAAAAAAGAAAACTCTAAAAAGAGTTCAGAAATAGAAAAAATTATGCGACAAGCAGGCCTTGAAGAAAAAATAAAAATCAAAAAGAAAAAAAAATCAACTAAATATGAAAAATTAGAAAAAAAACGAAGAAAAAACGAAGAAAAAATTTTAGCTAAACAAATAAAATTAGAAGAAAAACTGAGGAAAAAAGAAGAAAAAATTTTAGCTAAACAAATAAAACACGATGAAAAAAAGATATTAAAAAATAAAAGAAAAATGCCTAAAAAAATTATTAAAATCGAAGATTCTGTAGAAAAAAATACACCGATCTCTAGTGATTTCGGGAAATTAGTAAAAAAAATTACTAATAGAAATGCTTTTAGGCCTTATCCTGACATTAATGATATACCGGGAAGATAATTATGCACGAGACAGTTAATATTGCTATAGTTGGATTTGGAAATATAGGCAGTTATTTTTACAAAGTTTTAAAAAAAAATAAAAATAGAATATCCATTAAAACTGGCAAGATGCCACTGGTTAAATATATATCTGCTAAAAATATAAATAAAAAAAGATCGGTTAAAATTCCAAAATCTAAATGGATCAAAAATTCATTAAATTTACCTTTGATGAATGACGTAGATATTATAATTGAATTAATTGGAGGATCTGAAGGCGTAGCAAAAAAACTAGTTTTTTCTGCTTTAAAAAATAAAAAACATGTAATAACTGCCAACAAATCTTTAATAGCAAAGTATGGTGACGAACTTGCGTTACTAGCTGAAAAAAATCAAGTTAATCTTGAATACGAAGCGTCTGTTGCTGGAGGAATTCCGATTATAAGATCAATAAAGGAAGGATTGATTGCAAACAATATAAATAAAATCTATGGAATTCTCAATGGTACAACAAATTATATCTTGTCCTCAATGGAATATGGCAGAAAAAATTTTTCAGAAGTCCTTAGTAATGCAAAAAAATTAGGATATGCAGAAAGTAACCCGATATCTGATCTAAATGGAAATGACTCTGCTGCTAAATTAAGAATTCTGTCATCCATTGCTTTTAATAAAAAAATTTCAAAAAATAAAATATTAACAGAAGGTATTCAAAATATAAGCTTAACTGATATTTTGTATGCCAGAAAATTTGGATATAAATTAAAATTATTATCAATCTCTGAAATTAAAATGAACAAATTATCTGAACGTGTACATCCATGTTTAATTTCGAATAATTCTCATTTAGGTAATATTGATGGAGTTTTAAATGCTGTTGTAATTGAGGGTTTGCCAGTTGGCAAATCAGTTTTACAGGGCGAAGGTGCCGGACCAGGACCAACGTCCTCTGCGTTAATATCTGATTTGTGTTCAGTGCTAAGGGGCAATATAAAATACCCTTTTGGAATTTCATCAAAATCAAGAAAACCAATTGCTAAATTCGACGTCTTACTGCACATAAGTTCTTCTTATTTTAGAATTGAAGTAAAAGACCTTCCTGGAGTTTTGTCCTCGATAACTAAAAATTTTGCAAATAATAAAATTTCAATTAAAAATTTGTTACAAAATCCTGATAAAAAAAATAAAAAAGCCTCGATAATAATAATCACTCATGAAAATTTAGAAAAAAATTATAAAAATTTATTTTTTGATCTAATCAAAAATAAATTTGTGCTTGGAAGGCCTACCTTTATAAGAATAGAAAATGTATAAATGATCATAAACAAAATTCTTATAGACTCTTTTGTGAAAGCAACAGAGAGAGCTGCTTATGGCGCTTCTATTTTTAAGGGAAAAAACGATAAAATTGCTGCTGATCAAGCCGCTGTTGATGAAATGAGAAGAGAATTAAACAAAATAAACATTAAAGGAAAAATTGTTATTGGAGAAGGTGAAATGGATGAAGCTCCAATGCTTTATATAAACGAAGAAGTTGGAACTAAAAATGGTGAGGAATTTGATATTGCTGTAGATCCGCTTGAGGGTACTAATTTTACAGCGAAAAACTTGCCTAATGCACTATCTGTGTTGGCTGTTACACGGAAAGGAAATTTATTGCATGCCCCTGATATGTATATGGAAAAAATCGCTGTTGGGCCAGATTTACCAAAAAATATGATTGATTTAGATTTCGGTGTAAAAAAAAATATTAAGCTTTTATCTGATGCAAAAAAAGTTCTTCCAAATAAATTAACCGCATGTGTTCTTAAAAGAGACAGACATGACTCAATAATTAAAACTTTGACGGAAATGAACGTTAAAATTAACTTTATTTCAGATGGTGATGTTTCCGGGGTCATTTCTGTTGGCTATTCCAAAAAAAAAATTGATATATATTTAGGTATAGGTGGTGCTCCTGAAGGTGTTTTAGCCGCTGCAGCATTAAAATGTATGGATTGTCAAATGCAGACTAGACTTTTTTTTCAAGATAAAGATGAGGAAATTAGAGCAAAAAAATTGGGTATTAAAGATTTAATAAAAAAATACAATATAGAAGATATGGTTAAAGGTGATGTCATATTTTGTGCTACTGGCGTAACTGATGGTGATTTTGTTAAAGGTATAAAAGATTCTGGAGACACTTTTAGATCTGAAACTTTAGTTCTTCATGAAAGTAGTAAATCGAATAAAATTATTAAAAATCAAGTAAAAAAATGAGTTTTTCTTCAGTTAGTGGAAAAAATTGGCTATTCAAAGAATTTAATTCATCTGACATTACTAAATTTTCAGAAAGTTATGCACTAACAGAAATTGTAGCTAAACTTCTATCCATAAGAAAAAGAAATATTGAAAATATTTATCTCTTTTTAAATCCAAAAATTAAAAATCTTCTACCGAATCCCTTGCATTTAAAAGATATGAAAAGTGCAATAGATAGAGCTTGCAGTAGTATTGTTAAAGGGGAGTTAATAGGTATTTTTGGCGACTATGACGTCGATGGTGCTTCTTCAACAGCCTTGTTAGCGCGCTATTTTTTATCAATAAATCAAAATATACAAACTTATATACCGGACAGGCAGAAAGAAGGTTATGGGCCAAGTGTTGAAGGATTTAATACTCTTATTCATCATGGAGCAAAAATTATTTTTACTGTTGATTGCGGAACTTTAGCCTTTGAACCGATCAAAATAGCTCAAAACTCAAATGTTGATGTTATAGTGTTGGATCATCATCAATCTGATATTAAACTTCCTAATGCGTGCGCAATAGTAAATCCAAATAGGTATGATGATACTTCAGGTCTTAATTATCTTTGTGCGGCTGGAGTATGTTTTGTTTTTTTAGTTGGATTAAATAAGAAATTGCGTGACATAAATTGGTTTAAAAAAAATAAAATAAATGAACCTAATATCTTAAATTTTTTAGACCTGGTATCTCTAGCTACTGTATGTGATGTTGTTCCTTTAATTGGTTTAAATAGAGCTATCGTAAAACAAGGGCTTAAGATTATTAAAAAAAGATCAAATTTAGGTTTAAAGACTTTATATGACTTATGTAAAATTGAATCTCAACCTACAACTTTCGACTTAGGATTTAAATTAGGTCCAAGAATAAATGCAGGGGGAAGAGTAGGTAAATCTTCACATGGGGCAGAACTATTAATTTCTGACGACCCGCAAAAAACATATAAAATTGCCATTGATTTAGATAAGTCTAATAAAGAAAGACAGAGTATTGAATTAATGTTATCCGAGCAAGTAAACTCAGAAGTAAAAAAGTATCACAACCATTCAGTATTTGTAATGTCAGGAAATCATTGGCATGAAGGAATAATAGGAATTGTAGCCTCAAGAATTAAGGAAAAATATAATAAACCAACTATATTAATTTCTTTAAATAAAAAAATAGGAAAAGGGTCTGCTAGATCAGTTGTTGGTTTTGATATAGGAAGTCAAATTATTAAAGCTGTTCAATCTAATATTCTTGAAAAAGGAGGTGGGCACAAAATGGCTGGAGGATTTACCATAAAAGAAGAAAAAATACCTATTTTTAGAGACTTTTTAATCAAAAATTTTGAAAAAACGCGTACAGGATATTCAAAAAATATAAACTTATATCTGGATAGCATAGTTGCTCCTAGCGCTTTAAATGAAGATTTTTTTCAGGAGATGAATAGTTTAGCTCCTTTTGGTTCAGGTAATAGTGAACCAAAATTTGTAATAGAAAATATAAAAGTAGTTACATCTAATATAGTCGCCAACAATCATATAAAATCTATATTATGTGGAAAAGATGGCACAACATTCAAAGCTTTTGCATGGAATGCAAAAAATAGTCCACTAGAACCTTTTCTTAACAAAAAAAATAAAAAAGGGATAAATATAGCTGGAAAAATGAGACTAAATGAATGGAAAGGAAAAAGAAATATTGAATTTATGATAGAGGATATTTCTATCAATTAGTTTTTTAGCTTTTCAAAGTATTCATTTAAATATTTTTCGTAATTTTTCCAGGAATCTATTGAGCTAGCATAAATTTTGCTTCGTACTTGAGTATCACTAGCTGATTTTACTGATCTTTTATTATTATGAAAATTCAAACAATCATTACTCCAGGTTAAATCGCAATAGTTTAATAAATTTTGAATTTCGATTCTTGTATTAGAAATTAGATTTTCATACTTTATATCATAAATAAAATTAGGCAGAAGATTAGCCCAACATTTCATCAAATCTTCATAAAGGCTGTAATAGGCAACAATTTCGTTCATATCATAAGCAAATTTAATCTTTCCACTACCAAAATTATTTTTAAATATTGAGAAACAATTATCTTTAATATTTCTATAACAATGAACAATTTTAGATTTAGGTAATATAAGTTTAATGAATCCAATATATAAAAAATTTATGGGTAATTTATCTGTAGTTCTTTTTGAATCATTAGAGATATCTTTCATTTTAGCAATATATTCCTCGCCGATATTTTTCAAATCAGCCCTATCAAAATTTATTATTTTATCAAAAAATAGACGTAAATTTTTATCTCCAAAGTTTTTTTTTATCAGGTTTGGAATAAATTCCACTTCATCCGCACCGTATACTTTCGAATGACTGGATAATATTTGTTCTACTAACGTAGTACTAGAACGTGGCATACCAATAATAAATATTGGAGAATAATCTGGACATCCGCTACTTTTATACTTATCGAATAACTTTTTATTGTATGTGTTCTTAATCTCTTTAAATTTTTCTTCTTCTAATTTTAATGAAAAATCAATTTTTTTTCTCTGTAATAAATTTGCTTCTTTATAATGAGTAAAAGATTGATCAAAATTTTTAGTATCCTCATAGGCCTTACCTAAAGCAAAACCTAATTCTATTCTTTTTTCAGAATCATTAATATCAACATTTTCATATATTTTTTTTAACTCAATGAAATGTTCATCGTTATCAGTATATTTTGTTATTCTGCTTAACATTCTATGTGTAACTGTAAAACTAGGATTTAATTTTATAGATTCTCTAAAGTGTTTTTTAGCTTTACTAAATTTTCCTATAGCAACATAAGCCGAGCCCAAGTTATGATGCGCATAAGAAAATTTTGGATTTATATCTATTGCTCTTTTATAGCAATAAATAGCGTCTTTAATTTTGTCTAGATAATCATATAAATTTCCTAGATTATTATGCGCTTCAGTTATTGTTTCATCTAAAGAAATTGCTTTTTTGTATAAGCTCTCCGCTTTTTTAATATTGCCAGCGGTTTTGTGTTTATAAAATAAAAGTCCTATATTGTTGTAAATCATTCCATAAGTTGGATCAATATTAATACCTTTTTCATAATATTTCATTGCTTGATCATCTTTTTTTTGTTCGGACAAAATAAGACCTAGAAGATTATACAAAAAAACTACTTTAGGATTATTATTAATAAGTTCTTTCGTAAGAAGTTCTGCTTTTGATAAATTTCCTGATTTATAAATATTTACGACAGATTGAATATGTTCTTTTAATTTTTCCATTATTTTCTTTGTTAATATTTTAATCTATGCAACTAGCTGCTATTTAAAAAAAAATAAAATTTTTTGATCATTGAAACAACACTAAATATATAATAAATACTAGATGAATTTAATAGGTCCCATCGTCTAACGGTTAGGACAGGTGGTTTTCAATCACCCAATCGGGGTTCGATTCCCCGTGGGACCGCCAAAATACTATAAATGGGTTATTTTGTTTATGTAATCGGCTCTGATACAAACTCAAAATTAGTAACATACGTTGGGTATACAAATAATCTAAAAAAGAGATTAAATTTACACAATAAAGGAAAGGGGGCAAAATTTACAAGAGGAAGGTGCTGGAGAATTATATATACCGAAAAATATGATACAAAAAGAGAAGCAAAATCTAGAGAATATTATATAAAGAAAAATAGAAAATTTAGAAATTTAATTAAAGAACGGTATAAATGGAAAAAAAAATAGCAATTTTATTACCCTATAAAGAAAAATATACATTAAATGATGCAGCAGCCGCTTCTATATGGGTAAAAGATTATTTAAGAAAAAGCCATCTCAGAAATCAAACAGTTGTTTTTGGGAACTTGCCAACAAAAAAAAAGCCTTTAACAAGTAACTTTATAAACATAGGTCTGTCGACGGTAAGTTTTAAAAAAAATTATTATTATACAAAGAGATTTTATGAAGACTGTAATAAATACAATTTTAAAGTTGTTGAAATACACAATCGACCAGAATCTTTAGTTTTTCTTTTAAAAAAAAGATTAAATTGCAAATTTATATTTGTTTATCATAACAATCCTCAAGATTTAAGATTCTCTAAAACGACAAAAGAGAGGCTTTTTATTGCAAATAATTGTGATCATATATTTTTTGTAAGCAAATGGGTAATGAAAAAATTTTTTGAAGGATTACCTTTTAATTACAAAAATAATTGCGAAATTTTATATCCGTCAATTGAAAAACCTAAAAAATTCCCAAATAAAGAAAAGATTATTATTTTTACTGGAAAATTAAATACGTCAAAAGGTTATGATGTTTTTGGCAAAGCAATTCTAAATGTATTGAATAAATTTGATGACTGGAAAGCATATGCTATAGGCAATGAAAAAAGGGAAACACATAACTTTAAACATAAAAATTTTAAAGTATTAGATTGGATGCCCCACGAAAAGATATTGAACTTCTATAAAAAAAGTTCAATATCAGTAGCTTGTTCTAGATGGCAGGAACCATTTGGAAGAACAGCTATGGAATCTGCTGCTTATGGATGTGCAACAATTACTAGTGACAGAGGTGGTTTGCCCGAAACTTTCAATAATATTTTAATTTTGGATAATTTAAATACATCTTCCTTAGAAAAGTTAATTATTAAGATGATTAAAAATAATAATTTTCTTAAAAAAATGCAAAAAATAAATTTTAATAATGTTTTACATCAAATCGATTCTTTAACTCACAAAATTGATAATTTAAAGAAGAATTATTTATTAGAAAAAAATAATTATACAAAAAAAAGTAATTTAAAAATTTTACATATTTCTACTTTTGATGAAAAAAATGATCATCGATTATTTAATATATCTATTGCAAATAAACTAACAAAAGGTTTTATAAGAAATGATCATGATGTTGTAAACTTTAGTTATAGAGATTTTAATAGTAAGTCCATGATAAAAAATGACCGTGTTGTGAATGATAAAATTTATAATATTACTGAAAATTATCGACCTGATTTAATCCTATTTGGTCATAATAATACTTTAAACGAAGAAACAGTTAGTAAAATTAAATTAAAATATAAATCAAAAATAGCTCTTTGGTACGAAGATCATTTATTAAAAGGTGGTCCAAATTATATAAAAAATCTTAATTTAATAGAAAAAAATAGACATTTAATTGATCATTATTTTTTGACTACTCATCCTGACTCTATTATTAGCAAAATCCCAAAAAACAAGATGAGTTATATACCTATACCGGCTGATAAAAACATAGAAAATTTGGAAATATATAATTCTAATAATAGGTATAAAGATCTTTTTTTCGCTTTAAGTCATGGTGTTAATTTTGGAAAATTAAAGCCAAACAATACTGATGAAAGAGAAACTTTTCTAAATGAATTGCTCCAAAAAAATAAAAAATTAACTTTTAACATACTTGGATATGCTAATGAGCAACCAAAATGGAATTATCAATACTTTAATGAATTAGCAAAATGTAAAATGGCATTAAATCTAAGCAGAGGAATTCCTTCAAAATATGCTTCTAGTAATAGAATAGCATCATTAATAGCAAATGGAATTATGACCTTTATTGATAAAAAGGTAATGTACCAAGATTTTTTTAATCATGATGAAATGGGTTTTTATAAAAATGCAGGTGATTTGATAAATCAACTAGAAAGATTGAACGGAAATATAAATAGGATAAATAAGATATCAAGAAATGGAAAAAAGAAATATTTTTCGATGTTTAATAACTCAATAGTAGCTGATTACATAATATCAAAAACATTTTACACGAAAAATAAACATAAATTCGTATGGGATTAGTTTTTATATCAATTATTAATGTATATTTGTATCGCTGGAAAAAATGAATGTGCTGTTAATGCTTTAAAGCATCTTCTTTTACATAAATTTAAAAAAAGTAATATTTTAGTATTACCAAATAATAACGACAAAGGTATAGATTCATGGCAACCATCTCTAAAAAAATTTGCGAGAAGAAATAATATTAAAATTATAAAGTTAAAATATCTATATTCATTAAAGCAATTACTTTTTTTTTCATTAGAATATGATAAAATAATTAATATCAAAAAATTTAAATCTCACAATTTATTTAATTTTCACTTTAGTCTGTTACCTAAATATAGAGGTTGCCATACAAATTTTTTACAAATTTATAAAGGCGAAAAGTTTTCTGGAGTTACATTACATAAAATTGATAGTGGAATTGATACAGGTGATATTATCGATCAAATAAAGTTTAGGATAAAAATTAATGATACTGCTTTAGATAATTATAGAAAGTTAATGATTTTTTCTACAAAACTTTTTAAGAGGAATTTAAATAATATTATTAATAATAAATACAATTTACGAAAACAAATTTTATCTAGCGGACGTTATTTCAATAAAAAAAGTGTTAACTATAAAAATAAGCTCAAAATTACCATGAACAAGTCATCTTTAAAAAATCATAATAGGATAAGATCATTAATCTTTCCTGCATATCAACTGCCATTAGTAAATGGTGTTAAAGTTTTGAAATCTGTATACAAAAATAAAAAAATTTACTTAACGAAATCTTATGATTATAAGTTTAAATAATAGATCGTTATGTTAAAAATAGCTTTAATTGGATATGGATACTGGGGTTCAAAATTAGCTAGAAATTTTCAAAACTTAGAAGCTTTTAAGTTAATTTCTATTGCTGATATAATGTCTAAAAATCTGTCTCTGGCCAAAAAAAATTACCCACTGGTAAAAATTTCTAATGATTATAAAAATACAATAAAAAATAATATTATAGATTTAGTTATAATTTCATCTCCAACAACAACTCATTATAAAATTTGCAAATTTGCACTTGAAAATTATAAACATGTACTAGTTGAAAAACCCCTTTCTCTCTCCCTTAAAGAAGTAAAAGAATTAAACAAAATTGCTCAATCTAAAAAAAAGATGATTTTTGTTGATTATCCTTTTTTGTTTTCAGGTACGATAAATTTTATAAAAAGGATAATTAATAAAAATACTTATGGAAATATTTTGGAAATTGAATCTTTTAGAGAACAGGCTCCTATCAGAAAAGATGTTAATGTAATTTGGGATTTATGTACTCATGACATATCAATTTTAACACACCTGTTAAAAGGAAATCCATATTCAATACATACTATTAAAAAAAGAAATATTAAGGGTTCTTTTTGCGATACTGCGTATATTAATTTAAAGTATCCAAATAATTTAAATGTTCTAATTAAAAATGCTTGGGTGTCACCAACAAAAATAAGACTAATAAAAATTAAATTTGAAAAAGCTATTTTATACTGTGATGAAAATGAATCTTTATATAAAATAAAAATTTATAAAAAAAAATCAAATAGATTAATTAATTATAATATGGAAATTCCAAATCTAGATTTGACAGAACCGCTGTCTAAACTTGCTTCATATATACATACATCAATTAAGAATAATACTAATAAACTCTTCCAAAACAAATTTAACGTGAGAATTACACGTTTATTGGAAGAAATTAATAAAGCTAATGACTAAAACAATAGAATTCACCGATGTAAATCCAATTACAAATAAAGATATATTTTTAATCAGAAATGAAATTATAAAAATAATAAATAACAATGATTTTATTCTTGGACAAACAGTAAAAAAATTTGAAGACAATTTTTCTAAATTATCAAAAATTAGTTACTCTGTTGGCTGCGCTTCTGGAACCGATGCTTTAATTTTAGCGTTAAAATCATTAAATCTAAAAAAACACCATGAAGTTATAGTTCCTGCAATGACATATATTTCATCAGGGCTATCCGTTTTGTTAAATAACAACAAATTAGTTTATGCAGATATTGAAAATGATACTGGATTAATTTCTATTGAGAGTATCATTAAAAATATAACAAAAAATACTAGAGTTATTATTCCTGTCAATTTATATGGACAAAAAATAGATCTTAAAAAACTACGAAATTCAATAAGTAAAAAAATTTCTATAATCGAGGATAGTGCTCAATCGCATTTTGCTTACAGCTGCTTTGGTTGTGATTATAAAAAAATAATTAATTGCTGTAAAAAAGAAAAAAACGATCGATATGCTGACATATCATGCTACAGTTTTTACCCTGCAAAAAATTTAGGTGCTTATGGTGATGCTGGGCTTGTGGCAACAAAAAGTAGAAAAATATATAAAAAATTATTATCATTAAGAAATCTTGGTTCTATTAAAAAACATGATCATACCATTTTAGGAATGAATAGTAGGCTAGACTCAATACAAGCTGTTATACTAAACAGAAAACTTAAATCTGTACTTAAAGTAAATGAAGATAGAAGAAATATAGCAAAAATTTATGATGAAAAATTAAAAAATATTAAACAAATAAAAATAACAAAAACAAATCCAGGATCTTCGCGGCATTTGTATGTAATAAGGACAAAATATAGGGATAAATTGGTCAGATATTTATTTAATAGAAGAATAACGTGTCAAATTCACTATCCTTACAGTCTTAATAAACTAAAACCTTTTAAAAAATTAGCAAAAAGAAGCAACAGCTTAAAAAATTCTGAAAAATGGTCAAATGAATGTTTGAGTTTACCAATTCATTCTAAGATGAGGCTTCATGAAGTTAAACGGGTAGTTGTTGAAGTAAAAAGATTTTTTTTAAAGAAATAAGAATGCATTCAGTTTTGCTTAAAAATGATGCTGTTGGAGATTTGGTTCATAGTTTAAAGGCAATAAATAACATCACTTCATCAAGCAAAAAAGTGACAATATTTTTATCAAAGTTATCTGAGAAATACAGTTTTTTGGTAGAAGATTCTAAGGTAGAAATAAAGATATTGAATTATAATTTAAGTTTAATTGAAAAAGTTAAGCTTATTTTTTTTTTAATTAACAGCAATGTAAAGAATGTATATATACTAGCGCCAAAAAATTTTTACTATTATCTCCCAATAATTTTTAGAAACATAAAGTTTTATGCAATTTGCATAGATAATATAAACAATTATAGAAGACCGAATTTATTCTTGAGAAGATTTTTGTATAAGTATGTAATTAATGATAGAGGAAAAATATTTAAAAGAGAATCGAGCAGATCAATTCAAAATAAGTTGACTATGCATCACAAGAAAAATTCTGACTATCAATTTAATGCTAATATAAAAAAATCAGAGGTATTAAATTATATTCTTCCAGATAAATATATCTTTTTTCATTTTAATAAGAAAAGATTCGACGATCTGGATTGGAAATTCAATGAGCTTCAGCTTATATTCGTTGAATTCTCAAAATATTCAAAAAATATAGTTATAACTAAAGATATGGAGAATGATAACAACAACGTAATCTTTAGAGAAAATTTTAACTCATATGATTTTAATTCAAAAAAATTTATTGATAATAAAAAAAATATACTTTTCTTAGATAATATAGTAGGAGAGGATTTGTTTAATGTTATTAAATATTCTCATAAAGTTGTTGCTTTCCACGGCATGATGACAAACCTCGGGTATTTACTTAAAAAACCTGTATTAGATCTCTTTCACTGTAAAATAGAAACTTGGGAAGATTATAGAGGTTATAGAAATTCATTTTATGAATTTAAACCAAAATATTATGGTTACGATTTTATAATACCAAATAAAAATGTAAGAAAGGCTATAAGTAAAATGAAATTTTCACTTGAGAGAGATATATAATGGACAATTATTGGAACAAGTTTAATAAATTGTAATTTTATAAACATAAACTTTTTTATGTTAATTTTTTCTTAAATATGATCAAAAAATTTTTAGATTTGGGACAGCAACCACTCGCTAACAAATATTTAACTAAAAAAGATTTAGTGAAAAAAAAAGTAGAATACTATTATCATTTGGAAATAGGTTTTAATACAACCAGTAAGTTAGTTTCAATTTTGAATACTGTTCCTTCTAAAAAAATGTTCGATAAGGAATATCCATATCGAGCTTCGATGTCTCAAACAATGCTAAATTCATTCATGGATCTATCAATAAATATTACTAAAACTTTTAATCCAAATTTAATAATGGAGATTGGTAGTAACGATGGGTCTTTTGTTAAAAATTTTGATAGAAAAAAAGTTATTTGCGTAGAGCCATGTAGCAATGTAGCTAAAATTACTCAGAAAATGGGTTATAAAACTTTTATAAATTTTTGGAATATGAAATTAGCTAAAAAAATTAAATCAAAGATAAAAAATGTCGATTTAATTTATTCAGCAAATACTTTAAGTCATATTAAAGATTTGAATTCTGTTTTTAATTCAATCAGTCATATTTTATCTAATAATGGAGTGTTAATAATAGAAGATCCATCTCTTCTAGAATGTTTTAAAAAAGTATCATACGATCAATTTTATAATGAGCATATTTATATTTTTTCCTTATTATCAATTAAATATTTATTAAAAAAACATAATTTAGAAGTTTTCAATATTAAAAAAATTACCACACATGGTGGTTCACTGAGATATTATATAAAAAAAACTTCTAACAATAAATTAAAAATAAACAAAAGCGTAAAAATACAGTTAGATCACGAATTAAATTTTGGACTTGATAAATATTCAACATATATAAAATTCAAAGATAATGTAGAAAAATCTAGAAAACAATTAATGGAAATTTTCTCAAAGTTAAAAAAAAGAAATAAAACAATTATTGGTTATGGAGCTACTGCTAAAGTAAATACTGTATTAAATTTTTGTAAAATTAAAAATGAAACGCTTGATTACTTTCTTGACACAACCCCAAACAAAACAGGGAAGTTTATGCCTGGATCCCACTTATATATCCAAAAATATAATAAATCTTCAACTAATAAAATTGATTATATTTTTTTAGGTGCGTGGAATTTTAAAAAAGAGATATTTAAAAAAGAGAAAAAATATATAAAAAGAGGAGGAAAATTTATTACACATGTTCCTATTCCAAAAATAGTTTGATAAAGTAATAAAATCAAATTCTCATTAAAAATGCCAGATAAATTAATATTACGATTATCCAATGAAATAGGAAATCAGATGTTTA
>Ga0187827_10002472_pt1 | contig 25229 bp, 22 predicted proteins | sample ETNtaG_39_FD_167969 | JGI IMG/M metagenome (GOLD analysis project Ga0187827, IMG submission 167969) | Marine microbial and viral communities from oxygen minimum zone, Eastern Pacific Ocean - ETNP2014_SV_150_PacBio MetaG (Illumina Assembly) | ecosystem: Environmental > Aquatic > Marine > Hypoxic... | reverse complement strand
TGGCGTTGGGTAGAAGCCACTTCATGATCGATGTGGTTCCACCTGGGAAGTGGGACCGGTCCAGTTCCCATTGCCCGGGCCCAGGGGCCGTGAAGTGGGTGCTCATCCTCGGCTTGGTCTGATGTTGTTGACTGCGTCCGTTACACGAGAGAACATGTCGGCAAAGGGAAGGAACCACGGTGGCCCCCGGTGCCACCATCGGGTCGGAAAGCCTGACCTCGTGAACACCGTTTCACCCCCCGGGTCGCCCAGAATCTGAAGGGCGGTCTTGTGGCCCAGGTAGGGGGCCATTGAGTTGCCGCTACCCGAATAGCCCATGGCGTAATCGGACTTGTCGATCTGCAAGTGGCGTCTCATCTGGCGACCGTAGGCGCATTGCGCCCAACGCGTCGACCGCAGTGCTAAACCATTTCCCCCGTTACCGCTTCCGACTGATGTGCCCTGCGATTTTATTCCACCAGAGGGACGGAGAGATCCAGTTGGAATCATCAGGACTTCCATTGGGCTGAACTGCTACCTAACAGGCTACGCCCAAATCTCCATCAGAACTTTTTAGCGTCGTTAGTAATGCTATAACGTCCTGCGTGAGGAGGCGCTACTCGCGTGACCACATCACTGATCACAGGCTGTTCAACTGGTATAGGACTGGCGACGGCAGTCCATCTCGCTGCTCACGGTCACACGGTCTATGCATCAATGCGTGACGAGGCATCTGGTGACGCCCTTCTTGCCGCTGCCGCTGAGGCTGGTACCGAAGTAGAAGTCCTCTCCCTCGACATAAATGATCCAGAGTCAATAAGGGACGGGGTTGGCCACGTACTGGCAAACGCAGGTGACCTAGACGTGCTTGTCAATAACGCTGGGGTAGGCGACCTTTCTGCAGTCGAAGAAACAACCGACGCTGGCCTACTCCAGATGTTCCAGACAAACGTCTTCGGGCCCATAGCAATGATCCGAGCAGTCCTGCCGACAATGCGTTCTGCAGGGTCTGGGACCATAGTCAATGTGAGCTCAGTCTCCGCTCGGATCGTTTCGGCTCTCTCCGGTCCATATGCGGCAACCAAATACGCGATGGAGGCCATTACGCAGGCTGTAGCCGTAGAAGGAGCGGTATACGGAATTCGGTCCTTTGCAATAGAGCCCGGGTTTATCCGAACGCCAATGCTCACAAAAGCGCTGTCGACCTTGCCAGTTGGTGGTGGACCCTACGACACCGTTACCAGTTTCATCCGATCCCTATACGAGGATGGCCTTGACGGAGGCGGTGATCCCAGCGATGTCGCTAGGGCCATCGCCACTGCGATCGAATCCGAAGATGCCACTATTCAACGCCCCGTCGGCCCAGCTGCCAGCTGGATCATTGCAGGCAGAGTTGCTGCGGATGACGCTGCCTGGATCAACCTCTGGAAGTCCCAGACTCAGGAAGAGTTCGCAGAAGGGTTTCAAGACCTGTTCGGAGATGCCCCTTAGCCACCGTGAAATATCGCCCATTGAAACGAAAGTCAACGGGCGCCAGAATGTTCTAGAGAAACGAGGCAAACAAGTGGAATTTCGGAGATCTGGTGACCTGGAGGAGGCACTTACTTCTCTAGCAGAACTTGGGGACAAGGCCCAGGTGCTTGCTGGAGGCACCGATGTGATGATCCAGCTTGAGTGTGGTGAAATTTTCCCAGAAACTCTCGTGCACATCGAACGAGTCGAAGGCATGCGAGACATCGCCGAAAATGGCCGTCTCACACTGGGAGCGCTCGCCACCCATATCGACCTGGCCCAAAGCCCGGTGCTTTGTGACCGATACAAATCTATTGCCCACGCCGCCTCACTCATCGGAGGCTGGCAGACCCAGGCCGTTGGGACGATCGGCGGGAACGTGTGTAATGCTTCCCCAGCCGCCGATCTTTTGCCCCCGCTCCTTGTCCATGGCACAAACGTCCTTCTGGTCAGCAAGGACCGCGGTGAACGTGAAGTACCCCTCGCCGATTTTGTTGTCGGCAGACGAACCATTGCCCGCGAACCTGACGAACTAATTACCGGATTCAGTCTCGACCTCTCGGATGGCCGAACTGCCGATGTCTACAAAAAGGTTGGACGACGCGGAGCCATGGAGGTGGCGATTGTTGGACTCGCAATTCGACTCTCTGTTGACCAAGCGGGAACGATCAACGACGCGCGCATCGCAGTCTGTTCAGTCGCTCCGGTCCCTTTCCGTGCTCAGGCCGCAGAACAAGCCCTTCTAGGTACAAAGGCAAATGGTAAAGAGACAGGCAGCGCGGCTGCACTGCTCCTCGAACAAGTAGAACCCATCGATGACGTTCGGGCTACCGCCAACTACCGGAGGATGGTTCTCCCGCGGATCTTTGAGAGTGCTGTGGCTGACTGCTACTTGCTAGCTGCTAAGGACCTTTCATGAATCTGGCTAGTACCTCAACTCTTGTGAACGGTCGCTCGGTCACCATCATTGGCGATGGGGCAACCACCCTGTTGGATTTCTTGCGTGACTCCCTTGGTCTCAGGGGAACCAAGGAGGGCTGCAGCGAGGGAGAGTGCGGAGCCTGCACGGTCCTCGTCGACGGTCGGCCAGTTGACTCGTGCCTCTATCCAGCTCTGGCAGCGGAAGGCCGGAAAATTGAGACTATTGAAGGAATGGATGAAGGATCTGACCTGAGCCCAGTCCAAGAGGCACTAGTGGCGACAGGCGGCATTCAATGTGGCTTCTGTACACCAGGCTTCGTAATGACACTCACCGCGCTTCTACGAAAACAACCCAACCCCAACAGGAATGAGATAGTTAGCGCGCTGGCTGGAAATCTCTGCCGGTGTACCGGGTATTCCCAGATTGTGGAAGCCGCTGTGAGCCTCTCAGGGGTGGGAGAAGAATCATGACCCTGATCGGAACCTCCATGGTTCGAACTGACGCCGTCGAGAAAGTCAGCGGGCAGTCCGTCTACGGAGTTGATGTCGAGATGCCGGGGATGCTCCACGGCTGCCTACTTCGCTCGCCGGTCCCCGCCGGAACGATTAAGCGGTTGGACACGACGACTGCGCTTGAAATGCAAGGGGTTCACGCCATTTGTACTTCAGCAGACCAACCCGACACGCGTGCCGGCTGGATTCTCTGTGAACAGCGCCTGTTCGCAACCGAATGTGTCCGATACGAAGGTGAACCTATTGCGGTGGTAGTTGCCGACTCACGCGAACAAGCTAGGGCTGCAGTCGATGCCATCGATCTGCAGATCGAGGAAGAGCCCGGCCTTGACCTCGTTACCGCTATGGCCGATGACCCTGCAACCCCCCTTGTCCATCCTAAATGGGAGACGTACCAGCCCGCCGCAGGGCCAGAAACCGATCACCCCCGCCACCGAAATGTCGCGGCTCAGATGTCCTCTGAACCTGATGGTGTTGACGCCATCTTCGAACAAGCCGAGCTGGTTGTCGAAGATGAACTAATCAGTAACCGTCAGTATCAGGCTTACATCGAGCCCAAGAGTGCGGTCGCTGTGTTTGCAGGAGGCCGCTACACCATCCACACAGCGGTCCAGTTCCCGTTCAATGTTCGAGATCGGGTCGCACAGTTCCTAGGTGTTCGGCCATCCAGCGTACGTGTGGTGGGCCACACGATTGGAGGTGGTTTCGGAGGAAAACTTGATGCTGCCCTTGAACCGATCACAGCGTTCATGGCTGAGAGGACCGGTCGGCCGGTGCGAATCGCAAACAACCGGACAGAGGATCTTCTTACATGCCCGAGCCGTGAAAACGCTGTAATCAAAATACGGACAGCTCTCGACAACAACGGCAAGATGGCTGCACGCGAACTGTTCTGCGACATGGACAATGGTGCATACAGCGCGGAGTCGATCTGGCTGGCCTCGCTACCGCTACACATAGCAAAGGGCGTCTACCAGGTCGGCCCGACACGGGTAATCAGTCGGCTCCACTACACAAACACCGCCCCAACAGGAGCATTTCGTGGGGTGGGAGGTACCTACCTGTACGCAGCCGTTGAACGGCACATGGACTCAATTGCCGACTCCCTTGGCATTGACCGACGTCAATACCGACTTGACAACCTTCTTGGTGACGGTGACACCCTCCTGAACGGACAGGTGTTGAACGACGCAAGCACGTTGGAGAAGGCATTCAAACGTCTCGACAAGATTCTGCCGTGGGATAAGACGAACGGATCCAAGGGCCCCTACCAAGGTATTGGGCTCGGAGGCTGCATCTGGCTGACAAACCCGATGCCTGGACAGGCCACAGTAAAGGTCAACGAGGACGGAACAATTACCGTCATTACCAGCGCGAATGACAATGGCTCAGGTGCAGTGGCCATGGGAATCACCCAGATTGTGGCTGAGGAGTTTGGTGTGGGTCCCGGGGAAGTTCACATCACCTCTCCTGACACTGACGTAACTGGGTTCGACGCTGGGTCTCAGGGAAGCCGCACCACCCATATTGTCGGACGTGCGGCCCTCGATGCCTCTCTGAAGGCGAAGGAACAACTGTTCGAGGTTGCTGCAGGGATGCTGGAAGCCAGTCCGGCTGACATGGATATTGTTGATGGAGAAATCGGAGTAGTTGGCGCTCCTGGGTCACGGATTTCTCTCGCCGAGGTTGCAGCAGCTGCCACATGGACCATCGGACCGATTGTTGCGGCAGCTTCGTACACAACCCCAGCAATTGATTTCAATCCGGCATGTGCCAGCGGACTGCTCTTTCCGACTATGCCAACTCTCACGTACCACGCGCACATGGCCGTTGTCGAAATTGATCCCATCACCGGACAAATCGAAGTTCAACGGTATGCAGTAGTTCAAGACGTCGGTCGAGTAATCAACCCGACAGGAGTACGTGGCCAGATTCAGGGTGCTGTTGCCCAAGGTATCGGCCACACCCTTTACGAAAGCTTGCAGATCAAAGACTGCCGATACCTCGAACGAACGCTCGAGAACTATCGGCTTCCCCTGGCCGTAGATATACCAACCGTCGAGTTTATTGCTCTTGAAATTCCTGACTCGGAGGGCCCATACGGAGCTAAGGGGGTCGCCGAGCCGCCAATAGCTCTTGTGTCTGCCGTTCTAGCCAATGCTGTCAGCGACGCAACCGGGGTTCCGGTTACCAAGATTCCGATTACGCCTGAGGATGTCCTTGAGGCCATCGGCGGTTGATGAAAACTCCTCCTATCGAACTCGGACCATCGGAATTGGGCGACCTGTCAGTCGGTTGCACGGTACTAGCCGGAGGTGGCGGCGGAGACCCTCGAGTTGGTCTGTTGATGGCCCTGCACGCCTTATCAGAGACTGGGCCAGTTCCTCTCGTCCAGCTTGAAGACCTAGATCCAGAAGGCCTCGTGCTCCCGTCTGGGATGGTTGGCGCCCCAACGGTAATGGTTGAAAAGATCCCGAACGGGGCCGAAAGTAGAGTCATCCGGTCGGCCCTTGAGGCCCGATTGGGTAAACCCGTCGTCGCAATGATGTGTCTGGAAATGGGTGGCATCAACGGGATTCTGCCTGTTGCTTGGGCAGCAAACGCCGGGCTTCCAATAGTCGATGGCGACCTTATGGGTAGGGCCTTCCCAGAAGTCCAGATGTGTACACCACACCTACATGGGATCTCTGCCTGGCCGTGCGCTATCGCAGATGAGCGTCTACAGGTGATCACATACGAGACACGTGACAACGTATGGCTTGAGAGGTTGGTTCGAAACACCGTTTCTACTTTGGGCGGTTGTGCTTGTGCGAGCCTTTATCCAATGACCGCTATAGAAGCGGCAGGGCCCACGATTCGAGGAACGGTCACGACTGCTATTTCGGTAGGCGAAGCCATTCGAACCGCTCCGGAAGATCCCTTCGACTCCCTCCGTTCGGTTGTTCCGCTGGCTTGCCTTCTAACTGGCAAGGTCACGGCTGTCGAACGCCGCACGGAAGGCGGATTCGTACGTGGTTCTGCGACCATAGAGGGAACCGGAGTAGACGGTGGTCGCTCACTCACAATCGAATTTCAGAACGAGAATCTTGTAGCACTAGAAGACGGAGAAGCATTAGCAACTGTCCCTGACATCATCACGCTTCTGGATAGCCACACTGCACACGGCATTGTGACTGAACACATCCGATACGGCCAACGGGTGGTCGTCGGCGTCTTTCCAGCCCCCGAACCATGGACGTCAGAAATAGGTCTTGCAGTAGTTGGGCCTCGAGTGTTCGGCTACGACGTCGACTATCAACTGGTCCACGCGTCGTCATGAAGATAGAGGACACCCTCCGTATCGGAATCGACGTTGGCGGGACCAATACCGACGCCGTAGTCATTGATTCAAATGACAACGTCATTGCGAAGACCAAAACACCAACCACCTCCGACATCCAGAGTGGGATTTCCACAGCACTCGGATCAGTCCTTAGCGGCCTTACGGAACCTGTAGACAGAATCACGCATGTCATGCTTGGTACTACGCATGCGACCAATGCCATTCTCGAACGACGAGACCTAAACAAGATCGTCTCTATAAGAGTCGCTGGACCAGCAAGCCACGCGATCCCACCTCTATTCGACTGGCCAGACGAACTCCGGCACGAATTGCTCGTGGGAGAAGTAATCGTGGACGGTGGCTCTGAGTTGAACGGTCAAGAATTAGCCGAGTTCGATCGAGAACACCTTTCGCGATTCCTAGCCCAAATCGACGAAGAGGTCGATGCGGTAGCGATCACCGGTGTGTTCTCACCTGTCGTACCGGATCATGAGTTGGCGGCTAAAGACGTCGTAAATGAGGTACTGGGTAATCTACCGGTCTCATTAAGTCACGGCATCGGGGCACTTGGCCTTTTGGAACGCGAGAATGCCTGTGCGCTAAATGCCGCTCTTCTCAGCGTGGCGAAGAGGATCGTGGATGGCCTAACCGAGGCTCTCAAAAGTAGAAGCTTATCTTCACAAGCCTACATTGCCCAAAACGATGGAACCTTAATGGGGCTTGACTATGCCCTCAAATACCCAGTCTTAACTATAGGAAGCGGCCCCTCCAACAGTATGCGAGGAGCCGCTTTCCTTACTGGAGTAAGCGACGCCCTCGTAGTCGATGTTGGCGGGACCTCAACCGACATCGGTGTGATGTACCGCGGTTACCCCCGCGAATCCAGTTCTCCCGTGGACATAGGGGGCGTTCGGACCAACTTTCGAATGCCCGACCTGGTGAGCATCGCCGTCGGCGGAGGAACTGTCGTTCGCTACTGCGGTCAGGAGTTTCAGATTGGACCCGAGAGCGTTGGTTTCCGACTAACTGATGAAGCCCTCGTTTTCGGTGGTTTTACGTCCACGCTCACAGACTGCGCAGTCGCAGCCGGTCGGGCAGACATAGGTGACTCGTCACACCTGCAGAAAACACCGCAGAGCCTTGAAGAGGCCCTCGTGAAGGCCGACCGCCTGCTCGCCGATGCCATCGACACGGTCAAGGTCTCACGAGCAGAGGTGCCTCTCGTCGCTGTCGGCGGTGGAAGTTTTCTGGTCCCCGATCGCCTTCCAGGGGTCTCGAATGTCCAGAGGCCCGAACACTACGAAGTGGCTAACGCCATTGGGGCCGCAATCGCTTCGGTGTCAGGACAGGTTGATCGCGTCTACAAGCTCTCCGACAGCAGTAGAGAAGAGGCGCTACAAGAAGCCTCCATGGCGGCGCGCTGTGAAGCTATCGCTGCGGGCGCTGATCCCGATTCTATCGAGGTTGTCGAACTCGAAGAGGTCCCGATGGCGTATCTCACAGAGCCAGTCGTGCGTGTTCGTGCAAAATGTGCCGGGGCTCTAGTAGTCAGCGAGGCCTTATGGCCAATACCAAAGTAACTAACGCAACCGCTAAGAAGGGGATTTCAACGTGAGCAGCAGACATATTCCAGTGGGTGTAATCCTTCATGGATCCACCCCACCAGAGGAACTAATAGGCCTTTCGCAGTTGGTGGAGAACAGCGGCTTCGATCAACTATGGCTAAGCGAGGACTACTTCTTTCTCGGTGGTATATCGAGCACCGTTTCCGCCCTTCAGGCAACCAAGAACATTCCAGTCGGCCTTGGAATTATTTCCGCCGTGGTGAGACACCCTGCTGTAACCGCTATGGAAATAGCCACTACCTCGAGGCTCTTCCCGGGTCGGCTTATGGCCGGAATCGGACACGGCGTTCCGGCGTGGACTCAGCAGATGGGTGTTTACCCGTCATCACCACTCACAGCAATGCGGGAAGCAGTAACCGCTGTCCGGCGTCTTCTTGATGGGGAAACCTTGACTGAGGATGGCGACTACTTCAGTTTTCGAGACGTGGTTCTCACCCACCCCGCAGAAGGTGTGCCGCTGTACTGCGGGGTGGTCGGACCCAAATCGCTTGAGTTCTCAGGCGAAGTAGCTGATGGAACCGTAATTTCAGTCGTAGCCGCTCCTAGGTACCTGGAGTTCGCAAGGGAAGCGATTGCTAGGGGCGCAGCAATAGGTGGCAAGGATCCGACGGGCCACCAAATGCCGACCTTTGCTCTCTACAACGTCGATGCTGATCGTGAGAGGGCGCGAGCAGCCGCCAAAGGTGTCCTCGCCTTCTACCTAGCAGCCGTCGGTCCTACCGCCATGACCGGCGTATACGGAGTAAACGAGGAGCTGGCAGACATGGTTGCGCGTGGTGGACCAGACACCGTCGAAGCAGAGATGCCGGACGAATGGCTTGACACCTTTGCTATCGCTGGTGAACCCGATGAGTGCGCAGAGAAGATCTCGGCTCTCCACGAGGCCGGTGCCACCTGCGTGGTGCTTGCCCCCGTGCCGCCAGATGACGGCAGAGATCGCGAGATGATTGAACTAACAGCATCGTCAGTACTTCCGCTGCTCTGAACTATCAAACTGAACACCTTGAACATGAGGAGTGAATAGTGAGTGAGAACGTCGTCTTTTTCTTGACAAGACTCTCGAGCCAGGAGGAACGAGAGGCTTACGAACGTTGGGTACGTGAGACTGACGTACCAACTGCTCGCGGACTTCCCGGAGTGAACGACTACCGGGTAGTCCGTCTGGAGGGCCCCGTCATGGGCGGGGTCAGTTCCCCGCCGTATGACTACATAGAGATCATTGAAATTTCAGATCTCGAGACCTACCAGAACGCCCTCGGGGGAGTAGATCCTGACTTCCTAGCCCAGTTCACAGGCTTTATCGGTGAATTCGAGAGTGTGCACGGCAGCGTGGTGGAGTGATTCAGAACATTCGGTTCGGGATCGGTGTACCGACAGCAACCGAAGGAATGATGTACCCGGTGCCCTATGCAGGGATTGATCAGGCAATCCGCATAGCCGTAGAGGCAGAATCCCTAGGTTATGAGTCGGTTTGGGGAAATGACCACGTTTCAACACAGAGCTACGTTCGACGTGAGTTCCAACAGCCACCTTCCTATTTCGACCCACTCAGTTATCTCAGTTACCTGGCTGCAGTAACTACAGAGGTACGACTGGCCACCTGCGTATTGGTTCTCCCTTTCCGTCACCCCGTCCTCGTTGCAAAGCAGGCGGCGACAATTGACCAACTCTCAGGTGGTCGGTTTGTCCTTGGAATCGGGGTTGGGGCGTACCGGGAGGAGTTCGAGGCGATGTGGCCAAAACGAGCACTTCATCGCGGCGACTACGTTGACGAATCTGTCGAAGCCATTCAACTGCTTCTTCGCGAACGTGAAACCAGCTACTCGGGTAACACTGTGAACTTCGACAACATCGAGAGTTTCCCAAAGGCCATTCAGGACCCGTTACCGATATTGTCCGGAGGCAACTCGCCGGGGGCACGCCGGCGGGCTGGTCGCTATTGCAATGGCTGGCTCCCAGCCTGCCTTACACCAGACGAGTATCGGATTGGCGTTGCTGAGATCGCTCATGAGGCAGAACTGAACTCAAGAACGCTGGATGACTTTGAAAGGGCCATTCAGGTAGTCGTCTCTGTCGACTCCACGCACGAGGTTGCTGTCAGTCGATTCGAATCGTCCCAAGTGCATGCTCATCTCCATTCGTTGTCTTCTTCAACGCTGAAGGGGAAGCTTGATGCAGGCTTGGAGGAGCGCAATCTTGTTGGAACCCCAGAACAGGTACGTGAGAAGATCTTGCACTATTCCGACGCTGGAGTAGAAACCTTCGCTGGTTTGTTGTTCGCTGTGAACACCGTTGAAGAAACACTCGAGTCGATGGCAATGTTCGCCGAAGAGGTCATAGGCCTATGAGCAGACTGAAGGTCGCTACCAGTCAGCGGCTCCTGCATGCACTTGAGGACGCTCCGTTCGACGGCTTGATTCTTGGCAATCCCTCCAACGTGGCCTACGCGACGGGATACCGCAGCGTGGCTGACGCCATCGCGTCAGGAGCGCGAATGCTGGCTTGTGTCACCAAGGAGCGGCAATTGTTGGTTGCTCCAGCAGGGGATGCGGCGGCAGTCCTCGATTCTGGTATTGCCGAAGATGACTTCGTTCCGTACGGAAGATTTTTCTTTGAGGCATCCGATGGCCAGCACGCCGCTGCATCAATGTCGGATGTACACGCTGATATGGAATCGGCTCTGACGGAGGCCATCGCTCGTTCCGGCCTAACCGGCGCGATTGGCATCGACAGCCTCGTCCCCGAGCGAATCAAAATCCTCCTTGAACAACAGAACGGCGTTGATGTGGTAGCCGGAGCGAATGACTGGGTTCTCAGCATCCGCGCGATAAAGACCGCCCCTGAGGTCGATCTTCTTCTATCAGCAATCAAGTGCACTGAAGCGGGTCTTGATCAGGCCCTAGAGGCCGCTTATCCCGGGATCACTGAACGCGAATTGGCGAGTTTCGTCGCACGATCCATGGTTGAGGCAAATGCCGAACCCCGTTTTCTGGTTGTTACAACAGGACCGCGAAGCGCTTTCTCCGATGCTCGAGCGACTGACCGGGCCTGGGAAGTCGGTGAGCTATTACGTTTTGACGTCGGCTGTACCTACAAGGGTTACTGGTCGGATATCGGCCGGACCGCTGTTCTCGGAGAGGCCTCTTCCGAACAGGAGCGTTGTTACGCAGCGATTCTGGCTGGCGAAGAAGCACAGCTGGCCCGAGCTAGACCGGGAATGACGGCCGGCCAGTTGTTTGACATAGCCGTAGAAGCAGTGGAAGACGGTGGCATCAAGCCATACCGCCGCCATCACTGTGGGCATGCAATCGGTAGCGACGCCTACGAGTGGCCGATTGTCGCGCCCAACTCGGTTGCTGAGTTGCAAACAGGCATGGTCTTCTGCGTTGAAACCCCGTACTACTGCCTGGGTTGGGGCGGGATGATGGTGGAGGACGCTATCCAGATCACCGACGAAGGCAATAAGAAGTTGACCTCGCTTGACCGATCTCTCCGGGTTGTTTCTGCCTAATGAGTGCCTACCTTGGTTACCTAGAGTGCCCACGGTGCAAGCACCAGGTGTCTGAGGAAGAGGCCTTCTGGGGATGTGCACCGTGCCGACAGGAGGGCCTTCCGGTCAATGTGCATCCTGCTTATGATCTAAAACGCTCAGTTCCGGCTGAACCGCGCTCGGCATCTGGGATTTTCCGATACCAGTCTCTACTCCCGGTTAAGGAACAGTCCCTACCGGTTAGTCTCGGCGAAGGTTCTACGCCCCTCCTGCACCTGGCTGAGCTTGGTGCAGGGATCGGCCTAGAAAATCTCTTCATTAAGGACGAGACCCGTAACCCAACCTTGTCCTACAAGGACCGTCTGGCAGCGGTGGCTGTCAACCGTGCCCGCGAGTCAGGCGCATCAACCGTCGTGGTGGCAACTACTGGAAATCACGGAGCCGCAGTTGCCGCCTATGCCGCCGCCGCAGGGTTGGAGTGCGTAATTCTCACCCTTGAAAGCGTTCCGGCGGAGATGAAGGTGCTCATGCAGGTGTATGGAGCCAGGGTCGTCGCACTCTCCTCGGGGCCCGAGCGATGGAAGTTGATGAGGAGTGCAGTCAACGAATTTGGCTGGACGCCGATATCAGGCCTTGCTGATCCACCGATTGGTTCGAATCCGTTCGGAATCGACGGATACAAGACCATTGCTTATGAGCTAGTAGAAGATCTCGGTCGACAACCCGATTATGTCGTAGTTCCTACGGCATACGGCGATGGCCTTACTGGTATATACAGGGGGTTTAGGGATCTATTGGATCTTGGCAGGATCAATGCAATCCCGAAGATGGTGGCGGCTGAACCCTTGGGGCCCTACAAGGCTTCGCTTGATGAGGGTGGTGAGATGCCTATCAGTGTTCCACCACGGAAGAGCGTGGCCTTTTCAATAGCTAGTCCAGTTGCGACATACCAAGGGATCCAGACAATCCGGCGTTCTGGCGGAACAGCGGTTCCGGTCAGACAGGATGCGACCATCACACGCGCGCAAAGACAACTCGCAGCAACTGGCCTTTACCTTGAGAACTCAGCGGCAATCTGCCTCCCTGCTGCTGCCAGCTTGGTAGGGGGGACTCTCTCCCGTGAGGACCTTGTAGTCCTGATCGCTACTTCCTCTGGACTAAAGGACACTCGCAGTACCGCAAGAGGCCTTGAGGAGGTTCCCACCATTTCTCCCGATTTGAACGAACTGTCAAGAATCGTAGATCGGGCATGACCCGAGATAGCAGGCACCTCGACGAAACCAGAGATGTTGTACATCGCTTCTACGCGTCTTTTCTTGACGGTGATGCCGATGCCATGCTCGATTCGATGGCTGAATCTGTGCAGGTCCGCTTCTTGGCTCAAGCAGATCTCACTGGTAAACAGGAGGCTCAGAGGTTCTTTGCGTTTTCTGGTGGCCTGTTGTCGAATCTGAATTTCAGGGTCGAGAAACAGATATTCGACGGAGAATGGGCGGCCACCCTCTGGACCGAAACCGGGATTGTCACGGCTTCAGACGAGACCTGGACGAACCACGGAGTCGATCTAATTCGAGTAGAGAACAACGAAGTAACTGTTGTTCATGAGAATAATGACGTGCGCTTGGTTCGCGCCCATCTTCCTATTTTCGATACCAACTATTGAACGCGCTCAGGAGATCGGGCTGAAGTCTGTGTCGTACCCAAACGCCCTAGGACCCACGACCTCTAGCGCCTCAGGAGTCTTCAATAGGTCCGAACAGGGAATGGCGAGCACGTCTGCTCGAAACCCATAGCGCACGACTTCGGTTGTCAGAGGCTCACCCCGGTCGGTTGAAACCAGGGTGATTAGGTCCGGCACAATAACTTGAGGCTCGCCATCCTCGAGTATCACGAGATTCTCGTTCTGAAACTCAATTCGGATCTTCCGACCAGCGTCATCTCCTATGCCTTCAAGAACCAGATGGCCTCGAGCGAATCCCTTAGTCGTCTTGCGTTCGATGTCTACGACCTTTCCGCGGAGGTATCGATAGCCGTCCGTAACCGAAAGGACTGCTGCTCCTGGATCCTGATGACTCCGTCTTGCCTCGAGAACAGCTTGGCCGATTCGTTGAGCCAGTGAGAGTGTGTTGGGGATGATCGTGCGCCGACAGTGGGCTCCGTTCATCGGAGAACCTGCAAGACCCGCGTGACCACCCATTTCAATAGTTACCGAGCGTGCAATCCTCTCCAACCATTTCGCGTCGGTCACTTCAGGCAGGACAACCTGATTTCCTCGTTCATCCGCCAAGGCTGCGGGTGCGGGACTTCCTCCATAAATCAGGTAGGTAATCATCTGCAATTCTGGAAACGCTCGGCCCATTCCGTCCCCATCAACCACAGGTATGTTGAGCGCGGCACCAACCACTAACGGAACCATGGAGTTACCGCCACCCATCTCGAACGGTGCCACGGCGTCAAACCGAATTCCGAGATGACCCTCCAAAGCCCGGACTGCATTGGCTTCCTCGTCCCCTTGGGGCAACTTTTCGTAACTAACCACCGGCGAACCCATGCCGCCTGAAACAACCAGTTGCTGCTCATCGGTCACTTCTGTCGGATCAATCACTAGGACCCGTCCAACTCGGCGAACTGCTTCCCTGGCGCGCAAGAAGCCAAGGTAGGGGTTACCTCCTCCTCCAGTTCCCAGGATTCCAGCACCAATCGCGATGGGCGCAAGATCCTCTTCAGTGAGTTCCCACATACACACTTCCCTCTGGTTATCGCTGATGAGAAGGAAATAGTATATATTTTCTGATTCCTCGTTTAGGAGACCTGATGCACACCGAATTCGTGCTCAACACAAGAGAAATCAAGGTAGAGGCACCCTCGACAGAAACGCTCCTCACCACCCTGCGAGAGAGGCTCCAACTCACCGGCACCAAGGAAGCTTGTGTAGAAGGTGAATGTGGGGCCTGCACGGTTCTTGTCAACGGCCGACCTGTTGATTCGTGCATCTACGCGACTGCGGCCGTAGATGGACTTGCCGTCACAACGGTGGAAGGGCTTGGAGGTCTGGATGGAAGTATCACGCCACTACAGCAGTCCTTCGTAGACCACTTTGCCATCCAATGTGGATTCTGCACTCCGGGTCTCCTGCTGACGCTCAGTGCCCTGCTGGACGCAAATCCAAATCCCGACCGTAAAGAAATAGAGAACGCAATCTCTGGGAATCTCTGCCGCTGCACTGGCTACACCCAGATCGTAGAAGCCGTTGAGGCTGTGAGCCAGGAGGAGCGCTCCTGATGACTGAGGTCGGCCAGTCCTCCATCCGCAGCGACGGCGTTGTCAAAACCACAGGAAGGGCTCTCTTTGGCACCGATGTCATCCTTCCAGGGATGCTTCATGCTCGTCTTCTCCGGTCACCCGTGCCAGCCGGTCGAATTGTTGCTCTAGATCTCTCAAAAGTTGCCGAGTTTCCGGGAGTCCGAGGTGTCCTAACAGCAGTTGACATACCCGACCGGCGATCGGGCCTTGTTCTTATGGATGCACCACTCTTTGCGAGCCAGTTTGTGAGATTTGAGGGTGAACCGATTGCCGCCGTTGTCGCCGAGACAAGAGCCGTTGCGAAGCAGGCGTTGGCGCTGGCCGTTCTTGAGATAGAAGAGATGCCGAGCGTCGGCAACATCGAGGATGCAATTGCTCAGAATGCTCCTCTTGTACATCCGGACTGGGAATCCTTTGCGACTCCGCCGGGACTGGAGTGGCCGCGGGCGGGAAATGTTGTTGCCGAGACGTGTTCTGACCCAGAAGGTGTAGACGAAGCGTTTGCTGGGGCAGCTGCCATTATTGAGGATCGGTTCGAAGCAGGCCGCCAATACCAAGCCTACATGGAACCCCGAATGGCTGTAGCCGAATTCGATGGTCAGCGATTCACAATCCACGTCGCTCATCAGTTCCCCTACAACGTGCGTGATCGAGTAGCCGCGGCCATTGACGTGAGTCCCTCAGATGTTCGAGTGATAGGCCACCACATAGGGGGAGGCTTTGGCGCAAAACTCGACACCGGCCTTGAACCCTACGCGGCGCTGCTAGCCCGTCATTCTGGGAGGCCAGTGCGATTGGTAAACGATCGGTCAGAGGATCTATTGACCTGCCAGTGCCGTGAAAACGCCGTCATCAAGATCCGAACCGCCGTCAGCCAGAGCGGTGAGTTGTTAGCCCGTGACGTTGACGTACTCATGGATAGCGGAGCCAGTGCAACTGACATTCCATTCCTGACCAGTATCCCCATGCATGTATTCGGCTCCCTCTATCGGATCGGTCCGGTGCGAATCAGAACTCGAGCCGTCTATACGAACACAGCACCGACCGGGGCATTCCGCGGCGTCAGCGGGACACACCTCTACTTCGCCCTGGAACGCCATATGGATCACATCGCGAACAGGCTGAATATTGATCGCCTGGAATATCGCAGGTCAAACCTTCAACATGATGGAAGCAAGTTGCCCACAGGCCAGGTTCTTGAGGACGCGGGAATCCTTTCGGAAGCGTTCGACGCTGTCGAGCGATTGGCTCCATGGACGGAACTAGGGCAAGGCCCGAACCGTGGTGTCGGTATTGCCGCTTGCATGTGGCTCACCAATCCGATGCCAGGTTCCGCAACGCTCAAACTAAACAGTGACGGGACGCTCGGCGTACTGACTGCGGCCACGGAGAACGGGTCAGGAGCAATTGCTACCGGCGTTCGTCAGATCGCCGCTGAAGAGTTCGGCCTACCGGCTGACAAAGTCGTAGTGACTATGCCCGACACGGATGCGGCAGCATTTGATGCCGGATCACAGGGAAGCCGCACCACTCACATAGTGGGGAGGGCCATACGCGAGGCGGCCATTGAGGTCCGAGCCCAAATCCTCGATACCGCAGCCAACATGCTTGAGGCGGCACCGGAAGACCTTGAGCTCGTGAATGAAATGGTCCGTGTCTTCGGTAGCCCATCGAAACAGATCTCTCTAGCTGAAGTCGCCGCTACCGCCCAGGCGGAAAGCGGTCCGATCAGTGGGACCGGTTCGTACACGACACCCATGCCACCGATCAATCCAACATGCGCATCCGGGCTTCTCTTCCCCGCCTTCCCGACACCCACCTACCACGTGCATGTCGCAGAAGTTGAGATTGATCCCACTACCGGGGTAGTGCGAGTGCTTAGGTATCTAGTCGCTCAAGAAGTCGGAAAAGCCATCAACCCAGAGGCCGTCCGCGGCCAGATTCAAGGAGGAGTCGTACAGGGTCTGGGGTACGCCCTTTGGGAGACCCTTCAAATAGATGCTGGTCAATACAGCCAGCGAACTCTTGAGGCGTATGGGTTACCACTAGCAACGGACACCCCCGAAGTTGAGATCGTCCTGCTCGAGCACCCCGATCCCGCAGGCCCCTACGGGGCAAAGGGTGTCGCCGAGCCACCAATTATTCCTGTCGCCGCCGCAATTGGGAACGCTGTCGAACACGCCATCGGGAAATCAGTCAACGCGATCCCCATTACCGCCGAATGCGTCCTCGAGGCACTCAACGGCTCGTAATGGCTTCAAATCTTCGAGTCGGCGTGGACGTCGGCGGCACCAACACAGATGCAGTGGTCATGGTGGGGGACGCTGTTGTCGCGTCGGTAAAGGTGCCAACTACAGACGATGTAACGGGTGGGATCCTTTCTGCCCTGACGGAACTCTTCTCGGATACCAATCTCTCGCCCGCTTCCATCGTGGCGGTCATGATTGGCACGACCCATTTCACAAATGCCGTGGTTGAGGCCAGTGGACTAGCTCCGACTGCCGTTATTCGACTCGGTCTCCCAGCAACGTCCTCGCTGCCCCCACTGGTGGATTGGCCTAATCGATTAACCAAAGCCATCGGAAACCACACCTATATGTGTCGAGGCGGGCATGAATATGATGGGCGAGAGATTGCTCCCCTTGATCATGAGGGACTACAACGGATAGTCGAAGAGGTCGCGCTTGCGGGAGTGCGGTCTTTCGCCATCACCTCAGTCTTTTCCCCGGTGAATCCGGAGTTCGAACATGAGGCCGCCTCGATTATCAAGGAGAGTGTCGATGGTGCCTCCGTTAGCTTGTCGAGCGAAATTGGGCGAATCGGCCTGCTTGAACGAGAGAACGCGACCGCCATGAATGCCTGCCTGATTGATCTGGCTAGTCGAATCGTGGATGCTTTTGAGGCCGCTATAGCTAACTTCGGGATCAGCGCTCCTCTGTACATCAGTCAGAACGACGGCACACTCATGAACGCTGACCACACCCGGCAATATCCGGTCGCGACGTTTGCTTCAGGGCCAACAAACTCAATGCGCGGAGCAGCCTTCTTGAGTGGCCTGACCGACTGTGCCGTTATCGACATCGGGGGAACCACATCTGATATAGGCGTTTTGGTAAATGGGTTCCCCAGAGAAGCCTCCGCCACAGTTGACATATGTGACGTGCGGACAAACTTTCGCATGCCCGACCTCATATCGCTTGGCATAGGCGGCGGCAGCCTGGTTAGAGACGTGGATTCCCCAACTGTGGGGCCAGACAGCGTGGGATTCAGACTAACTAACAAATCACTCGTCTTCGACGGTGACACGCTCACGGCGACAGACGTAGCAGTGGCAGCAGGTCTAGTAGAAATTGGTGACCCCGGTTTGGTTGCCCACCTTGATTCGACGCTCATTGCTCAAACACGAACTGCCATCCAAGAGTCATTGGCTGAGGCTCTGGATCGACTGAAGATCCGACCTGAGGACGTGCCTCTTGTCGCAGTAGGCGGAGGAAGTTTCCTCGCAGAACAGGGCCTGCCTGGCACTAGCAAGGTGGTTATGCCCGACAACGGACCAGTAGCAAACGCCATCGGAGCTGCTATCGCCCAAGTCGGTGGAGAGATCGACAGGATCTTCTCTCTTCAGACAACAAGCCGGGAAGAAGTCCTAGACCTAGCGCGCCAAGAAGCGGTCCAACGAACCGTTGATGCAGGAGCCTCATCGGACTCTGTAGAGGTTGTTGAACTAGAAGAAGTGCCACTCTCCTACCTGCCGAGCAACGCAGTCAGAGTCAGAGTCAAAGCCATCGGGGACTTGGAGTTCAGTTGAAGAGCAACGTTCCATTTCCACTCGAGGGACATACAGCCCTAGTTACGAGTTCTTCTAGGAACCTCGGAGCCGAAGTGGTACGAGTTCTCGCTGCATCTGGAGCAAACGTCGTTGCCACTTACTTCCAGTCCAAATCAGCGGCCGAAGATCTAATTAACGAACTTGCCGATACACCCGGCACCCATTCGGTTGTCTACGGCGACACCTCCAACGCTAAGTCAACCCGTCTTCTGCTCGATAGTGCAACTGCCGCAGCACCTGGGACTATCGACATTCTGGTCAACAACTCAGGACCATTCTCTATGACTCCGTTTAGTGAATTGCCGCTCGACGAATGGGACCGGATTTGGAATGGAAATGCGACGGCTGCCTTCCTCGCTGCACAAATGCTTGCACCTCAAATGCGTCTACTTGGTTGGGGTCGAATCGTCAATGTGTCTGCGGCATCCGCCTACCTTCGGAACCACTCGATCTACACAGTCGCAAAAGATGCAATGATCACATTGACTGAATCGATGGCGTTTGAACTAGCCCCCGAAATTACTGTCAACTGCGTTGCCCCTGGCCAGATAGCTGAATCTGCCGACGACATAGCCGAGTTCGACCCTTCGTTTGTAGAGCGAGCAATCGATCGAACCCCCGCTGGTCGGCTAGTAACACGCAACGAAGTCGCTGAACTCATCGTGTCCATCTGTCTCCCACAGTTTGACATGGTCACTGGAACAACTATCCCGATTGAAGGTGGATGGCGTATCAACCACTTTTGAGGCCTGCAGGGAGCCCAGTTGGCCCCCTCTCCCTGTCACTTGCCCCAAAGCACCTCTGAGATTAAGGTCAACAATGTTTATAAAGTTAGTGTCGGGCATATAACTAAACTTAGAGAATCAGGGAGATGTTGATGAGTAGTCGGCGTGTGTCACGAGCAATCCAAGCGATGGCTGTCGGGCTGGCCTTAGTCATTGTTGCTGCCTCCTGTGGAAGCGATGAGGGCGAGAAGGAAAGCACCGAAGCCGTGGCTAGTGCAACTACTGCGGCATCTGAAACCGCTGCAGCGCCTGCTACTACTGCAGCACCTGCTACTACTGCAGCACCTGCTACTACTGCAGCACCTGACGACGGCGATACATCCAGCACATGTGAGCCGTTGCGGGTTTCAGATGAGTCCGATACTGACATTCTCGAGTTGCACCTGTTCCGGAGCACTGGGGCCTATACAACGACACGTGCGTTGAGTTGGCCTCCTCTGGATCAGACGTACGTGGAGAGTGACGGGATCCTTGAAGGGACTTGGGAAACTGTCCCGAGTGCACTGATTGAATCGGTTGAGTGGTCTGACGACCGGAGTTCTGCGACATTCGTTGTTCACGGTGACGCTAAGTTTGCTGATGGCAAGCCAATCACCGCTCACGACTTCGTCTACACGTTTAAGAGGGCGATCGATTCTGCTGGAAGTTATATTCCGCTGCTGTTGCCGTTTGTGGATATCGATTCCTCAGATCTGATCGAGGTGGTTGATGATCGGACCTTTACGGTCAACGCCAATCGCCCAACTGCGCTTCTTGAGCGGTTCCTCACCTTCCAGGTATTCGCCCCCATTGACAAAGAATTGGCTGAAGCGAATTCCACAGAAGAGGACCCGTGGGCTTTCGACTACTTCGTAGATCACAACAATTCGTCGGGTCCATACACCTTGACGAACTGGGATCGAGCCACTGGGGAATTGGTTCTCGATTTGAACCCGGGATTCCCTGGAGAGGTCAACAACTGCGGGGTGATCATCAAGAACATCCCCGACGCGGAACAGCGTGTCCAACTTCTCCAGAACGGAGAGCTTGACGTAATCATGGGTGTTCCACCACGGCTACTGTCGACGCTTGAAGACGACCCGAACGTCACTGTGTATAGGGCTCCTTCCTCAAGCGTGAACTACTTGTATATGAATCGAGCATTTGCTCCATTGGACAACAAGTTGGTTCGTCAAGCCATCTCATGGGCCGTGCCTTATGACGCCATTCTGAGCAATGTTCTGTACGGCTATGCCCAGCCGGCAGGCACCCTGGTTACCTCCCCAATGGAGACCTATCAGGGCGATGCTGCCGGGGTGTACAGCTTTGATCTGGACAAAGCCAGGGAAGCGTTTGAGGCATCAGGAGTCGAACCCTTCTCAATCGAGTTGGGGGTCCAACAGTCCCAGACACAAGACCAACAGGCTGCAGTCCTGATCCAGGACAACCTCCGTCAGATTGGTATCGATCTGGAGATCAACATCCTTCCCGACGGCGACTTCCAGAGTCGGCGGAACAACCGAGAAATGCCAATGTCCTTCCACGACTGGTATTCGTGGGGTGATGACCCCTTCTATCAGATGACCTTCCTTGGAGGTTGTGGTTCGTTCGTGAACTTCGCTGATGGCTGCAACGAGCGCCTTGACGAAATAATGAGTGAAGGCAAGTTTGAGACCGATCCGGCACGTCGAGAAGAACTCTCACTTGAGGCCCAACAGATCATGGTTGACGAGGCATCACGGGTATACCTGTGGGCAAAAGACTGGATTATTGCTACCCGGTCTGACGTCACCGGAATCAAGAAGGACTTCAGTTCCGTTCCACGCCTTGAAGCCCTAGGCCGGAACGGCTAAGAAGCGAAACGAATCGAAGATCACAGCGACAGAAGATGAGCGGGTGGAGTCCCCTCCTCCCCGCTCATCGTCTGTCGTGAATCCAACCAGGCGAACAACATCTAACTTTCGCTCGGCCGCGTTGGTGGACCAGATACCGTTTTTTGTTGAAGTTTGACGTAACTAGAGAGGTCGGGCAGTGAGGAAATACCTCTTAAAGCGTGTCGCCACCTCACTACTCACGATTCTTGGGATCGTTGTGGTCGTCTTCTTCATAGTCAGAGTACTTCCAGGAGATGCTGCGGCAGTAAGAGCCGGTCCATATGCAAATCAGGAGTTGATCGACCGGATAGCTGACAAATACGGACTGAACGATCCTCTTCACATTCAATTTGTCGACTACGTCGGCGGAGTAGCTCAGGGCGACTTGGGCATCTCTATCCGTACCAACCAGAATGTGACCACCGAACTCCTAGACCGACTCCCTGCTTCCCTAGAACTTGCCCTTTACTCTGTAATCCTCGCCACTGCAGTCGGAGTGAGCCTCGGCGTATTATCTGCACACTGGCAAAATACATGGATAGATCGACTTTTACGGATTTTCGCTGTCATCGGTTCAGCTATGGCCCTATTTTGGTTGGGCCTGCTCCTAACATTCTTTTTTGCCTTTAAATGGGGATGGTTCCCTGGTCCGGTAGATCGACTAGCCGTTGGGAGCGAGTATCCACGGACTGTCACAGGCTTCTACACGATCGATGGGATTCTCACCGGTAAGCCGAGCATCACGGTAGAAGCATTTCGATATCTTGCTCTTCCCGTAATGGCTTTGGCCTTTGTTCTTGCTGCTCCAATTTTGAAAATGGTTAGATCCGCGATGATCGAAGCATTGGAGAGTGACTTCGTTCGTACCGCTAAAGCAGTCGGAGTCCCACAAACGCGAATCCTCTTTGTGGATGGTTTTCGAAATGCTCTAATTCCAATCACCACAACTATTGGGATCGTTTTTGGATTCATGCTGGGTGGCAACATCCTTGTGGAGTTTCTTTTCTCGTGGCCTGGTATTGGACGATACGCGTTTGATGCCATCACGACTAGAGACCTTGAAGCCCTACAAGGGTTCGTGGTCTTGGTAGGCGTGATGTACGTATTCCTGAATATGGTGATTGACATCACCTACGCAATCATCGATCCTCGAATTCGGCTCGGTAGTGGGCTAACAAAATGACCCTGTATCCGAGTTCGGCATCAGACAGGCCAACGGATTCTCCGTTTGTTCCTCAGCGCATCTTTGTGCCAACGGAGTTGTCCCTCCCAAGGCGCTGGATTTCCTTCATGCGAACAAATCCATTGTTTACTGTCGGGCTGTTCCTTCTATCTGCGTTCGTGGGTCTAGCAGCTATCGGCCCCTTCTTCGTTGGTGATCCCCTCCGAACCAATATCACAGAAATGTTCTCCCCTCCCTCTGCAGACCATCTGTTCGGAACTGATGAGTATGGAAGAGATGTGTTTGCTCGAGCCGTACATGCAGCCCGTTTGGATCTAACTATTGGCCTGATAATCGCCGTGGTCGCAATGACGATCGGTTCAACCGTTGGAGTCATCGCTGGCTACTTTGGAGGCCGAGTCGATGAGATCATCATGCGACTTACCGATGTTCTACTGGCCTTCCCCGGCTTTGTCTTGGCACTAATTATCGTTGCCGCCCTAGACGAATCCTTACTCAATGTTGTGATCGCCGTCGCCGCCGCCTATGTCCCCTACTTCATCCGACTTACTCGGGCCCAGGCTCTTGTAGAACGTGAACAGGAATATGCGGATGCAGCTCAACTGGCTGGCAACACTCCAATTCGAATCGCATTCCGGCATGTGATGCCCAACTCTTTAAGGCCAGCACTAGTTTCCGCCACCCTCGTAACCGGATGGGCCGTTCTAACGGTTGCCGGGCTTGCCTTTCTAAGCGTTGGAATCCAACCCCCTCAGGCTGAATGGGGAGTGATGGTCGGAGAAGGGGCAAGTGACATCATTACCGGTGAATGGTGGACTTCTCTGTTTCCTGGAGGAATGATCGTTCTCGCCGTAATGGCCTTTCACTTCATTGGTGATGACCTCACCGAGACAAGAGCATGAGCCTCTTAGGTGTTACTGGCCTTAACGTTGCACTGACAGGCAGCCCATACCCCATCCTCCGCGATGTTGACTTTTCTGTGGAACCCGGAGAAATACTTGCCCTGGTTGGCGAGTCTGGCTCTGGAAAGACCATGGCTGCACTAGCAGTAATGGGCCTCTTGCCATTAGGCATAGAAATGACTGCCGGGGAAGTCCATCTCGACGGCAACAATCTGGCCCGTTCTGATGGAACAGTAGACCGTGATGCCAGCCAGATATCAATGATCTTTCAACAACCTGTTGGGGCTCTAAATCCAACTATGCGGGTAGGCCATCAAGTCGCTCGAGCCATCCAGATCAATCAACAGTTAGATCGCAACTCAGCTCTTCAGGCTGCTATCAACACTATTGGCCATGTCGGGATACCCGGACCAGAACGAGTAGCTCGCAACTTTCCACATCAGCTATCGGGGGGAATGTGTCAGCGGATAATGATCGCTATGGCAATCAGCTGCAGACCTCGGCTTCTTATTGCCGATGAGCCCACTACAGCTCTTGACGTAACGGTTCAGGCTCAGATATTTGAGCTAATCAAAGCGCTCGTAGAGGAGATCGGATGTGGTGTCGTCTTCATTACACACGATCTAGGAGCAGTGGTTGAGATGGCAGACCGAGTATCAGTGATGTATGGCGGACAGGTGATGGAAGAGTTGCCCGTAAGTGAACTGTTAAACCTGCCTCTGCACCCCTATACCCGTTACCTGCTCGAATCTGTGGTGCAAGAGGTCGACCATCGAGTCGAAGACGTTGGAGTGGATTTCGCCCTTACAGGTTGTCGCTTCGGACACCGTTGCCTTCTCGCCCACGAACCCTGCAACGAATTTCCACAACTAAGAGAGATTTCTCCAGGACATCGACTTTCCTGTATCGAGAAGATGACACAGACGCCGTGACTCTGCTAGATATTCGAAACCTTTACAAGACCTTCGGTCGAGGTATTAATGCTACTCCCGCAGTGCGCGGTGTTGATCTGCAGCTCGAACGCGGCGAGACGCTAGGTCTAGTTGGTGAATCAGGGTGTGGAAAAACAACGCTGGGTCGAATACTTGTCGGGCTTAACGCTCCGACCTCGGGACAAGTCCTGTTCGAAGGTCAAGATATAGCGGGCCGCCTAAATGAACCCCAGTTCCGCGCACGAGTGCAGATGGTCTTCCAGCACCCTCAATCATCGTTGAATCCAAGATTTCGAGTAGAAACCACGCTACGTGAACCAGCCAAACTTCGAGTAGCAACTGCCGGCACGGAGAAGACCGCAGAGGCTATTGCAGAGACACTCCGCCTTGTCGGCCTTGGCGAGGAGTACCTGTCGAGAAAACCCAGACAACTATCTGGTGGACAACAACAACGCGTTGCGATCGCCCGAGCGTTGATGAGTGACCCCGACCTCATCGTTCTCGACGAGCCCACATCGAGCCTTGATCAATCCATACGCAGTCGAATCATCTCTCTACTCAATGACATCCAGGAAAACCATTCTGTTTCCTATCTATTTATTAGCCATGACCTAAGCACGGTTCGAAAGATCGCCCATCGGGTAGCTGTCATGTACCTCGGCCGCATAGTCGAGACATCCGATACCGCCGACCTCTTCAACAACCCGCGTCATCCCTATACCAGAGCTCTCCTTTCCGCTGCCCCATCTCTCGACCCAAGCGATCGATCAGAAAGAATCATCCTCCGTGGTGAGACCCCAAGTTCAACAGAACTTCCAGTCGGCTGTTCATTCCAAGATCGATGCGACCTCGTTCATGATCAGTGCCGCAGTCAACGGCCCCAGTTAAGCGAGATTGAACCTTCTCGCATGGTCGAATGTTTCGCTGCTCAGTGATGACCCGTGACTGTTTCTACAACCTTCGGATCTATATAGACACTCACACTGCTAATCAGACCATCGGTGAGTTCGAACACCTCTGTGAATTCAATCCGATATTCGACCCCATCTGCATCGCATCCAGAACTCTCGAATTCTGCGA
>Ga0187827_10002469_pt1 | contig 25249 bp, 22 predicted proteins | sample ETNtaG_39_FD_167969 | JGI IMG/M metagenome (GOLD analysis project Ga0187827, IMG submission 167969) | Marine microbial and viral communities from oxygen minimum zone, Eastern Pacific Ocean - ETNP2014_SV_150_PacBio MetaG (Illumina Assembly) | ecosystem: Environmental > Aquatic > Marine > Hypoxic... | reverse complement strand
CCTGGCGGCCATAGCGAGTGGGAACCACCTGAATCCATTTCGAACTCAGAAGTGAAAACGCTTAGCGCCGATGATAGTGCGGGGTTTCCCCGTGTGAAAGTAGGACACTGCCAGGCATATAAACATTGGCCGGAATCTCCAACAAAATAATATATTTTGGGGGATTCCGGCTTTTGCTTGTCTGGTCTTGATTAGAATAGAGCCGAAAACATTACTCATAGAGCCGTTGGTCATTCACTAATTGGTTTCTTGCGTGGGAGCGATACGGGCAGGACAAATATTGAAATGAATACTACCAGTAGAAAAAGCTAAGATCTGAGCCTGTCCCATCATCACAAATCATAGCTACGACCGGCACGGTCAGCTACCAAGCGGCATCTGCTAAATCTTCGCTTTACCGAAATGGTGAGGTGTTGATTCGTCGAGATGGCGACGGTAGCGATAATGGATACAAAGGTCCATCGAGGGAAGAACGGGAAGTTAGGATTCAGAATGCACGTCTTTTAGAGAACGAGCAACGTCGTACAATTCAAGTCCACAGATTTGAATTACTTGCTCGGCTACTTTCACAGCCCGATCTAGACTTCTACGACAACCAACACATTGTTCAGGAATACTACGGTGAGTGTGCCGAGATCATTCGGGAGGAGACTGGCGCACACCACGTATTTGCCTTCGACCACAATATCCGATCTGTGGCTGGAAAGAATAACCGGAGACGTATCGCTGGTGGCCAACAAGTTCAGGAGCCCGCCCGTACTGTACATGGCGACTATACGCTCACCAGTGGACCGCAGCGTCTAAGGGACCTGGGAAATCCGCCCGGAATTAACGACACACTACGCTCAACAATTGGTAAGCGTACATCTCTCCTCACGCCCGACATGATAAATCATGTGCTTGATGGCAATGGTCGGTTTGCAATCATAAATGTTTGGCGGAACATAGCCCATGAACCTGTTGCGAACCATCAACTTGCTCTTTGTGATGGACAAACCGTTAATCCTGAGGATCTAGTTGTATTCGAAATCCACTATCACGATAGGATCGGTGAAAACTATTTCGCAAAACATGCTGCACAGCACAGTTGGTGGGACTACCCGGCAATGACTCGGGATGAAGCATTACTGATTAAGCAGTGGGATTCGATCGGTGAGTTAGCACGATCTGGCGGTGCTCGCGCAGATTCCAGTGTTGGTAGTGACCAAGCACCATGCACTTTCAGCTTTCATACCTCTTTCAAAGATCTAACTATCCCACCAGAATCTCCGGACCGTCAGAGCATCGAAGTACGCTGTATCGTCCTTTACAATTGAATCTTGGTTTTTGGTGGTGACTCAGGCATCAACTGCAACGACGCAAAAGCTTTAGCCCAAGAAATCAACAATGGTACATCCGCTCTCCTATCATCAGGTTGATAACTGAAACAAAGCAGCGAAAACAATAATGATTAGGAGAAAGTTGCGAGTGCGCTCCAAGATCCGTTTGCAGCGCACTTTTATGCAGCTGACTTTTACTCAGGTAATCGTAGGTTCGATCCCTGCACGGATCCGGAAACGGATGGCGCTGACCCGATGGACATTATGTGGCGTTTCTTCTAGGCCGTGCGTCTACTGATACAACGAATAAGCACTATCGTTTTAACGTAACGAAAGTGATGCCGGTCCAGCAGTATGCGACAAGCATTGCACCCTGGGCTTCCAGGTCGCCGCCATATTTAACAACACCGGGCAAGTGTCGGGATATCATTCCTATCGATTCCAGAGCCAATCCATTGCAAAGAGGGTGCCATTGCGGGGCAGATATAGCCACTATGGCATGAACCAAGGCATCACACCCGGTCCAGACATCTGTTTCATCTGGAAGCTCTAGCAGTTCACTGGCTCGACTACTAACGGAACCCTATCATTACGATGCTCGGTTCAGGTAATCTAATAAATTCAAGTTCTATCTGCTGGACTAACAGCAGTAATTAAGGACAGAAAATATGGATACGAAAGAACTGAAGTTTATTCGCCTGGGTCTTCGCAATCGTGGAAGTAGTACGCGACTCCGTATGCGGTGGGATTGTTCCCCAAGAACGTGCGCGGCTGTGACGACAATGCTTCCTGTCGAAAGTCAGGTTTATCACGCAAAATATGCTAACAACGAAATTTATAACCTAGTACCACTTCCGGAACCGATTCCTCCACAGGAATGGACCTGCTTGTACCCTGGCCCGGGCGACCTCTTGTTCGCACCCGTTAGTTCACTTCAAACGGGTGGTTTTTCTGGCGGCAATACTCTCTCGAATCAAGAAATGCCGGTGAATGAGGAAGGCCTAATTCTTGACTTCGCTTTTTTTTACGAGCGCGGAAATACGCTAATCAGTCCTTACGGGATCAGCCCAACTACTCTGTTTGCAACAGGAACATCCTTCGAAGAACTGGAGGAATTTGCAGAGGCCTGCCGCGATGTCTGGTTTTCTGGGGCCGCTGGTGAAACTATGTACATAGAACCAGATTGATGCCTGATTGTCACAGGCGGTTTGACCAACTTCCAAACTTGCGTTACCAAGTTTCTGAGGACATTCCTAAACTTGAATCCACCGATCAATTGCTATACAAGCTTTGCCGTTGGCCACACCAGGAATAAAGAGGAAGATAAGCATGTCAGATAATTTATCGGAGGAGCGTCGGCTAGGATTGATTATTCCCGGCATTCTCCCATTTGCCCACGACAATGAGATCAGCGAGCCTGAAACACTACAGTACGATAAATGGTTCGAATTGTTCGGATACCCAAACATCCAGACTCGAACTGTAGAGGCCCATGGTGGTAGTGAAGGTCTACACACGATCGAATCGGCTTATGAGACAGCTTTGGAAAACGTCTTGGTACAGGCTGCAGAAAAGCTCGCCGAGATGGGTTGTGAAGCATTATCCTGGCCTTGTACCTGTGCAAGCTTTGTAGGTGGGCTGACATGGTCGGAGAACCAAGTTAGCGCGCTGAGCAAAGCCACCGGTCTGCCGGCAACGAGCACGTCTCTGGCAATGCTTGAAGCGGTTAGAACTTTAGGTGCTGATACCGTTGACGTTGTCAGCCCGTATCCTGCAGAACTATCCCACAGGTTTCTACAATTTCTTGATGATGCCGGAGTCCATGTCGCGGCAATGTTGTCGCTGGACTGTATCGATGAAACAGAATCCAATGACTTAGACATTCAGAGCACCGTTATCCAGTTTGATCACGCGCTTCCAAATCGAGCACATCCAATGCTGATTCCCGATACAGCCATCAGCGCAATCGCACTGATCCCGAATCTGGAAGCTCAAATTGGTCGCCCCGTCATCGCTGGCAACCAAGCCACGTTGTGGCACAGTCTCAAACTACTTGGATACGATTGCCAAGCATCCGATGCAGGTGTTCTCCTGAGCGGTAGTCAGCCGACTTTACCGCACGACTAATTGACGGGGTAGTTGGCTGAGTTGTTCACAGCCATTGTCAGTGACAATGATGGTCTCGCTGAATCCTGCACCGTATTGACGATCAACTCGTATCTGCGTTGGAAGATGAAAAACCATACCGGCTTCCAACACACCTTTATTCTGTTCGTTGATCAAAAAATGCGAACAGTCGGCCCAAGTGGGTGCAAAACTCAAGCCAACCGAATAGCCGTAAGTATGATGCCAGAGGACTCTAGACAGAATTGGTTCAATTGCTTTACGGCCAGCGGCGGCAACTTCAGCCACAGGCACCCCCGCTTTGGTTGTATCGCAGACGGCTGATATTATTTCGTCGGACACGTCAGCAAGTTCGGTGAGAGCTGTAGTAGTACGAGTCGCAACAGCTGATCGCATCAAAGGTGCGGTGTATCGGGCTCTTGATGCGCCGAGTTCAATAAAAAGCGGATCTTCGGCTTGAGCAACGTCACCTCCTCGATTTGTGTGTGGGGCAGCAGTTCGCCAGCCAAAACAAATATACGGATCTACTGTTAGTGCTTCAGATCCTGACGAGACCAGTGCAGCCAGTGAGGACGCCGCAACATCATGATCGACAGCGCCTTCGCGAAAAGAATCAAGCGCGGCTTGTGTTCCTGCATCGGTCATCCGTGCTGCCTCTCGCAAGTAGGTAAGTTCCGAGGAAGACTTGACCAGCCTTATTTCATCTACCAAGTTTTGTAGCGGTTTAGCGTCAAGCCCGTCGAGCAGTTGGGCTATAACGGTAAAGGGGGTGTAACTGCCACTCACCTCGACAGCAGTTGATCCCGATCGTAGCCCTCGTCTCTCAATTTCCCGGACAACGGCATCGGCAGGGTTTGTGCCAAGATTCCAGCTGCTAACTACTTCAGCACCGACTCCACTAACGTGATTGCGAGGATGTTCAAACTGTGGCAACTGAAGAAACGGTGTTCCTTCCATAGGCAATGCGAGAAACATGAGATCGTGTACAGCTTGTGTGAAGTGGCCGACCAGGTAACAGACATGGGTTGGGTTGGTCATAATTAGCAGATCCACTCCAGCCTTGACCATTTCCTCTCGAACTTTATCTATTCGCTGCTGATATTCGATCGCATCAAAGAAAATTTCTCTCGGTTCAGTCATGATTTATTCAGTCCTATTCGATGTCGTTTCATTACATTTGTGGCGCGTTCTTACAACAAAATTCAACTGCGATGACGCTGGATTGGCGTAGACCAATACCTCAACGAGATTTAGCCCATCTGCAGGTTCCTCAGAATTATGGGGTGACATTCAAGTTCAGAAGAGGAGTTGGCCAAGTGCGTGCTAAACATGTGCGGAAATAATAACTCAAGAGAAGGCATCTTGGGTGATTTTCCAAAACTCGACTATCACGTACGGTCGACATTAATCAGTGGCATTTGCGCGAACCATTCTGGCTTTGCTACCTCGATGGCAGCTGCAAGTCTTAAAACCAAGTCCTCATGCCCGTGGCCCGCATAGAGCATTGCGCCGACCGGCAACCCATCATTGTCTACGCCTGTGGGTATAGAAATACCAGGCAAACCTGCTTCGTTACCAGGCATCGTATAGCGACAGGCATCGACCATTCTTGAAAGCCAAGATTCAAGTGGCTCGTCACGCAACAAGCTGTATGGCCCGTTAGCAACCGGCACCCGAATTGCGTGGGTTGGGCACAACAAAATATCCCAGTTTTCAAAAAAACTACCAAATGATCGGGTTATGGTGTTATTGCCAGCCATTGCCTGTAGTAGATCGAGGGTCGTGTAAGACTGTGCCTTATCGAAATGTCGAAAGACCATAGGGGAGAGCATTCCCTCCATCTCGGTTGGATCCACACCATGTAATTGTGCGACCGGCAAGTACATTACGCGGCCACAAATCCATTGAGTGATGTAAGTGTTCCACATCAATTCCCAGTCACACAGTTCGTCATCTTCAATCTCTTGTACGTTATGTCCAAGGTCCTCAAGGACGCGGGCAACTGCAAGGATTCTGTCTACTACTGCATCATCACACTCCACGTCTCGACCCCAATGTCCCGTTGACAACGCAATCTTCATCTTTTGGGGTGGTGTAGTTAGCGATTCAAGATAAGAACCCTGTGGTGAGGCCATTGGATAAAACGTGCCACCCGCTGGTTTGGTATGGAGATAATCGAGCACAGCTGCACTATCACGCACGGTTCGGGTCACCACGCCTTCCACAGCAATTCGCCAGGTGTACTCGCTCTGGTTCAGAGGCATTGATATACGGCCCCTCGATGCCTTGAGTCCTACGAGCCCACAGTATGAGGCGGGAATTCGAGTGGAGCCTCCTCCATCCGACGCCATACTGATGGGTGTGACTCCGGCTGCAACGAGGGCGGCGGATCCTCCAGATGATCCACCCGGCGTGTGTTCGGGATTCCATGGATTTCGTGTCACCTTAACTGTACCAAGGTAGTTAGTCGACGTATCGAATGTCATCCCAAATTCGGGTGTAGTTGATCGCCCGAATGGGATTAATCCCGCTCGTAAATAGTTGTTAATCAATGGGTCGGTAACATCCGAGATATTGCCGCGTAATAGGCAAGATCCCGATTCTTGGGCACGTTGAGCCATTCGCGAGCCAAGATCTTTGAGAAATATTGGCACGCCGTAGAGAGTGCCTGACCGATTTGGGTTATTGGAATCTGCATTTTGGCGTACATCCTCGAAAAGCTCTAGGACGCCCTCCAGTTCACTGTCCACCCGTTGCACGCCCGCCGTGGCCTGTGCAACTACTTCATTCGCTGTAATTTTTCCTTTGCGAATTAGATCGGCGAGATCGATAGCATCAAGTGCGAACCATTCTGACCAACTCATCGGCAAACCAGTTTGTGTCGTCATTAGCTTTCCTAATTCTCAGAATAAAATGGAAATGATTCTTGATTAAGTTTGATCAGTGGTTTCTCTGCTCACTAGAAAGCGTCAGTCCTAGCTGTTCCCAGACTCTTGGCTAATTCCACTAATACTAATTGATTACTTCATCAAAGTATGCATCCCAAATCAGTCATCTTCGACTTAACAAGGCCAGTTCTCAGATGCCACCAATACTGACAGTACCACACCAAATTCACTGGTATGGTTCTTAGTCAGGCACAATCAGGATAGGCAGAACCCTGAACGGCTTTGTGATAGCTTCTCCAGTTCCACCGGAATCGCCGTTTAAATCAGAACTTGAGCGCCAGTCCTTAGAGTCACGAGCATTGGGATGGCAATCAGTCCTCAATTCTGCAACGCAACAACATTACTCTTGTCTGCTGTAGCGTATGTGCTGCGGTTGCTTTTCTTGTACCAAGAAATCGTTCAGATAGGTCACTTTTCTCAACTGGCTAAAACTCCATATTGGTTATAAATCCGAACGGAGTACATGAACAAATTGGAAGGATGATCGTGGCAACCCTAACCTGCGTTGTGGTGTAATGTAAACTTCAGTTGAATTATCCGAGGAGGCAAAGGTCGCAGCGATTTTTTGGCGTCATTGATAAGGGAGATTGAGAGCTTTCTATTAAAGATGAAGATGAAGGCCAAACTGGTATTTTGGATAGGATTAGCCGTTCTGGCGGCAATTGTTATCTACCATCTTAACTGGGATCTTGTGCGTGCCCTCGAGTTCTCGACGGTGTGGGAATATCGCGAGGTTATGGTTTGGGCTCTTGGCATGAGCTTAATGATCGCATTAATTGCTACGGCGATAGGATTGGTAGTTGGAACATTACTCGCAATCGTTAGCCAGTCTTCGCTTCCAATCTTACGTTGGATTGTAGTTATCTACGTAGAAATCTTTCGTAACACACCGATCCTGGTCATGTTAATTTGGGTTCACTTCGCCCTACCTATCTTAACGGGTTTTACCACGACTGCATTACAGAGTGGACTCATCGCCATGGCGCTTCAATCGAGTGCCTATTTTTCCGAAATTGTGCGAGCAGGAGTCGGAGCAGTTCCGCGTGGTCAATGGGAGGCAGCCCTTGCTTTGGGTCTTCCGCTGCGGCCACGGTGGACTGAAATTGTCCTGCCACAAGCTCTAAGAATCATTATTCCGCCACTTGCAAATCTCGCGATTAGTCTGTTCAAAGCAACGTCAATCCTATCAATTCTTTCTATTAGCGAATTGATGACTGTGTCAACAAGGATCAGTAACTTTACTTTTAAACCGATCGAGGTGCTAACTGTAGCTGCTTGCATGTATTTCATTGTTGGCTATCTAATGAGTCGTGGAACTTTACGGCTTGAACGTCATTTGCGGGAAGGCGAGCGATAACTGCCATGGAATTTGATTTACATACTCTAATACGCTTTTTTCCCGTGTTGCTCGATGGTCTTTGGATGACCGTCATAATCTCCACAGTATCCCTAGGTATCGGAATTATAATTGGGTTGATTGCCTGTCTTGGAAAGTTGATGGAAAGAGGCATTGAATATCGGCTTGCTACGAATTTTATCGATTTCTTTCGTACCATACCCGAGATGGTTCTTATCTTCTGGGTTTATTCGTGCTTGCCGTTACTGTTCGATCTCAGGCTATCCGCAGAGACCTGCGGTATTCTGGCGTTATCGCTTTATTCGGGCGCTTTTCTGGCAGAGATTTTTCGTGCTGGAATATTGGCCGTTCCACGAGAGCAGATAGAAGGTGCCTGGGCTTTAGGTCTCCCCAAAATTCCAGTCTGGAGATTTGTAATTCTTCCGCAGGCGATACGACGAATGATGCCGGCTTTTGTTAACTTTCTTACTGAATTGATAAAAGCGTCAAGCTTGCTATCGGCAATTGGTATTACCGAACTTGTTTACCAGGCGAGTACGTTAGGGGCCCAGACTTTCCGTTATGTCGAGTTTCTTAGTGCCATTGCTCTACTCTATTTTCTTATTATTCTGCCATTTAGCTTATATGCGAGACGAAGTGAAATAGTCCTTATGCGTCGTACTGGCCAGTAGAACAGTTGGCTCCTGTTATCTAGGTTTAAATCAGTGGGTTCAGAATGGTATCCAGGAAATTTAGGAGATGGACTTTTAGCAATGTATTTTGCTAGATTCCCAACTGCAGGCCATGTCGAAAGACATCTACCTTAAGGAGAAAACTATCATGAAATGGATGAAAATATTTGTCGGGGCATTTTGTTTGTTTGCAATGCTGGGTGGACCTTCTGCCCAGGCCGGAGATAGTAAGATTCAAGAAATAAAATCCAATGGCGCGCTGCGTATTTGCCATGCGGAAGCACTGCCAATGAATTACAAGGATCCGAAGACCGGCAATTGGACAGGCTATAACGTCGATGCCGGAGAAGATTTGGCAGAGAATATGGGTGTAAAACTAGTGCACGTCGATTCCACGTGGGCAACCGTAATTCCTAGCCTGCTAGCGGATAAGTGTGACATCGGAATGGTGGGTCTCTTTCGAACTGCTGCACGGGCACAGGTAGTATTGTTCGCCGATGCCTGGGGCTTTGATACCCAACAACTTGCTGTGCCTGAAAGTTCCAATATGAAAACTTATGCCGATGTGGATCAAGCTGGAAAAGTAATTTCTGTGCTCTCAGGAACGGCTGACGAGGCGTTTGCTCGAGTCTTCTTCGTGAATGCAGAGGTAAAAGCATTGGTATCAGACAAATTAGCGACAATTTTCCTAGAAGTGGCAAGCAAACGAGCTGATGCGGTATTCACCGACTCAACCACGATGAAACTGTTTATTGAAGCGAACCCAGCGATGAACCTGCGCGCACTGGGTGATGAACCGGTGAATCCTCAGGGCTACTCCTACGCGATTGCGCCAGGCGAATATCACTTCCAGCAGTTTGTGAATATTTGGATGGAACGTACGGAAACCTCCGGTAAGAAAAAGTCCTGGCATAATAAGTGGTTCAAGTAGGACTGCACCTAACGACGAACCTCAAGTTTCGGAATAAACTTCCACGCGCGCGGTGGGCGTGCGAACTGAAGTACGCCCACTACGCTACGGGAAAAATTGTTTTTCAACAACTCTTTTCCTACCCTGTGGCCCAACTCTTGTCGAGTTAGTGTCTTTCTCAAATCCTGATTTGAAGGATGTCATCAGGTTTCCCCTGTCTTCACCCTTGATCCAACTGTCTACTTCACCGGTGAAGAACACCTCGCCTCCTTTCTCCGATAAGGTGAGGGAAAAGGCGGTTAAGATGTTATCGGCTTTGGCGGGGAACAGTCTGAGTTTGAACTACAACGTCACCACCACACGTTAGATTTTAAGGTATGCGAGACCAAGATTATTTGGTGATCTAACTTTCTGAAACTGTTATTCTTTAAGAATATTGCCTCACTGAGAAGGAGATGGTAGTGGCCGATCAAATGCAATTCATCCGTGTCGGGATGCGTCGAAATGGAGCCAGTGTAAAACTTAAACTCCGTTGGGATAATTCACCCAGAACGTGCGAACTGGTTAGTGCTGCACTGCCAATTGAAGGTGACTTGTGGCACGCGAAATATGCCAATCATGAGATCTACATTCTCTTGCCAGTGGTCGAGATCTTCGGGGAAGACCCGCCGGGCGAATGGCAGTGTATGTATCCGGCACCTGGCGACTTGATGTACCTCTTTCATCCGCCGGGACTATTGCCGAAAAATGTTTATTCTCCTGACAGCCCCCGTCAAATTGTTGATGTCGCCTACTTTTATGATCGGGGTAACAACCTCTATGGTCCTTCGGGTGCTAATCCGGGTAACATCTTCGCTACCGCTGTGTCTATTGAAGATATGGAGAATTTTGCCAAAGTCTGCCTAGAAGTATGGAAGAACGGATTTTCCGGTGAACGGATGTACGTGGAACCGGCATGAACGGGAGTTTGATATGTACACACGTTACAGCTGTAGAGAGGAGGCATCAGGTGGGCCATTCGCTCGTGAGATGAAAGAGATAGTTTCCGCCTAGGTCTGTAAGGGGTAGCCCGCTCAATAGCCGTCAGGAATTCTCGATACGGTTGAGTACGCGTTCGGTGATCACCAGTGTTTGATCGATATCGGCTTCACTATGGGCGAAGGAAATGCTGCCTTGCTTGGTTGTTACCGGAAAGTGGAACACTCCATTTTCAATTAATGATTTACGGTAGCCTACATCGTAGGCAGCGTCGTTATGGATTGCGATGTCTCGCCAATTGACAGGTGCGTGGTCCATGAAATACACAACAAATGCCGAGCCTTGCCGAACAACAGTGGTCGGATAGTTTCTCGAGTGAAATATTTGCTCGAGTCCGGACTCCATCTGTTGCCCAAGCGTATCGAGCTTTCCGTAAATCTCCGCCTCCCGATTCCTGAGTTTTCCCAACGTGGCAATTGCAGCAGCTACGACCAGTGGGTGTCCGTTGTAAGTACCGGCTACCATAACCCGGCGGCTAACATCCGAGTCTGTACAATAGCGCATTACAGATTCCTTCCCACCAACTACACCCATCGGATAGCCGTTTGCCACTGCTTTACCAAAGATGCTGAGATCCGGAGTCACGCCGGCTACATTCTGATATCCACCAAGGCCGTGTCGAAAGCCAGTCTTAACCTCGTCAAATATCAGTACCGTACCGTAACGATCACATAGCTTACGCACTCCTTGGAGGTAACCTGGCTCAGGCTTGATGATGCCTACGTTTTGGAGAATAGGTTCAAGGATAAACGCCGCAACGTCGGAATTTGATAGCACCATCTCGACGGCGGATAGGTCGTTGTACTCAACGACCCGGACAGTTTGTTGCACAACCTCAGGTATGCCGGCAGTGATCGGGCGCAATGGATAAGCTGTGCCTGGTGTGTGATCTTGCATGACGTCCTTTGAGTCCATGAGGTTAAAAGAGACGTAGTCCGTACCTCCGTTATAGCCGCCTTGTACAATGAGCACATCGTCTCTACCTGTGGCTGCTCGGGCCAGCCGGAGCGCATACATCACGGCTTCGGTTCCAGTGTTGGTAAGTTGGATCTGTTCAAGACCTGGTACGCAGTCGACGATCAGTTCGGAGACTTCGCTCTCCCATGGTGTGATGCCCGCCCCGATTAGCGATGCTCCTCTGTCGATCGCGTTTCGAACAGCGTCGTCTACATTTTCGTCACCGTGGCCAAGAAGGTAGGGACTGAATGCCGCGTGGTAGTCGATATAACGCTTGTCCTGATCGTCGAAAATATAAGCGCCCTTCGCGCGGGTGAATGTTCTCATCGGATCGATCGCCCTGTTCAGCGACATGACTCCACCAGCTATTGGATTTATGTTGTGTTGAGTTGTCATTTAAATAATCCGTGATTAAACGAATCGGTTGCGGTGTAATGGTGAAGACAGATCGTGTGTGCTACCAATGCGGAGTATCCGATCAATACTCCCATGATGCAATATCCTACCCTAGGTTAATTTAGGCAAAAACATTTGTGAGCCTGGCCGATCATACAGATTAGCGCAAACAGACTAAAGAGTTAGCCTGAATATTTCTTGAGTAGACCTGGGGGCAGCGAGATTCGGGCTGTTTTCAGATGGGAGTTGTTGAAGCAGTTCATTGAGAAAGCGTTGTTGGTGTTGGGTGGTGTTGTTTCATTTTCAATCCGCCACATCGGCGAAACGAGATCATTCGGCGTTGAATAAGCATAGGCCACCGCCACGTGTTTTTTCCACGGTCGTCGTACAGGGCAGCGTTGGGCTGTATTGGCGGGGAATTGCGGGGGCGTGGAAGACCAAGCGCTGGTTAGGTTAGGCGCTGGATGATAGGCTGTGGATACACCGGGTGCTTTGCAGGATCAGGGCACCTAATTTGAGCAATTTCAGGCAATCGTACTCTGCGCGGGACTTTAATTATTTCTATTCCTCCGTAGAAGTTGCTCAAACCGATTAAATAAGGATGGTATCCCCTAAAAAGTCGACCTACATGGTCGAGTATTTCGTTGCCCGATGGCGTTCGACAGTTTGTCGGTGAAAAGCCATTCCATCCGGATCGAAATCTCGCTGTGGCGATTGTTCCGGTTCGTAGTATCCATGTGTGTCAGTGCCCCTGACTAACATGGCAGTCAGCTTGGGGCCGCCCGTTTGTCGAGTCGATGTCGCCATATATCGAATCGCAAAACCGATGCGCCTATCGGGAGAGGAATTTGGGCCAGATGCATGCGCGGTAAACATATGGTGAAAGGATATCTCTCCAGGTTGCAGTACGACATCTTGATTGGTGGCTCTCTCGATCACTTCATTATCTATTTGCTGGTTCCGGCTCAACATGTTCCTTTCGTCAAGAATTTCCCTGTGTTCAACTTGGCCCCATCGGTGTGAACCGGTTGCAAGCTGCAAACAGCCGTTTCCGCGGTGGCATGGAGTCAGCGCTACCCAGGCGGTCAGGATGTCAGTTGGCTCGAACCGCCAATACGTTGAGTCTTGATGCCAAGCGATAAAACGTTTATCGCCGGGTTCCTTGATAAACAAGCTAGAACTGAATGTCAGTATATCCGGGCCAATTAGGTCTTCCACTGCATCCAGAATGCACTCGTGTCGCACCAGTTCATCCAGGAACGTGAAAAACAGGTAAGACTTATGCAGTTCCATGTGCTGCAATTTTCGACCGAGAGCGTCTTCAGCAGCCTCCAGGCGGCACCTGTAGCCGTGTGCTTCATCGATAGCGAGGGCTTTTATAGGGAAAACGTAGCCATCACGCTGGTAATCTAACGCTTGATCATTGTGCAATATTTTCTTCACTAAGATCCCGCACGAGGTCCTCGTGATCATGATTGTTGCCGAACGCAGGGCTAGATATATTATGCAGATATGAGTAATAATTGCCAATACGGCTTTGACGAATTGGCCGGGCATGGATGTTACTCTTTACAAGATACAAAATTAGGAGGACGTAATGAAAAACTTCACACGGTTACTAATAAGGGTGGTGATGGGTGGTGTTGCCCTGTGTTTTGTCTCAACGGTAACTATGGTCGGAATAGCCTCAGCAGGTTCGACACTGGAGCGGGTAAAAGAGCAAGGATATATCCGGGTCGCCTTTGCAAACGAGGCTCCATATGCTTACGCGACAGCGGCTGGAAAACTGACAGGAGAAGCACCAGAGATTGCCAGAGCCATCTTCAAGAAGATGGGAATCGACCAAATCGATGGTGTGCTAACCGAATGGGCCTCGTTGATTCCGGGATTGCGTGCAGGGCGTTTTGATGTCATCACGGCAGGTATGTTTGTGCTCCCAAAACGTTGTAAGCAGATCAATTTCTCGGAACCGACTTACGGCATGACCCAGGCTCTTCTGGTCAAAAAAGGTAATCCAAAGGGAATCAACACCTACGAAGACATTGCCAGAGTTGGTGCAACATTAGCTGTCACCGCGGGTGGGGTTGAGGTTGATCAGTCCAAGGACAAGAACGTGAAAAACCTGATGATGGTGCCCGATTTTGCGACAGGTCTTGCGGCGGTTCAGTCCGGACGGGCAGATGCTTATGCTCTGACCGCTATTTCAATTGGGCAACTGGTCGAAAAGGTGGGTCCGGACGGAGGGGTCGAGCGGGCAATACCGTTCACGTTTGTCAGTTCTGCTGGCAATGTTGAAAAAGGTCATGGCGGGTTTGGTTTTCGCAAGCAAGACACAGCACTCCTCGCCGCGTTTAACAAACACATGAGTACTTTTATCGGCTCGAAAGAGCACCTGGATATAGTGAAGCCGTTTGGCTTCGGTCAGACCGAACTGCCGACAAAGACAACGGCGCAGTTGTGCGCTGGAAACTAGGCAGATAAGCTGGCCTCTGATCCGCACCACCCGGCGGGCCATTAGACCGCCGGGTGGTGCTATGTTCGCCTCTTGTAAATTTTATGTTGTCGTTGATTGCTCATGAAACGGCACTACATTTTTCTCATACTGATCCTGAGCTTCTTCGCCGGCCTGGCTGTCGCCAGTTTTGCCGGATTCAAGGATTTTCTTCCGGCACTATTGCGCGGTTCGGTTGTCACGATCAAGTTGACGGTAATGGCTTATATTGTTGCGCTTGTTCTTGCATTCGCGGCGGGTTTGGCCAAGTTGTCGCCTCTTTGGAGTATTCGCTGGCTTGCGATTGGCTATATCGAAATTTTTCGTGGAACGTCTTCCCTAGTACAGCTCTTCTGGATATTTTTCGTGTTACCAGAATTCGGCATTATGCTGGAACCGATGCAGGCAGGTGTGTTGGCACTTGGATTAAATGTAGGCGCCTATGGTGCTGAAGTTGTACGTGCCGCGGTCCTTGCGGTACCGAGAGAACAATACGAGGTCACAACAGCGCTTAACTTTTCGCGTGCGATGGCACTGCGGCGGATCATCCTTCCTCAGGCAATTGTCGCGATGATCCCAACCTGGGGAAACCTCTTCATAGAACTGCTGAAAGGAACTGCACTGGTATCCGTCATTACTCTGACTGACCTGACGTTTGCAGCTTATCAATTAAACCAGTCAGTCCTTAAAACGATGGAAATCTTTGGGCTGGCATTGGTGATCTATTACTTCATGGCACAGGTCAGTCGTATCGCGACCAGCGCCTTGGAAGAAAGGCTGGGTCAAGGCCTCAGTCGAGGGAGGGCGTGATGCGGCTGTGGCGGATGAATCTGTTGGTATTGTCTGCCTACGCGATTATTGGTGGTCTAGTGGTCGTGTTGTACGGCCAATCAGCCACAATTGGATCCATCGACTGGGATTGGGAATTTACTCGAAACGAGGTATTGCCACGCTTAATCCAGGTAGTGCCAATTACTATCCAAGCAACGTTCCTGGGCTTTGGGATTGCAGTTGTTCTCGGTTTGGTGTTGGCGATTGGTCGACTGTCTAAGAATGTCTGGATATCAAGACCCGTTACGGAGGTCATTGAATTCGTCCGCGGGACACCGCTCCTTGTACAGATTTTCTTCTTATTCTTCATTCTTCCAGACTACGGGATCGTGTTGCCGGCATTCCTTACGGGTGTCTTGGCACTTGGCCTGCACTATTCCACATATTGTTCGGAGGTATACCGCGCTGGACTAGAGAATATCCCCCGTGGGCAGTGGGAGGCGGCGATCGCACTCAATCTCGGCCCACTCAGAACCTTCAAGGATATTATTGTGCCCCAGGCAATACCGCCAATTGTACCGGCGCTGGGCAATTACCTGATTGCGATGTTTAAAGATACGCCGCTCTTATCTTTTATCGCGGTGGTTGAAATTATGCAGGAGGCCAAGATCATCGGTTCAGAGTGGTACGTATTTCGGGAACCGATCACGATCGTCGGTTTGTTTTTTCTCCTCATGAGTGTAGTAGCAGCAATTGGTGTTCGCCGTTTAGAGGCCTGGTTCCGGGTGAGGAGACATTGATATGTCACTGATGGTCGAGTTTAAGAACGTCACTAAGCGGTACGGTGAGTTGACCGTGCTGGATGAACTCAATTTGGCAGTGGAGACAGATGAAAAGGTTGCTATCATCGGGCCCTCCGGATCCGGCAAGACCACTGTGTTACGCATGCTCATGACATTGGAACGGATCGACAGTGGGGTGATCTACGTCGATGGTGTGCCGCTGACGCATATGGAAAAGAAGGGTGATCTGGTTGTCGCTGACGAGAAGTACCTTCGCCAGGTGCGTGGCAGAATTGGAATGGTCTTTCAGCATTTCAATCTTTTCCCGCATAAGACGGCGATAGGCAACTGTATTGAGGCGCCGATGTATGTACTCGGTCTGTCTCGGGACGAGGCTCAACAACGCGCCAATGATCTGCTGGACATGGTTGGCCTATCGGACAAAAAAGACCATTATCCAAGCCAACTGTCAGGTGGCCAGCAACAGAGGGTAGCCATTGCGAGGGCCTTGGCAATGAGGCCTAAAGTCATGCTTTTTGATGAGGTGACCTCGGCCCTGGATCCGGAACTTGTGGGTGAAGTATTGCAGGTCATTCGGCAACTGGGCGAAGATCACAGCCTGACGATGTTGATAGTAACCCATCAGATGGGATTCGCCCGTGAGTTTGCCGATAGGGTTTGTTTCTTCTATGACGGACAAATCCTTGAGCAGGGGCCGCCGGCACAGTTATTTGGAAATGCGGAACACGAGAGAACACGACAATTTCTCAGTGCCGTGTTGGAGGCCCATTAGGTTGATCAAAACAGTCTGCAAACTACAACCATAGTGCCATCACTTGACAGGTGGCTGGTCCGATCCCGCTCGCGGCTCTCGTGACACCAACCGTGAACTGGTAATAATATGGGCTTAAGCACGCACGTGGAGAGAGTGCAAGATGAGCGTAGATGGCAAGCGTGGAAACTGGTGCTGGATTCACCGACGGGATGAGCCGTGCGCGTAGGAATCGTTGGCTTGCTGCACGAGTCCAACACCTTCATTGCTGGGCCGACGACGATTGAGAGCTTCGAGCGTTGCGACCTTCTGGAAGGGGTGGCAATTCATGATGCGTTTGCTGGCGCGCATCACGAGATTAGCGGGTTTCTCGACGGCCTGTCCCAAGCGAGCATCGAGGCGGTGCCGATCTTCGCGGCTCGGGCCCTGCCGTCTGGCACCCTATCGGCCGAGTGTTGGTCGACATTGACCGGGCGGCTGCTCGAGGGGATGGACGCGGCGCCGCCGCTCGATGGCCTGCTGGTGGCGCCGCATGGGGCCACCGTCAGCGAAACGCAGCCCGATGCTGATGGACACTGGCTGTCCTGCGTGCGCGAGCAGGTTGGCCCGGCGGTGCCGATCATCGGCACCATCGATCCCCACGCCAATCTCTCAGCGCTGATGGTGCGAAGCTGTGACGCGCTCATCGCCTACCGGAGCAACCCGCACTTGGACCAGCACGCACGTGGGTACGAGGCGGCGCGTCTGATCGCACGCACCCTGAGCGGCGAGGTTCGCCCCACCATGCACGCCGAGTTTCCGCCGATGGTGATCAACATCGAGCGCCAGATGACGGAGGAACCACATCTTCAGCCGCTCTACGCGCTCGCGGATCGGCAGCTCGAGCACGAATCGGTTTTGTCGAACAGCATCATGCTCGGGTTCCCGTACGCCGACGTCGCGGAGATGGGATCCTCGGTGATCGTGATTACCAACCGTGACCCGGAGCTGGCACGCACCCGGGCGGTCGAGCTGGCGGGCCAGCTGTGGCGCGACCGGGAGGTGCTGGCCGGCCAGCTCACCGGGATCGACGAGGCACTGGATGCCTGTGAGCGGCTTTCGGGTCCGGTGTGTCTGCTCGACATGGGTGACAACGTCGGCGGCGGCTCCGCCGCCGATGGAACCTATCTGGCCCACGCACTGCGCGAGCGTCACCTCGGACCTGCTTTCGTCTGCTTGTATGACCCCGAGTCGGCCCGCCGAGCCCGCGAAGCCCAACCCGGTCGCAGCCTGGCGCTCTCGGTTGGAGGAAAGACCGACGATTGGCACGGCCCGCCGCTCGAGGCCGTGTTTCGCGTGATCTCGCTTCACGACGGACGGTTCTCCGAGCCCAACCCCCGACACGGGGGATTTACCGAGTTCGATCAGGGCCCCACCGCCGTCGTCGAGACCCCGGACGGTCTGACCATTATGCTGACCTCGAAACGAGTAGTGCCATTCAGCCTGCAGCAGCTAACGAGCTGCGCGGTCGTGCCCGACCGGTTCCGGGTCCTAGTGGCGAAAGGTGTCAACGCACCGATCGCTGCCTATCGTGAGGTCTGCCCCCATCATATCCGGGTGAACACCCCCGGATCGACCTGCGCCGACCTGACCCGCTTCGACTTTCACCACCGTCGTCGCCCGATGTTTCCCTTCGAACGAGATACCAGCTGGTCTCCGGGAGAGGATTCCTCTGCGCCCCATCCAGGCCACGGCTAGGGGCTCATCACATGGGTCCACGGGCAGTTGCACGTGGGTCTCAACCTACTTAAGATGAAATACTTATGACAAATATCTCAGCAGTAACAAAGTGGGACCTCGATACCCCGTCGTTGGTCGTAGATTTGGATTTGCTCGAACAGAATATTGCACGCATGGCGCAGTTTTTTCGCACCAATGGCGTTAACTGGCGCCCCCATACCAAAGGACAGAAGATTCCGGAGATTGCACACCTTCAACTCGCAGCAGGTGCGATTGGAATCACTTGCGCGAAACTGAGTGAAGCCGAGGTGATGGCGCAGGGGGGTATCAGAGACATCCTCATCGCAAACCAGGTCGTGGGGGAACAAAAAGCAAGCAGGCTTGCCAAGCTGTTGGATGTCGCCGATGTCATCGTGGCAGTTGATAGCCTGGTAAATGGCGAACAACTCTCCCAGGCTGCAAATTCGAGGGACCAACGGCTTCGGGTCGTTGTTGAGGTCGACAACGGTATGGATCGTGCAGGCGTGCCGCCAGGCGAACGTGCCCTGAACCTTGCAAAAGCGCTCGACGATCTCCCCGGGCTTCGGTTTGTCGGACTAATGGCATGGGAAGCACACTGCCTCGGCCTGCCTCCTGACAAGCGCCAATCATGTTGTGATGAGGCAGTCGGAAAATTGGTTGCGACTGCTGACCTTTGCCGTAATGCCGGTTTACCGGTCGAGATTGTCAGTTGCGGGGGTACGGGTACGTTCAAGTTCACGGCAGGTATTCCCGGTATTACGGAAATTCAGGCGGGTGGCGGAATATTTTCCGATATGCTTTACGAGAGTTGGGGAATCGACCACCCGTTTGCCTTGACTGTAGTGTCCACCGTGACCAGCCGACCGGTAGCAGATCGAATCATCGTCGATGCAGGCCGCAAAGCATTGAGTGTCGATATTGCTCAGCCGCGTCTGGAAGGGGTGAGCGATATTGCCTCGGTAAGTCTCTCTGCTGAACACGGTATCATTCAGTTGGCGGAACCAAATCATACGATCAAGGTTGGTGACAAGTTAGAGTGGATCGTCGGATACGGCGATACCACTGTCTGCCTGCACGATGAAATGGTCGGTGTTAGACACGAGCAGGTCGAGCTTACCTGGCGGGTTCTAGGTCGCGGAAAGCTTACATAGGCCAGGAACGTTACACGTTGGAAAGGAGGAAACCATGATTATCGATGCCCACGCCTACTGTTTTCCGCCGTTGGGAGAAGCCAATGGATTTCCAACAGTCGCTGAACACCTGCAGTACCTTCAACGGGAAATGGCAGATCATCACCAACCCGTGTGGCGCGTGCGCGACAGGGCGCGCGTCGGAGATAACACGATGTTAGCGAGCCCGGACGATGCAACTCTCGCGGGGCTCAAGAATGTCGATTTTCGTTCTGGTGGATATGGCCGCTTCGTATGGACCGTAGACGGCGACGATTATGCAAAGCAGTATTTGCCACCCTACCTTGTTGACTCGTCACACCCGGCTGAGACTTTGATTGCCCAAATGGATTACGTCGGCATAGATAGATCTGTGCTTCACGTTAATCCGATCATGGGGTTGCTCAACGACTACGTGGCCGATTGTGTCCAACGTTTTCCGAATCGGCTCCTAGGTCTTGCCAGTGTCAAGGAATGGGAAATAGAGACCGACCCCGAGGGTCAGGTAAATGAGATCGAACGTGCTTACAGTAACGGTCTTCACGCGCTCCAGTTTATCGTCAACACACGTTTTCGAAATGGGATCGATAAATCGTGGAACGACAATCAATGTCGACCTTTTTGGGATGGTGTTGCCTTGCTCGGTCGCCCAGTCCTATTTACTATCGTGCCACCCTGTCCGGAGAATACCTTAACCGATTATTTGGCCCAGTTATCCCTATGGCGCGAATGGCTGGAGCGATACCCCGAAGTTCCGGCAGCTTTGACACATGGATTTCCTTGGGGAATGTTTCTGGAGGGCAACCGGTTGAATTTGCCGGCAGCAGTATTTGAACCGTTCGAAGCCTCGTCCGCTAAACTGCAGTTGCTACTGCATATCGCGCTGGGGGGGGTATTCGATTACCCGTACGCAGAGTTTCAAAGTGTGGTTGGTCAGTTGGTAGAGAAACTCGGTTCCGAGAGACTGATGTGGGGCACCGACATGCCTAATGTTGAACGATTTTGCAACTATCGTCAGACGCTTGATACATTCCGCGTGCACTGTGCAGGAGTCATTGACGACAGAGATCTAGAAAATATTCTCGGCCGCACAGCGGCAGACTTTTTCACTATTTGAGTCAAATAAGTGGAAATTTGGGGTCGTAGGACGGCTATAAACATTGGTCTCTAGTTCGATTTCCCCCTTAAACCACTGAGCTCCCGTTTTATTCACCGAAGCAGGGAGTTCTTGTAGCTTTGCCATTTGAATGACTGATGTGATACAGCCAATTCAATACTAGGATAATCCCTCCTTTAGAATTCCGATACAGTTTGGTCACACGTAAATACAACAGCATTCAAGTATCCACAACAGCCAGTTCGACACCGCGATAAGAACTATTGCGAAAAATGGCCATGAAAATGGAAGAACAGCAGTGAAACCACGATTTAGCCGTAGAGAGTTCAAGCAACGAACGGAGAGAACTCGAGCCCGAATGGAAAAGGCAGGAATCGATGTATTGTTCGTAACGGACCCAGCGAACATGAATTACCTGACGGGATACGATGGCTGGTCATTCTATGTGCACCAGATGGTGGTTCTATCACTCGATGAACCGGAACCCGTGTGGATAGGACGACCAATGGATGGGAACGGCGCCCAGGTCACTACCTACCTCAAGGACGAGAATATTCTTGATTACCCCGACGACTTCGTTCAATCGGACAGCAATCATCCGATGGACCGGGTTGCAGAAATCGCGAAATCGCGTGGATGGCACCGAAAAAGAATCGGTGTGGAGATGGAAGCCTACTATTTTACTGCTGGCGCGATGGAGGCACTGCGCAAGAACCTTCCGCGAACACGGTTTAAAGATGCCAGGCACCTCGTTAACTGGGTCAGAATTATCAAGTCAAGAAAGGAACTGGAGTACATGGCTGACGCCGCGCGAATCGTCGAACGGATGATGCGTATCGGCATTCAGAACATAGAACCTGGTATACGTCAGTGTGATGTGGCAGCCGAGATCTGGCGCACCGGCGTAGCTGGAACCCGTAAGTTTGGTGGGGATTATCCAAGCTTGCCGCCCATGTTGCCGACAGGCAGTGGAATCGCAGCACCGCACCTGACCTGGACAGATGAAAGGTTTAAGCACGGCGAAGGAACAGCACTCGAACTCGCTGGGGTCAGACATCGTTACCATTGCCCTATGGCGCGAACCGTCTTCCTCGGTCAGCCACCAAAAAAGATGAGAAGTGCGGCCAAGGTGGTCCTGGAGGGCTTACAGGCTGCACTCGATGCGATGACACCTGGCACAACTGCCGAAGAGGTTGAAGCTGCATGGCGACGTGTGGTTAGTCGCCACGGAATCACCAAGGAATCCCGAATTGGTTATTCTACTGGCCTCAACTATCCGCCCGACTGGGGAGAACACACGATCAGTTTGCGCCCAGGTGACCGAACCTTGCTGCAGGAAAATATGACGCTGCACTGCGTACCGGCGATTGCAATGGAAGGATGGGCTATCGAAATCAGCGAATGCGTCCGGGTCACACCAAAAGGCGGTAAACCGTTGTGTGACTTCCCACGAAAATTGTTCGTTAGACGTTAGTAATAGCAGGTAGCTCGAAGAGTTTCCCGATGCCCGCAGTATCGGGAAAATCGATCTGGCCGATTTGGCATGCGTGCCACATCGTCGCTTGGTTGGCGCTGATCACAGGCTTGCCGAGAGTCCCTTCGAGGCGCTCGATGATATCAGCTGTCCGCAAGTTAGTGCACGAGATCACCAAGCCATCTGACTTGGCATCGTTCGCCTCGAGGCCGAGTTGAATCACCTCTTCATCGCTAACATCTCCGATGCCATGGCTGAGCCCCATTGAAGTCACTTTGCTTACTTTTATGTCTTTTGCTTCAAGAAATGAAGCCAAGCGGTCCGTAATCTCCGCGATGTAGGGCGCCGCAACCGCGACGCGTTCAAGACCCAATGCGTGACAGGCGGCAGCAAGCGCCGTCGAGGTCGTCGTGGATGGGGCATTCGCGCTGCGTTCGATCCTGTCGAGCAGTTGTTTTTCTCCGTCGATACCAAGGACGAAGCTGCCCGAAGTGCAGGCGTATGTGACCACAGCCGGTGAAATCGGTCGCAGCGTTTCGGCGCCATAGTCTATATCTGTATCCTCGGCCATCCTTTCGACCAACGATAATGAAATGGGCTCGTCGATTACTTGCGTACGAGTGAAATGCAGACTCGCATGAGCTGGCGCAAACTGCCAGAGCTCAGAATCAAGAACACCATCTGATGGCCAGATTAGACCAATCCGATTGTTAGGAGTTTTCATAGTGGTTGCTCTCGATTTATTAGTAAATAGTGTTACTACTCCACGCCACGGTAGATCTGTTGCGATAGAACTGTTGCGTCGTTGCAGTAGACACATGACCTATTGAGGCACACAAGAAAGATTAGGTCAAGCATCAACAACGACTCAACAGTGTTATAGACGGAAGCCCACAAAAGTAGTGCCATTAAGTTCCCAAACTAACTGACTGTATCTTACCGCTACTGGGGTGCAACTCTTTGTAACTCCAAATTAATTAGGAGGGCTGATATACAATACAATCCTATACGAACTGCACTGACTCTCAAGTAGGTAACCATGCGCATGGCCAGTGGAGGTATTCAGCACGAAACCAACACATTCTCCACGACGCCGACGACCTTGGCAGACTTCATTCGCGACAGCCAATTGGGGCCTCAGTTGGAGGGCGGAAATGCCATCATCAGACGATATGCCGGAACGGGCTCTATTCACGGTGGTTACATTGACGGAGCGCAAGCTGCCGGCTTAGAGCTGTTACCCCTATTGACTGCAATGGCGTGCCCTGCAGGCGTGGTCGTTCAGCAGGCATTCGATACGATTCTGGGCTGGTTTTTAGAACGTCTTGAAAGCGTTTTACCGGTAGACGGCGTGCTCCTCGACCTGCATGGGGCGATGGTGACCGAGGACTATCAGGACGCGGAGGGTGCGTTCATCGATGCCGTTCGCAAGCTTGTCGGTCGCGATATGCCCATTGTCGTTACTCTCGATTTGCACGCAAACATTACGGAACAGATGGCCCGTTTAGCCGATGTGATCATCGGCTTCGATACTTATCCGCACATCGATATGAATGAAAGGGGTTGCGAGGCTGTTGAACTCTTGGCGCGCATCGTTCGCGGTCAGGTTTCGCCGATACAGGCATATCGAAAACTACCACTTATTACGATGCCGCCGATGCAGTGCACGCTCCGCGAGCCAATGCAGTCGTTGATGAAGCAAGTCCATCAAATGGAAGCCGGACCGGAAATTCTGACTGTGACCGTTGCCATGGGATTCCCCTTCGCCGATATTCATCATACAGGCGTATCTGTACTGGTGACTGCAAACGGCGATCACGAACTGGCTACAGCCAACGCAGACGAACTCGCTAGTATGGTATGGAACCTCCGGGAAGATCTGCAGCCTCAGCTGGCTACGATCGAAGACGTTATTCAATTTGTCGACCAGCATCCTGACGACGGGCTTACGATCTTCGCCGACGGCTCGGATAATCCCGGTGGTGGTGCGCCGTGCGACGGAACGGTCGCGCTGCAGGCAATGATCGACGCGCATGTCAAAGGCGGCGTGGTCGGTATTCTTTTCGATCCGGAGACTGCTGCGCAAGCCCATACTGCGGGCGTGGGGAAACCTATTCAAGTCCGATTGGGCGGCAAAACCGATAACCGGCATGGTAATCCAGTCCAGGGAGAAGCACATGTGAAAACGCTTAGTGACGGCGTATTTACCTACCAGGGACCGATGTTTCAAGGCGTCGAGGATAATCTTGGACCGACGGCTATACTTGTTATAGGAGGAGTCGAGGTCGTGGTTTCATCAGAACGCCGTCAATGCCTGGACAGAGAAATGTTGAGAATTGCCGGTATCGAACTGTCAAACCGGCGCCTGCTGGTCGTTAAGAGCGCCGTTCATTTTCGCGCCGACTTTGGTGCTGTGGCGGCGCATATTTTCGACGCAGATACGCCGGGAATCCACCGGCCCGATTTTAATGCTTACGATTATCAGCGAGTCCGTCGACCGATTTACCCTCTTGACCATAATGTGAGCTGGCCATGAGCGGTTCCAAATCGTGGCGGACTACGCTGCAGACAACATCATATGCAATGCAGTTGCACCTGGTAAAATTTTGACCGATGCCCCTGAATTTGACGTCAGTGCAGAAGGTCTCGCGTATCCAAATTACCGCACGCCCATGCCGCGACTTGGCAAACCCGACGACGTAGCCTCTGCCGCTGTGTTTCTGGCGAGCGATGGGGCGAGTTATATGACTGGCGTCAATCTCATGGTCGATGGTGGGTGGACTGCTCCGACCCGCGGGCGACTTCCTCAATACGAGCACTGGCTGACTGCTGTGTAGCCGGCCGCAGCGCGCCAGGATCTTTTGCCCATAGAACAGATTGATAACTGAGAAATTGGTCTTGGGGTGTAAGCGTAGTTTCAACCAAATACATCCAATCCCAACCAGCTAAATCCAGCACGTTCGACGGTAACTATATGACCATCGTAATATTATCTCTTTTATTCCAATCGCTTATAGATTTGTTCGATCCCTGCGCGGTCCACCAATAAATCAACTTCTTACGATCTGCTATTCAGAAATGTTGCTATTTCGGATAATGACTCAGCTGACTCTGGATAATCATCATAAAACTCGAACACATGCCAAAACCCATTCCAAACTCGAGTATCAACATCAACATTAGCCCGGTGCATTGCGCGTGCCGTTCTAAGAC